>Ga0055584_100005814_pt1 | contig 12086 bp, 10 predicted proteins | sample OSDHelmetaG_FD_58716 | JGI IMG/M metagenome (GOLD analysis project Ga0055584, IMG submission 58716) | Pelagic marine sediment microbial communities from the LTER site Helgoland, North Sea, for post-phytoplankton bloom and carbon turnover... | ecosystem: Environmental > Aquatic > Marine >... | reverse complement strand
GCAGGATTCTACATTACTATTGCAATCGGTATATTTTATTATATTATGGTACTTGCTTTTGGGAAGTATAAGCAAGCGGATGAATATGCAGCAGAGGTTGCACAAGGTAAGGTCGCTGTTGAACAATATAAAAAGGATCATCCCGAGTTGTTTGATGATGCCAATTTAGTTGCGCTTACGGATCCTGCTGATATCCAAAAAGGGAAAGAATTATTTGCCAGCAAAACCTGTACAGCTTGTCACTTAGCAGATGCTGGAGGTAGTATTGGTCCAAATCTAACCGATGAATATTGGATTTTAGGAGGTGGTTTTAAAAATATTTTCAATACAATTGCTAAAGGAGGCAGACCAGGTAAAGGTATGATAGCCTGGGAGGCTACTTTAAGTCAATTAGAAAGACAGCAATTGGCAAGCTATATTTTATCTATACAAGGCACAAGTCCTGCGGCTCCGAAAACACCCGAAGGTGAAGTTTGGACTGGAGATGAAGAATAATAAAGGCTATTTTTATTTAAAGATACTTCTGTTTTTTAGTTAGTAATGTTATAAATGTATCATAAGGAGTCATTTATTGAAGCTAATTTTGTAAAAGATAGAAGTATATTTTTTTAATCATTTTTAGAAGATAATGTCAACTCAAGATCAGGAGCATTTTAGAGATTCAATAGGGACGATAAGCGAGGAGGGTAAACGTAATTATATCCATCCTAAAAAACCGAAAGGGAGATTTACAAATTATAGAACCTATGTAAGTTGGATATTATTGGCCATATTGGTTTTAGCACCTTTTTTTAAAGTTGAAGGCAACCAATTCCTTCTTTTCAATATAATGGAGGGAAAATACAATATTTTTGGGCAACCATTTTGGCCTCAAGATTTTCACTTATTAGTGCTGTCATTGTTAGTAGGGGTTGTATTTATTATTCTTTTCACAGTAATTTTTGGAAGAATATTTTGTGGGTGGATGTGTCCTCAAACCATCTTCATGGAAATGATCTTTCGTAAAGTTGAATATTGGATTGAGGGTGATAGGGGAAAGCAAATCAAACTCAATAAACAGCCCTGGAACGCAGAAAAAATTAGAAAAAAAATAATAAAATGGTTTGTTTTCTTTTTGATTTCATTTCTAATTTCAAATGTTTTTCTTGCCTATTTCATTGGAAGCGATGTTTTGATGCAATATATAACTGGTAATCCCTTAGAACATTTAGGTACATTAATTAATTTGTTGGTTTTCACATTTGTATTTTTCTTTGTTTTTGCATGGTTTAGAGAACAGGTGTGTATTATTGTATGCCCTTATGGTAGATTACAAGGAGTTTTGCTCGATAGAAAGTCTATTGTCGTCGCATATGATCATAAACGGGGTGAAGATGTAAATGGTAGAAAGAAATTTCGAAAAAATGAAAATAGGAATGAACTAGGACACGGCGATTGTATTGATTGTAACCAATGTGTTTTAGTTTGCCCGACAGGAATTGACATCAGAAATGGAACTCAATTAGAATGTGTTAATTGTACTGCATGTATTGATGCTTGTGATGAAGTAATGGATAAAGTGGGTTATGATAGAGGATTGATTCGATATGCCTCTGAAGATAATATTGAAAAAGGAGAGCTATTTGAATTCAATGCAAGGATAAAAGCATATACTTTGGTGTTAACTGCTTTAACTGTATTTCTGGTCACTTTATTATTCTTACGAACTGATATTGAGGCGACTATTCTTAAATTACCAGGCCAAATGTTTTCTACAAAAGGTGATATAGTAAGTAATGTATATACATTTAAGTTGATAAATAAAACGGTAAATGATCTAGAAAATATTGACATAAAATTAATATCCCATAATGGTGAAGTGAAAATTGTGGGAGGTAATAGTAAAGTACTTAACGGAGGTCTTACCGAAGGTACATTATTTATCGAAATTGAGAAAAAAGACTTAACTTCATCCAAAGAAAAATTAAAACTGGGAGTGTATGCTAATGATGAACTCATTGAAACTACATCAACTAATTTTCCAGGCCCTATACAAATAAAATAGCTGTATTTAAAACTTAAAAAATGAAAATAAAAATCAATTGGGGTACAGCAATGGTTATAGCAATGGTGCTGTTTATGGTGTTCATTCTACAGTTTGTATATAGAAGCATTGCATTAGATAAATATGAACATCATTTGGTATCTGAAGATTATTATAAAGATGAACTGTATTATCAGCAAGAAATTGATAAAATGAATAATGCTAGTAAATTAATTCAAAATGTGAAAATTGACAGAATAGATGAAGGAATGCTTGTTAGTTTTCCAGGTGAGATGACATTCACTGAAATTACGGGAATTGTTTATTATCAAAGACCCTCTGACGAGCGGTTAGATTTTCAAAAGGAGATTTTATTATCAGATCATAACATGCTGATTACAGATGATAAACTGATCAATGGTAAATGGAAAGTTAAAATTGATTGGAAATATGGAGATGATGAATATTTATTTAAAGAAGCAATTTTTTATTAGTGAACTAATCCCACTAAAAGTAGGGTAAAGGGGTAATTCAAAAACAAAGAACTATTTTTTATACGGCATTTATATTAGGATTGTTAGGTAGTTTCCACTGTATTGGTATGTGTGGGCCAATAGCTTTTGTGTTGCCAGTTGATAGAACTAACAGGCCTAGAATGGTTTTCCAAACAGCGCTGTATCACATAGGCAGGTTGTTGACGTATGCACTTATAGGTTTAATTTTTGGCTTATTAGGTAAAGGCTTGTATTTAGCCGGTTTTCAACAGCGTCTATCTATTTTAATGGGTGTTTTGATGATCGTTGTCGTATTAATTCCTGCAAATGCTTTTAACAAGTACAATTTTTCAAAGCCTATATATAGATTCATAAGTTATGTTAAATCGAAATTAGGCTTTTATTTGAAGCGTAAAACTAACGGCACTTTCTTTGCAATAGGATTTTTTAATGGATTTTTACCTTGTGGTTTAGTGTATATGGCGTTGATTGGAGCAATTGCAGGCTCGAGTGCAATTAACGGTGCCTTCTATATGTTTCTATTTGGATTGGGGACTGTACCAATGATGAGCATTGCAGTGCTCGTTGGTAATTTCTTGAAAGTATCTGTCAGAAATAAAATTCAAAAAGTTATCCCTGTATTCGTTGTGATTATAGGCCTACTATTTATATTAAGAGGCTTAGGTTTAGGGATCCCTTATATATCGCCGTCTGATGCCAAATTACAAATATCTACGAACGCAGTTCCTTGTAAATAATTAATATATAAACTCCCTATTGGAAATAATTATTGAATCATTTTTTATATTTTGAAGCAATGCCTTTATATTAAGGTAATTTTGATAGGAAATATTTTCTTCAAAACTGAGATCTATTTTTAGTATTCTCTTGTCTAATTGTTTTGAAATGTAATCTTTGATTCCTCCTTTTTTAACACGAACATTATTAACATAAATATCAGTTGATTTATGATCAATTAATAAATGTTTAAATCCTGTAGATGTTAAATTATGATCCCGATTGATGCTCTTATCACTAATGTATTTTATTGAATCAAATAATATCAAGGATAGTTTATTTGAAACCGTGTCGACATAACTATAATAGCTATGTGAAATTTCACCGTTATCATGCATTGAAGGTTTTTCCTTCTTGGCTTGTAATTGTTGTATAAGCGGGATAATTTGTTTTAGAGATAACCTTTTGTCAATATTAAAAATCCAATGTGTATTTGCAACTGAATTATTTTTATTCAATTCGGCTATGGTGTCATTTCCATTCAAGTTATAAAATACCCAAATTTTACTATTGTTATAAATAGTATCTTGAATACCAACTACATCAAGTGTTGGAAGTTGAACACTTTTTTGTTTACAACTCAGGGTAATAAATACAACTATTATTAAAACCCCAAGTACTTTCATTTTATATGTTGACATAGTCATCCGCATATTTTTCACATAACGTTATGGTCTCCATTATATCATTAAATGTAGTTCGTGGGTTTATCAAGCACATTCGTAAAACTACCTGATCTTGCAAAATAGTTGTAACTAATACAGCACTTCTCGAAGCAATTATTTGTTTCGAAATATATTGGTTTAGTTTGTCTAATTCGGTTTCAGAGAATTCACTATTGATTGGATTACACCTAAAGTTGATAACGGCTAAAGTTGCAGGTGAAATTACTTCCCATTTAGCACTTTTTCTAAGAAAATTTTCTAATTCTTCAGTCAAAGAAATACTGTATTGAATAGCTTTACTAAAAGCATCTAGTCCGAAAGTTTTAACCGACATGTAGAATTTCAATGCTCTAAAACGCCGTGTTAATTCAATTCCATGGTCATAGAAATTAATTTCAGATTCATTACCTTCAATGTCACGAAGATAGACTGGTTTCTCGCTAAAGGTTTTACTTAACCATTTATGATCTTTTACTATCAAACATCCAATTTCGTAAGGTTGAAAAAACCATTTATGTGGATCGACTGTAAGAGAATCAGCTTTTTCAATTCCTTTTAAGTATTCTTTTCCTTTATCGGATAAAATTGCAGCGCCGCCGTAAGCACCATCAACATGCATCCATAAATTTTCTATTGCGCAAATTGAAGCGATTTCGTCTAAAGGATCAACTGTTCCGGTATTGGTTGTCCCGGCAGAAGCAATAATACAAAATGGTTCATAACCCTCTAATTTATCCTTAGCAATACAATTTTTTAACTTATTCAATGACATCTTAAATTCCATATCAGTTGGAATAATTCTAACCTGACGTTTTTTGAATCCCAATATACGGATTGCCTTAATATTCGATGAATGTGCCTGATCTGAAAGATATATAATTGCCTTAGAAAAATCATGTCCGCATTTTAACCTTCTGGCAGTTGCCAATGCAGTTAAATTTGCCATAGATCCACCACTAGTAAAAATACCTCCGCCTTTTTTTACAGGAAAATTAAACATTTCAAGTAGCCAATGTATGGTTACAATTTCCAATTCAGCCGCCGCAGGAGAAGCTGACCATCCTCCGGAAAAAATATTATACCCTGTGGCAATGGTATCGGCCATTGTACTGATATAATTACTTGGACTAGGAACAAAAGAGAAAAATTTCGGATGTGTAGGTAAATCAGTATGCGATAATACATTATCAACAATATGACTCAAAACTTCATCAGGCGAAGTCGCTTCATAAGGTATAGACTCGTGTAAGAGGGCGTCCATTTGTTTTCTATCTGCCAAACAAGACACCTTTTGAGAGCTTAGGTTATCAAAATGAGAAACTAGTAAATCAACTACTTTATAGCCATACTCTTTCATTTCCTCCTTAGAAAGTGTAAGAGGGGCAGTTAAATTATCAGACATAATTTTACTTCAAAAATTTTAATTTTTCTATCTCTAGGGTAATTAATTGGAGTGATTTATTACTTACCTCTAATTCATTTAATATGCTATATCTCACTTCTTCAAAGGAATCTTTGACATTACTAAATAAATTTTGATAATAAGAAATACCATCATTTAAATTTTCAGTAAAACCTGCAAAATATTTTTCCTGCTTTTTATCCATAGAAAATTTTACTTCGTCTAATTTATTTTTAAGGAAATCGATATAAATGTTTAGTTCTTTTATGAACATGTTAGGACGATCAATTCTTGAGATCATGTTTGACCTACCGTAGATATGGTTTGTGATATCTTTTAAACTCATTATTTTAGAATAATAAGCCATATTAGGCCCAGGACAAACAGAAACTCCTTCTCCCTCAACTTTTGTATCTAAATCATAAGCCAATAATGCAGAAGTACCCAATCCAACACAGGTACAAGTTTTCTCTATAATTTTACTATACCTGTCTTGATATTCTTTAGACGACAATTCAGAATTATCTAATTCTTTTATTTTCAAATATTGATATTGTCTCGATGCGGTACAAATACCAGTTTCTTTAAACTCTTTATTTAACGCTACAAATTTCTTAGGGCAAGAACTTCCCGGTCTTCCTTTATTAATTAATGTTTCCTTTTCCATGTCCTTAGTATTATCTCGAAGGTTATTGAATGGAACTCCAAGAGGAGAAATGTCACTAAGATACAAATCATCTTCTTTAGCAGAAACTAACTTATCTAGTGTCTCTTTATCAACAGTTGTTGCCTCAGGAACTAATAAAAATGGAGTTCCCCAGCCAACAGAATCTACATTGTAATGATTTATTAAAAAATCATGCTCTTCTTCCGTTCCAACGCCTCCCTGAGCAGTAACTTTTATTGTTAAAGGTTCGTTGGGTACTTTACGTCCTTGACCCAATAATACTTCATTTAATATATTTTGTATAGAGTCCTTTAAATCATCTCTTTTTTCTTTAAACTCGGCCAAAACAGGTCCTAAAAGATAGCCGTCAGTGGCAAAAGCATGTCCGCCACAATTAAGACCAGATTCAATTCTGTATTCTGAAACCCATAACCCTTTTTTTGCAAGAAATTTTCCCTGGATCAGTGCTGATCTATAATCACTTACCTTTAAGATGATCTTCTTTTTTATCTCTCCTTTTTCATTTGGATAAAAATCATCAAATTGGCTTATATAGGAATATAATCTAGGATTCATACCTGCTGAAAGCACTAATGAAGAACTCAAATCACTATTTGCATACCCACGTAAGGCGGCATGAGCATCGTTGTATTCCACCGGTAACTTCTCATTTTTATTATAATTATCCTTATCGACCTTGGTCATGATATTGACATCTATACTACCCATAGTTAAGTTTTTTTTCGCCCAATTTTTAATTTCGGCAAAATTAAAACCACTTGCCGTTAATTTAGCAAACTCTTCTTTTAAGGCTGAACTGTCAGGCAGCATATTGACATATTCTTTTAATTCATGGCTCTTTTCTAATGTAACATTTTTCAATGTTTCAAACTTCTTTTCTGCCAGGTTGTGGATTAAATTTAGATATGATGTAATTCTTTTTGCCCTAAAATCTTCTATTTTATTTGTAATTTCATTATAGGGAATCTCAAATTTAAGACTGTACATTTTTCTTAATTTCTCGATCAAAATATCGTCTACCAACGAAACTACGGAATCCATACCGTATTGAGCCACTTTTAGTGGCGAGTCGATTGTAAAACCAATCCCCATAACAGGAATATGAAAGGAGTGAGTTTTTTTCATGTTATTTAACATATAATTAATTTGCAAAAATATGGTTAAAAAATAGATACAAGGGTGATTTAAGTCATAATGTTTGCTTAAATATTGAGAATCACCTGAGCTAATTATAAGCTAGATGCGTAATAATAAATAGGGATCTATTTCTTAATTTTTTGAAATTTTACTGTAAAATGCCTCATAATAGGAGCTTCATCAATGATCTTATAACCTGATTTAGCTTGATCACGTGAATCATAAACATTTTTTAAGACAGCAGCAATATAATCCATATGATTCAAAGAATATGTTCTTCTCGGTATCGCTAAGCGTACTAATTCTAACTCAGGATACCTGTTTTTTCTTGTAAAAGGATCACGGTCTGCTAGTACCGTTCCAATCTCAACTCCTCTGATACCACCAACAATATAAAGTTCAATAGCTAAGGCCTGTGCTCTATATTCATCTCTCGGTATAGTTGGTACAAATTTATTAGCATCGATAAAAATAGCATGCCCACCGAAAGGTTGAAGTACAGGAACACCAAATTCAGTTAATTTTCTCCCTAAATATGCAACTTGTTCAATTCGGCTTTCTAAATAATCGAACTCAGTTGCTTCATCTAACCCTACTGCTAAGGCTGCCATATCTCTACCATTCATTCCCCCGTAAGTAATAAATCCTTCATACATAATATTAAAGACGGTGGCTTGTTTATAAATTTCTTCATTATTCAGTGCAATAAATCCACCCATATTTACCAATCCGTCTTTTTTAGCACTCATGGTCATTCCATCACCATACGAAAAGGCCTCTTTTGCAATATCTTTAATAGATTTGTTTTCAAAACCTTTTTCTCTTGTTTTAATAAAGTAGGCATTTTCAGCAAAACGGGCAGAATCAAAAAATAAAGGAATATCATACAATTTACATAAGTTGGAAACAGCTTTGACATTTTCCATTGAAACAGGTTGACCACCAGAGCTATTGCAAGTTATTGTAAGAATTACAAACGGTATTTTATTTTTAGGGTTATCCGATAAAACTTTTTTTAGTTTGTTAAGATCTATATTTCCTTTAAATGGGTGATGTATAGTAGTATCAAAAGCTTCATCAATGGTGCAATCTACTGCCGTTGCTTTTCTAAATTCTATATGACCTTTGGTAGTGTCAAAGTGTGAATTGCCGGGCACTAGATCTCCTTCTTTTACCATTACAGAAAATAACACATTTTCAGCAGCTCTGCCTTGGTGTGTGGGTAAAAAATGTTTATATCCAGTTATTTTTTTGATTACTTTTCGCAATTTCAAATAAGATTGCGAGCCAGCGTAACTTTCATCGCCAGTCATCATGGCAGACCATTGTTGATCGGACATGGCTCCGGTACCTGAATCGGTTAACAGATCAATAAAAACCTTATCAGAAGACAAATTAAATAAATTGAAATGAGCTTTATTAATCCATTTTATGCGCTGTTCTAATGTTGATCTTTTTATAGATTCAACCATTTTAACTTTATAAGGCTCTGCATATGGTAATTCCATCATAATGTGTTTTAAATTTGAAGAAAATTAAGGTAGAAATCAGGTATTGACTCAAAAAAAGAGGTTAATTAATAAAGCAATCAGGACGCTTTATGTAAATATAAATAGTGAAGAATACTTTATAATAACTTAGCCTATTCATTTGATAAATTCATAGTTCAAATTTACAAATATTAATACATTAAAATATGATATTTATCTTATTTTCACTGGTTTCATTCACAAAATTAGCTTTAATCAATACTTTAGAATTAATGCCAATAAAGTTTGATGATTGCCAGTTTAAAAATCTTTTTTCTTTAGCTTTCCATTAATCCTGAAAACTGGTAATAAAACCCATAAGGAAAGCACAAAAAGCGAAGTAAATAAACCCAAATTTGTTCCGAAAAATTGTTTAAAGATCGCTCCTGTATAACCCAACAACGCAGAAATATCCAATTTAAGTAATACTAAAATTCGAGACAGATCAATAGGATTAAACATAGTTGCTAGTAAAGAAAACTTATCTAATGGATAATCATTAAACATCAATAATGAAATAATAAATAACCCGTCATAAATTACTGCTAAAAATAACCACATCAAGATGGCATAACCGAACCCCTTTATTTTATTTTCATTTGAAAGTGCGATATTGAATGCAAGAGCAACAAAAATAAAATTCAAAAATGAACCGGTAACTAAAAGCAACATAAAATCAAATATTGCACTCGACATAAAAATGCCATATGCTAAAAAAGGAATTCCTAACCCTAGGACCAAACTTAAAGTTAACGAAAGAGAAATTCCCAAATATTGACCCATAAATATTTTATTCCTTTTTATTGGTTGCGCCAAAAGAAGTTCTGTAAATTCTTTTGAATTATAATAATACATTACCCCGAAAACAGTTCCAATTAAGGGAGTAAGCATAACGATAATATTCATAAGAGTAATTACGGCTTTCGAAACATCATTATTTAAAAATAACAACACAAAACCCAACGCCAAATAAAAAATAAAATAAACATAACTCCAACGACTTCGCATTAGATCATAAAAACTATATTTTAGAATCTTAAACATTTTCTTTTAGCATTAAGTTAGCGATAGCGTGTTCTAAATTTTTTTGTTCTGTTTGTTTTTTTAGTGTTTCAATACTTCCTTTGAAATAGATCTTACCATCTAAAATAAATACAATTTCATCTGCAATCTCTTCAACTAAGCTCATGATATGAGTGGTTACTAAAATGGTTTTTCCTTTAGCTTTTTCTTCCTGAATGATTTTTTTGAGATATATTAATGAAATAGGGTCTAATCCTGTGGTAGGCTCATCTAAAATAATTAAATCACTGTCGAACATAAACGTAAGAATTATGTTAATCTTTTGTTTAGTCCCTCCTGAGAGATTGCCCAATTTTTTGTTAAGAAAAGATTCAACACTAAATTTTGAGATCAATTCTTTATCATTTGAAACTTTTGGTCTTAAATTTTTAACCATTTTCAATAACTCATTAACGGTTAAATTGGCAGGAAAGTTGGCAATCTGGGGTAAGTAATTTATTTTATTTCTATACCTCCATTTATGTAAAACACTTTCGTTTTCATGAATAATTTTTCCGCTATTAGGGATTACCATTCCTAGTAGGCACTTAATCAATGTTGTTTTACCGGAACCATTAGGACCCAAGATCGCAAAAATGCCACCTTTCTTAATTTCAAGATTCAACCCGTCCAGGACCGTAAGTTTGCCAAAATTCTTATGTAAATTTTCTATTTTAATCATCAATTCTGTGCATAAGGGGGTTTTTATCAAGCAAATCGTCCGGTGTAAATACTGGAGATACTTTTTCTGAAAAATTAATAATATCTACGAATAGACTTCTTAATAAAACTATGGTTTCCGGGGTTCTGTTTACTATATATGAAAATAATTTAACGGGCCGGTAAGGAACATCTCCAAATCCATTTTTATCTAAATCATAACCCGTATATGAACTCCAATAATTACCATCGAAATTATTATCATTAAGCTTACTATTATATGATAGATCAAAAGAATTATTAGTAAAATTATTATTATTGAAAATATTTTCATAACAAGCGCCTTTTATTTTAACCGCCCAACCATTCCGATTGAAAATGTTATTTTTATAATTAATTCTAGTAGTACCTTCAACATTAATTCCTATCGTATTTTTTTCAAAAATATTATTTTCAATTTCGGCATCATAAATTTCTTTCAGTAATAAACCGTAGGAAGTTGATCCCCAATTTTTGAGGAATTCATTGTTGGTCATTTTTATAAATTTAGAGAACATAACAGCAACACCAGCACCATTATTCGAAAACACATTGTGATGATACTCATCATTATTTGAAAACATAAAATGCAAGCCATATCTCAAATTATTATAGCTTAAATTATAGGTTATTTTACTATTCGTAACAAATTCAAAATAGATACCATCTCTAAGTCCATGAAGATTGTTATGGCTTATGGTCATCTCTGAGCTATGCCATATATGAATCCCATTTCCCGAGCTTGCTTCATTTACACTATTGCTTGAAACTTGATTATTTTCTATAATTCCATAATGTGATTTTTCTATTAGAATACCAAAAAAGACATTTTTGAGTATATTATTTCTTATCGTAAAATGATTACTTCTTGAAATTAAAATTCCGGCGAAATCTTTGGTGTAACTTTGTCCAACATTAATAATGGTTAGTCCTTCAATTGAAAAATTATCCGCATTAATACTAAAAATAGTTTCCTTAAACTCTCCATCAATAATCGGATTTCCTTCTCCTATCAGAGAAATTGCTTTATTTATAATAATAATACCGTTTTCTTTATAGACACCACTTTTAATGATGATCTCATCACCATCTACAGCATTTTCTACAGCTTCTTTAACAGTATTATATGTGCAAGTTGAACAAACTTCAATTTGATTTGCATGCAACGTAGAGGTTAAAAGTGAAAGTATAAATATGAGCAGGGATCTTTTCATTTATTATTTGTCAGCATATTTTTCTTTTAAGGTAATCCAGGAATATATCTCTCCTTTTAACCTAGTTTTAGTTTCAACAGCTCTATCTTCCGTTGAAAAAGCAGATAAATATGCACCCATCGGACTCTTTATTTCTGGACAAATAAGGTAAGTTGCTGAAATAGCATCTATCATTTCACCATCAGTGCCAAAATCAGCCACTAATAACGTTGCAATTTTATCTTCATTATTATTTGTTGTAAGATCACTTATCATGCATTCAATAGCGTCAAATTTTAATTGTTTCCCTTTTTTTGTTACATATTGGGCTGCATGCTGTTTGTCAACTATATTCATTATACAAAAATGACATACATCTTGACCGTAGCTAATAGG
>Ga0055584_100005813_pt1 | contig 12086 bp, 11 predicted proteins | sample OSDHelmetaG_FD_58716 | JGI IMG/M metagenome (GOLD analysis project Ga0055584, IMG submission 58716) | Pelagic marine sediment microbial communities from the LTER site Helgoland, North Sea, for post-phytoplankton bloom and carbon turnover... | ecosystem: Environmental > Aquatic > Marine >... | reverse complement strand
TGGAAAATTTACTGAAAGAAACCTATTTAGCAGACCTTGCAAACACCCATAAACACACATACCAAAACCAAAAACCCTTTCCTTTTATTGCCATTGATAATTTTTTACAACACCCGATTCTAGATGAGGCCGTCAACAGCTTTCCAAGTAAAGAAGAGCTTAAAATGTACAAATATGATAATCCTCTAGAAAAAAAACTAGCTTTTGACCAACTTTTCAAACTACCTGAACCTATCAGAAACATTCTTCAATATATGAATTCGGCCCCGATCTTAAGTTTCTTAGAAGAACTCACCGGTATCGACGGCCTAATTCCAGACCCATACTATCGTGGTGGTGGTATCCATGAACTTGAAATTGGTGGCAAGTTAGACATGCACATCGACTTTAACATCCACCCAAAACTACACTTATATCGTCGTTTAAACGCAATTATTTATTTAAACAAAGACTGGGAAGAAAGTTATGGTGGGTTCCTAGAGATCTGGTCTGGACATCAAAAAGACGGAAAACACATCTTGGATGAATGCCATGCTAAAATTTCGCCTATTTTCGATCGTTTAATCGTCTTTAGCACCTCGGAACAATCGTATCACGGCAACCCAGACCCCGTCACTTGCCCTGAAGGCCGGTCACGCCGATCTATTGCCTTATACTATTACACCAAAGAAGTCCCCGCGGACGGCACCCCAGACAAACATTCCACAACCTTCATCGCGCGCCCCCACGAAGTCGGCGATGCCGAGCTTGAAGCACTTCGAGAAAAGCGAAACCAAGGTCGTCTTTCAAGTAACGTCTAACACATGGGCACCCTCACATTCCTAGCGGTTTTACTATCGGCTTTTTTACATGCCTCTTGGAATGTCGCGGGCAAAAAAGTGGCTCATATTATGGCCGTTCCAATGTTTGGATTTCTGTTCTCAGGACTCTTCTTAACCCCATTTTTAATCACAAACCCAATTGACTGGACCCATTGGAAAATGATCCTCTTTTTAGTCGCTCTATCCTCTATTATCCACGCAATCTATATTGTCTCTCTGTTTAAAGCTTACGAACAATGGGATGTTAGTATCGTCTACCCAGTTGTACGAAGTACCGGCATCATGATTTGCGCCATTACGAGTATCTGGTTCTTCAAAGAACAGTTATCGCCTATCGGATTGATTGGAATTTCATTGATCCTAGCGGGTATTATCTTCAAAGGCATCGTTAAAACCATGCAAACACACAATCCGATAGACCCAAAAACCATTCCATCCGCCGTATTTGTGGGGACCTGTGTAGGCGCCTATTTAATCGTTGATCGACTCGCGATTAATTTAGTCAATCCAATCCAATTTATAAGCCTCTTAAATGTAGGAATTGGAATACTATTACTCCCCTACTTCTACATCACCAAACCAGGGATGATGACAATAGCCCTAAAACATCACAAAAAATATATCGTGATGATTGGATTTGCCGCAATGGGCTCTTACCTAATTATTTTATGGGTCTTTAAACAATCCAGCTTTGGCTATATTACATCGCTTAGAGAATCTTCGATTGTCTTTGCAACGGCCTATGGATACTGGCTCTTAAAAGAACGCATTACGAAGGTTCAGCTGCTTAGTATTGTGGTGATGATGATAGGCGCCGTTTTAATTAAGTTAGGTTAGGTTTAAATTAGGCTATATACATCGACAGGTCGACAGGCTTGCGTCCGAAGCACTTATACGTGAACCATTGAAAAAACGCATTCCTAAAAAAAGAGCTCTACCAATTTTACGCCCGCATAAATACCAAAAATAGCCATAATCCCCGCAAACGCAGGTGGCGCTGGAATCGGCAACTTCATCAGCGCAAACGCTATCCCAATAATTAAGCCCGTCGTTGTTGATAATAAAATCTCTTTAACATTATCCATCTTAGGCCTCTTTAATTAACTGCACAAAGCCTACTGCGGCATCTCGAACAGCGTCTTGATATGCGTCCACAGTAGTCGTTTTTGTTTTAGGATACGTAATACCACGAGAAATCGGAACAATGGCGCCTAAACCATCTTCTTGGGCTGCTTGTTTAACAAGGTCCACAGACCCTCCTTGGGCACCAATGCCTGGCATTAAAAATAACGTATTCGGCATCACACGCCGTAAGGCATTAAGCTCTTCCACCGCCGTTGCGCCCACAACAGCCCCCATCGAGCTATATCCACAATCACCAATCGTATCACGCCCCAAATCGTCCAGCATCCGCCCCAAAGTATGAGAGATCGGCGCCCCATCACAATCAACATCCATCACCAAGGAAGACCCTGGGTTAGACGTTTTAACCAGAATAAACAGGCCCTTATTATTGGCCTTAGCCGTCTCCACAAATGGGACCACACTATCTTCACCTAAAAACGGATTAATCGTCACACAATCAGATTCTAAGTCCGACACATATTTGTGAGTTCCGACCTGAGTATAGCCTTGTAAATAGCCTAGCGCATAGGCCAATGACGTAGATCCAATATCCCCGCGCTTAACATCCAGTATCGTCACCAACCCCTGCTCGTTTGCATAACGAAGCACCGTGGCCAAAGCCCGAACACCCGACGTTCCAAATTGTTCAAAATACGCCGATTGCAACTTCACCGCCGGCACCAACCCTTGGCACGCATCAATGACCGTCTTAGAAAATAAAACCAAGGCGTCTTCAACAGATCCGGCACTCGTACTCGTGGGCAATAAACAGCTTGGCATTAAGCTAAAATTAGGGTCAATCCCCAACACAACTGGAGAGCTTTTAGAGACCTTAGACAATAAATGATCAGCAAAGTTCATACCCACATTGTAACGTGGATAAAGCCGCATAACAATGGCCCTAGATTGTAATTGACAAAAAATTCCAAAAACTTTATTCTGTAGTTATTGAGATTGAATATCAAGATTAATAAGAAGCAAAAATCCTATGAAATCCTTAATCAACATTAAAAAGAATTATCTCGTTAAAATCGAAAAAATCATGGGCTCTCCAGTTCAACAAGAACGCCTGCAAGATTTAGGGTTTATTCCAGGAACATTAACCTCATTAATTGCAAAACTACCGTTTAATGGTGCTCTTGCCTGCAAAATACACGGCACTAAACTAGCCGTTCGTCATGAAGACGCAGAATGTATCCTCGTTAGCGCTGCATAACGACTGATGACCACCCCAAAATTCACGATTGCCCTGATTGGCTTTGCGAATAGTGGTAAAACAAGCCTTTTTAATCATCTTACTGGGGCCCATTACAAAACTGTAAACTACCCCGGCTCTACGGTAGATTTCGCGCAGGGAAAACTAATCGATCACCCTAATATCACGATATTAGATATCCCCGGCATCAACAGCTTAACGCCACGTAGTACAGATGAAGAAATCGCCATTAAAAGTCTAAGCTGCCTGAAAAGTCTCATCCCATCCGAAAAAAACTATCCCGACCTTGTGATCTCAGTAGTAGATAGCACACAACGGACCCGCCACTTAAGCTTAACAAAGCAGCTTATCGACGCCGGCTTTAATACGATAGTCGCGTTAAGTATGAACGATCTGGCTAAAAAACAAGGTAAACAGCTCGATATCCCAAAACTCAAAGAAAAAACCCACTGTCCCATTTTACGTATTGATAGCCGAAAAGGAACAGGGCTTAAACGCTTAAAAAACATCTGTTTAAAACAACTTCAAACCCCCACAAAAAAAACACCCACCATCCTAAACAGACATCAAGAAGACATTACCAATAACCATAACTGGGTCAAGGAAACCTTAACGGAAACACGGAAAGACAAACCTGCAAAAACAGAGTCGTTTGATATGGACAGAGTATTACTACATTGGGCCTTAGGACCACTCGTCTTTATTGGAATTATGGGGTCCTTTTTTTACAGTATCTTTGCCTTAGCCGGTCCATTTATGGATGCAGTAGACACTTTTTTCGGGTTCAGTTCAACCTGGCTGATGAGCATCTTACCTCAAAACATCCTTAGCCAAATCTTAATCGAAGGCATCTGGGCCGGTATCGGAGCAGTCTTAGTCTTTGTCCCTCAAATTGCCATTTTATTTTTTGGGATTGGTCTACTGGAAAGTAGTGGTTATTTAGCCAGAGGTGCCTTGATCATGGATAAATTACTCAGCAAAATTCATTTAAGTGGGCGAAGCTTTGTACCGTTAATGTCAGGCTGTGCCTGCGCCATACCTGCAATGATGGCCGCCCGAAATATTCCTAATAAAAAAGAACGTCTTTTATGCATGTTCATCATCCCGCTGATGCAATGTTCCGCTCGCCTACCTGTATATGGTGTTTTACTAGCCATTTTGTTCCCAAATAGCCCATTGAAAAGCGGAATTGCCTTAACGGGCATTTACCTGGCCAGTATTATCATCGCTGCAATTGTGGGGAGTATTGGTGCCAAATTTTTGGATTTAAAATCGAACGACAGTTACTTTAATATAGAGCTCCCTACTTGGCGAACACCGGTTTGGAAGCATTTGTTTTATCATGTTTGGCACCAAAGCAAATCTTTCGTGTCGGGCGCAGGCCCGATTATTATTTCGTTGGCGATCGTCTTATGGGTCTTATCTAGTTTCCCGTCCACCGAGCAGTCATTTGCGATGATGATTGGACAATGGATAGAGCCGGTCTTCCTACCGATGGGTATCGATTGGCGAGTTGGCGTTGCAATTTTGCTGTCTTTTGCTGCACGCGAAATTTTTGTATCGGTCCTTGTAATCTTATTTAGTATTGGTGGATCCGAACTAGGGCTCTTAAGCGCATTAGGAGAGGCAACATTCCAAGGGACCTCAACCCCTATCTTTACCACCGCGACCAGTATAGGCCTTATCATCTTTTTCATGATCGCAATGCAATGTGCCGCAACCCTTGCCATTGCTCGTAAAGAGATGGGCTCTTGGAAACTACCTAGACTTCAGCTCATTTTGTTTGTTGGGATGGCGTATGGACTTAGTGTACTGACGGTACAGAGCTTGCGATTCTTTGGCGTCTACTAACGCTTTCCTAATCTGGTTCTGAATAATCGCCAATAAATTAAAAGACCAGACACAATTAACAGGATTAAAATAATCGCAGATAAATCGTGCGCATAAATCAACCACGGTGCAGCGATCCAACCTGAATGCAGCTGTCTCATAAAAGTACGTAGAGACCAGTCTTTCTTAGACACGTGTATCCAGCTCTCACCTAAATCAGAGCTTTGGTAGATCCCTTCGCTCGTTACAACCAGTAAGTCATTCCCTACTACGGACAATGCATACGCTTCCCCACTACCCGTCGGTAACGACTGCCGCTTCCAACGTGGTCTATCCAACGATTCAGACTGTAATAACAACCCAGAACGTGTCATCACCCAATACGTCCCCTGGTCTTCTTGAAGCGCCATAATATGTCGCATAGGAAAAACCAAGTGAACCTCATCGCCCGGTATCGTTTGCACAAACAATGCGCTGGGCGTCGCCATATAGCGTTTTCCATCACTTAAAAGAACAGTCTCAACATCGGACACATTAAACGACGCCGTTCCAGACCGAAACCATGTATCTTGATGGTTCAAATATAAGCCTGAAATAGAAAGCCCTAATAGAAATACTGCCGATATTAAACCTGCTAGACTATGCCAACGTCGTAACGCGGATCGATGCAAGGGTTTAGTGGTCGTTTTTATTTTTTGGGATCTCATTTGAATAGGCCTCTACTAATAATAAAGCTTTTTTAACGCCTTCGGCAATAGACCAACACGAAATCGTTGCCCCTGTAATCCCATCGATATCGATATCAATCAGCATCGAATCATCACGTCCTAGGCCCCAAAACTGCTTCCTAAACCGACGTTTTTTAACTTCATCACCCCGGTGTTCACGATAGACCAATAACAAAAAATCCTTCACCTTAAACGATGGTGTCACCGCCGTTAAAAACGTAATAGGTTGATGCTTCCCAAGTTCATGTAAGACAATCGCATACCCCAAAAGAGTGTTTTTCTCCGAATGAACAGACCAAATCACATACTCATTTTGAGTTAAAACCCATCCTAATTTAGATTCAATCGCCACCTTTTGTTCAGACGACACCACAAAGTTAGACGAACTAACCCGGTGCCCGTTCCCAAAAATCTTATCGATAGCCTCTTCACGTGTATGATGAACATGCTCATAAACACCCTCTGTTGTCGACACCGCATAAACAGACCCCGATAAACACAAGAAGAAAAAAGCAGGCCAGAAAATCTGGCCTGCAAAAAAGGAGTTCATCTTTTTAACTGTCACTAGAATCCAACTGCAACAGAGGCAAGAACTTGATTATTTCTAACCTTTTCACCTTGCTCTTCGTTGATATGGTATTCAATCTTATACGCCACATGCTCGATCGGACGTACGTTAAATCCAAATGCAAATCGTGTTAATTCTGTATCTGTTCGACTAGTCGTTGTAGACGTCGTATTATTCACATCAGTATCCACAGCACCCAAGCGCGCAAAATATGTTAAGGTTGGCTGCTTAAACTGAGCCATCGCACGCTTTAAAAATGCCGGCGCTGTACGGTATCGCGCTTCAACGTAGTATCCATACATTTCTTCAGGAACAATCGTGGCAGACGCTGCAGGCACATCAACATGAACAACCGAATACTCACCTACAAATTCCCAAGCATTCCATTTCCATTGTCCATCTAAGCCCAACATTTTAACTGCTGAACTACCAGAGTCTGTATACCCTCCATAATAACCACTAGCACCAAGTTCAATCCCCATTGCAGGACTAACACCTACTCGACCTACAATCGCTTTATCAACGTTATTATCGTCTTCTTGCGGGTTACGTGCAGATCTTAATCCATTAGCAGCTGAAACGTCTCCAGTAAGACCTTTAACAACATACCCTTCATAATTCACTTCAACATCTTTGATATCAAAGTAACCATGTGCACCAAATCCAACATCAGTCCATGTCGTAGGCACAATATATCGAGCATATAACCCACGATCCGTCATTTCACGAACATCAGAATCGTGTAATACATTCACTAAACCAAACGGGACAACAACCGCACCCATTCGTTGTGTAAACGCATCAGAAAATTTGTAATCTAACCATGCCTGTTCAATTTTAAGTTCACCACCCGCATGTTCATATTCAATTTCAGTATTAAACAATAACGCTGGATGTAATTGTGCAGCCATCTCAATAATTAAATGATGATTATCAAAATCAGACACCTTTCCAGATCCATCATCACCATAAGAGAATTCTGTATCAAAATATCCACCAAAGGTCGCAGTACCACTACGTTCAAGGCCCGTAATCGCATACCCGCCAGTGCCTCTAGCGTTCTTAATTTGCTCTAAAGAGCTAGACGTTTCAGCAAAAGATCCTAAACTCAATGATCCAATCACTGCCGCCACTAATACCTTCTTCATAATTCCTCCTATTTCTAAATCTGCGCTTAATGATACTAATTCTCAATAGCAGTGTCAATAGGTAGCTAAGCCTTTAATAAAACCCTATAGAACTAGCGAAACCCACCATTTAGATCGACATATAAGAGACAAAGGTCTTATTCAAGGGTAAAACATCGTGTATACTATAAATATGAAAAATCGCCTCATCATATTCATTATTTTAGGGTTTATCAATACTACCCTTTTAGCGCATACCCCACTCATCCCCAAACATACTGAAACCAACCAAAAATATCTAGACATGCACTACGACAATGATGCATCCGATCACCTGATTCGTAAGGTTGAAAGAACCTACCCTCGAGACATTCGCATGCTCGCACAAGGTCTACATGTCCAAGCCTCCGATTTTAAAACGTATTTTAGATACACTGTAAACGTGCAAACCCCAGGCTACAAAAAAACAAAAGTCGCAAAAGTTCATACCGGTAACGATTTAACCGCTAGACAATATATCGTTTGGCAAAAAGATGTGCCTGTATTTACAGACCGTGGCCTAGACCTCTACGTTACAGGCAAAAAAACATTTTTCACCCTAAAAGCCCCCAATGGAGAAGAACTTTATACCCACGATGGCAGATTTACACTGGGCCCAAAAAACCAACTTGTCACCGTCGCCCATATGCTACCTGTTATGGGCGAAAATGGCCCAATTTTCTTAGAGGATGATGGCGTGGTCATTGATGATGCCGGACATATCAAACATCGAAATGAAATCGTTGATAAACTTAAAATCACAACCTTTAGTAGTACTGATGGGTTATGGGCTTATGAAGGCACCCTGATTTATATCCTCGACCCAAAAAAAACCAGCATTATCGAAAACGACCATTACTTTATCAAACAAGGCTACTTTGAAGCGTCCAACGAGCACCCAGGCTATTTTTCAAGTAAACTAATGGTCCCTTGGTTCGAAACGACGGCCGCTAGTACCAAAAAATATCTAGAAGCCTACGAAAAACTCTTTGAAGCCGTTGAAGTTAAAACGAACGAATAAACCAAACCCAGCGTTATGCGTTAATTGAAAGAGACTCTGAAAACGCCTGTAAAACAGTTTCACAGACACTTAGACTTACGGCTTTTAAGCGTGCAGAACGACCACTTCTTGAATAATTCGAGGATAACGCCAAAAACGACAGATCATTACCTTGCTCAACAATCGAGCGTAGTTCATATCCAAGCGGCACCCCGTTCCCAGACACCTTAAAAAATTGATGCAAGCCATAAGATCGATCTGACGACTGTTTAATTAAAGACGCCGCAGGTGCTACCAAGTTACCCAGCTGATGATGATTAAACGACGAATACGCAATCATATTAAGGCCCATCCCCCACAGATCCACTAGCGGATAATCGCCCAAAAATTCGTTTCCGCCCTCGGTATGATCTTCAATCACAAACAACCGGTCCAGTCCCGAGACACGAACCCCCCACGCCGACCCATTATGAATAATAGACGTAATCAATGAACAGTTCGGAACCCCAGTACCCGCCTCTAAGGATAGTTTTGAAACACCCAATACCAAATGTCGCATCAACGACGGTTGGCTCTTAACAAACAACAAAACATTGTAAATCATAGATCGGCTTAAGCCAGACTCCACCATCAACTGCGCAGTACAAAACGACTCAAACAAGAGTTGCATAGCCCGAACACAATAACGACCATCATCGCCCATTTGCAACCCATCTCGAATTAACGGCGCACACGACATACCCTTTGCCGTAGCCAATACCTGATTAAAAATAGGAACCAAAACTTTAGTGACCCATACCGACGTTTCTTCATGAACCGCCCAGCCGTCAATACCGTCTGTCGCTTCAGCATGTAACAACGGCACAAACAGTTTCCGATCCGTATTATTTTCGTCAACAAGTTCCATTAACACCGTTTCCGCTGTAATCACCGTCTCTAAGCTCGTCGCAACAGGTAACGCGTCACTCGACAACAAATGAATCCCACCCATCTCTAGTTCACGTTTCACAGTCTCTTCATCACCATAACCCGCCAAAACAGCAGCCGAAATAATAGAAGCCTGCAACGGCGCGATACAAGATCCAAACGAAATCGGAGGCCCAGCAACTACCACAGACGGCAATTCAAAAACAGCTAAGGCGTCTTTCGCCAAAACCAATCGTCTTAATAACGGCTTAACCCCACGAATCGCATCCATCGCACGATCATTTGCCAAGGTAATATCCATATTATCCGCCAGATGACTCAAGGCATCCCCAGTATCCGGGTCATCAAAAGACGGCGGAGACCATTCCAACACTTGATACCGAATATGCTGCGCCTCTAACGATGGTTTTAAATTCTTAGCCCCGATCGACAAAACATGAAGTGGTTCAGTCCACAACGGCATACATTTCTCCTATTCGAGCTTCACTCCAAACCTGTTTGGCCATCGATGCCGCGCGCTCATTAGAGGTTGCAACCACAACACCCGCATCACGACACTGCTTAATCAATGTTTGGTACGTCATTGAATCACAAGACGTTGCAAATACCGAGCAAATAATCGTTATAAAGTTACTATTAGACCCCTGCTGTATCGTTTCAAAGAATTTATCAATATACCAGGTATCAATCCCTTCACATAAAATCAAATCACATAAAATACTAGCGGTCGCCCCCGAGTTTACGGCCTCTTCAATATCGGCTAACCACGCCGTAAACAAGTCTTTTGGCCGATCTAATTCATAACGTAAGCCTAAACTCTGAGCATACGAACTAAACTGATAATCTGCGCCAAGAATAGTCTGCGCTTCTTTTCGGTTATATTCAGATGCAAATAAACCCAGCTTTTGGGTCTGTTTTTCTTTTAATTCCAATTTAGGGAAGGCTCTTGGGTGCAACGCACTAATCGCAATGCCATGGTCCTCCGAAAAGGCCATCATTAAATCAACGGTATTCTGCCGAAGAATTATCCCTTCCTCCGCAGACGGCGCTGCCCCGTGGGACGCCACATAAACACGTTGTTTCACCGTGGCCGCACACTCTTTAATTAGGCTTAAAACCGACGCGTCACACCTCGGCAAGGCAACCATAATATCGGCCGTTTCCGGGTCCGACGCCAATAGGGATAACAAGTTTCGAACGCCCACCCCCGCATGTTCCGGAGTAAGATCGAGCTCACCTACGCACAATGCTTGCCGTACGCCAACGCCCATACAATCGCAGAGCGCCACCATTTCTTGCAACGCCACCGAGGATAAGGCAATAAGCGAAACAGACCCCGAATTAAACTGATTAAACGGGCCCAATGCCGCCCCATTAATCACCGACGCCCCTGCCCCAGACCCAATTAATAAGAGCCCAGATTCGTGCGCCAATTCTTTTAATTTTAATGCCTCTTCCGATTGTGTTAAGGTAGGTTGAATCATCACATTCAACCCCGATTTCAAGGCAGAATGAGCCTCTCTAATCGCATAAGGTTCTTCTAAATCAATAACAGCCAAGTTTAAACTCGGGTCCTGAGCTGCCGCCTCACGCACAAAACGAAACGACTGATCTGTTTTAACAATACTCGTCTGCCGAACAACCGAATCAATCGCATTATTCATCACCTGTCTCATCGGCTCAACCGTTACATCCATCACCTTGGCCCCCACCAACAAGTCTTTCTCTTGCAACGGTCTAGACAATAACTGAAAATACCGCTGAAATTCTGGATTACGCGCCTCTTGATGGCTAAGTACCACCGGTGCATTACAGCCTTCTAAAGCAGCTAAAGCATCGCCCAAAACAAGTTGCTGCTCTGAACTTAAGGTCACATTTTCTTTAACGATAATGATAGGGACTAAAACGCCAGGCACCAAAAAACTCCTCAGAAATCTACTTTAATTATACCATCACCTCAGCATAAAAATCATCACATTATTTTATTATAAGGGGTAGATTAAACAGAGACTTCACTAGAGATACTTAAATTTAAAACATCATGATATGCATCCGTATCATTAAGACCCGCAGCCAGCAACACAGGATCAACACCTGCATTATCACCACCCATCAATTCAGATAATTCATCATCAGAAGAACCACTATCACTATCACTAGGAACATCATCTAACCATAAACCAGAGGCATCAACACCAGGCACATCGGCGGTACCTCCAGGTAGAGAGCCTCCGTTCCAAGAATGCCCCGCAGCTGAGCCCCCGAGATTAGAATTCGCACCTGCAGGATCCTTAAGATCATCATCAGAAAGATCACTATCGCTATCATCATCACTTGAACTTGATAACGCATCAACCGTAGTACTACCATGCGCAGGGTCAAGTAAAGTAACACCTTTCCAAGACGTAGACGATACAGACGAAACTTGTTCAGAACCATCCCTTAAACTTAATAAATCAGGATTTTCACTAGCTACAGAGTTAGAAGCAGAGGCGGCAGCACCTGCATCACCACCACCCATCAATTCACATAATTCATCATCTTCCTCATCAAAAAAATTACGTAAATCATCTCCACTCGAAATAGGCTTAGTTTCTACCCCACCACCACTATCAAAAGACGTATTAGGGGTCCCTGTAGGAGTATCCTTAGAAAGAAGCTCTAAAAAATAAGCCGTCGCATCCATATCAACACCATCCCTATCA
>Ga0055584_100005812_pt1 | contig 12088 bp, 9 predicted proteins | sample OSDHelmetaG_FD_58716 | JGI IMG/M metagenome (GOLD analysis project Ga0055584, IMG submission 58716) | Pelagic marine sediment microbial communities from the LTER site Helgoland, North Sea, for post-phytoplankton bloom and carbon turnover... | ecosystem: Environmental > Aquatic > Marine >... | reverse complement strand
GGATATGATCCAGGTAGCTTCCGAAGAAGGTGAGATGGGTTTACAGGCCTTGTATTATGCTGGATTAGCGGATTATCGGGCTGGCAATATAAAGCGAGGAATTGAAGGGTTGGGCAAGTTTGTAGAAAGAACCCAAAACACTGAAGATCCCTACTTGGAATATCTCGGGGCTCATAGTCGAATTATTATTGCGGTTGAATCTTCAAAACGGGGCAGTGAAAAACAGACGGGCGAATTGAGCAATTTGTTGTCTGCAGGCGATTCCTATAGGCATTGGGCGATAGAGGCACTAGGCCTTTATGAGAGTTCCATCGATGCTGCCGGATCCCCTGATAGTATTTCAATTAGGGAACTCACAGATAAGTTGGCCGGAGTTCGCTATAACAATTTGTCTGGAGTGGATCGGTATTATTTTTATGAAGCTACTCTAAAAACAGCACTTGTTTTGTTAAGAAGAAATGATGATCAAGGTGACCTTTCAAGGATATTATTAGAAAAAATATACGACAAAACGAGTGCCTATAAAGTAGAGGTAGAAAAACCTGCTCTATTATTGCGGTTGGCACAAGTATACTACCAGTACACAAAAGTAGATTGGGGGTTGAGCAAGAATATTATTGAACTCATGGGTCCCCAATATCCCGAATGTGTACCAATTGCATATTTATTTGCCTATCTACAATCTGCTGCAAAGCTCGATCCAGGTGGTGTGACTCAAGGTGCTCAGTAGTACAAAATGAAAAAAATACTAAGGGCATGAATAATGGTAAGAACAGTTATATATAGCACTCTTTTCTGTAGCTTGATAATGGCCGAATCTCTATGGGCACAGTTGAAATATATCGAAGTTGAGCGCCCAGATGTCCTCACCCCTATAGCTGCTGAAAGAACAGAGATTGGAGTGAGAATTATCGAGCTTCTTTTTGAGGGGCTTATATCCCAAGATAGAATGGGGGATTGGGTATCTGAACTCGCGACAAGCGTGCCAGAGTTGGGTTCTGGGGCGATGGAGATGATCGTCCATATCAAAGAAGATGCTCGCTGGCCGGATGGTCGGAGTATTACTGCTCACGACGTAGTATTTTCATTTCAAGTATATATCGACGAGAACAATAATTATGCCAATCGGAACATATTCGAGGTTTTTAATCGAGTAGAAGTTGTTGATCAAAAAACAGTTCGATTTGTACTGAGACGGAGTGATAGAAGAGCTGTCGTCCGCACGGGTTTTCATTTGTTACCAAAGCACCTCTTACCGGGAACTTATATTCCAGAAACACATGGGTTCAGTCATCGCCCTATGGGGGCTGGTCCCTATAAAGTGACGCAAAGTGAAGAAAACCTGATGCATTTCGAAATTAATGACAATTATCATAAGTCGCCCCCATCAATTAAAGAGATAGACCTTGTCGTCAATCAAGTTGAGGATGTTCACCTGACGATGTTGGCGTCTGGACTAATCAATCTAGACCCCGTAGTGCGACCCCAAGATGTCCCGATTATCCTTGCCAATTCCAATACGGAACCAAGCCCTTATGATTCAAAGACTTGGTTTGGTTTTGCTTATAATTTCAGAAACCAGTTTTTGCGTTTCAAAGAAGTGCGTCAAGCGCTCACTTACCTATTCGACCGAAAGGATGCGCTGAATTCTGAATTTGGCAATTATGGGTCAGTGATTTCTGGACCGTATACCTCTTCTAGTCCCTATTTCAACTCCGATGTAGTACCTCGGGAGTATGACGAGATTATGGGCGAACAATTGTTGGAGAGGGCTGGCTTTATCGATACAGATGGCGATGGCATCAAAGATTTCCAGGGCAAGAAGGTGAGTTTTACCATGTTGCTTTATCTCAACATGAGCCAAGCCAATAAAAATGTTTGCACCAACTTTATTCAGCAACTCAAAACTCACGGTATAGAGGTCATTGTCGATTGGCAGGAATACAATACATGGTACGAGCGGGTTTTCTTTAGCAGAGATTACGATATCACCTTTGTATCATGGAAGTTTGATGAAGCGAGTAATATCTATCCGCTTTTTTCGCGGACGCAGATGCTCCCAGGACAGCTAAATATCACTTCGTTTGAACAAGATCGGGTTGAGGAACTATTAACTCGTTTTAGGTTGACCACAGATGATAGTGAGAGGACCGAAGTGGGACGTGAATTGCATCAAATACTGAATGAAGAGCTTCCCTATACATTTTTGTGGACGTTGCAATATAATGCGGGGTATCGCACGGATCGCATTAAGCGCATGAGTATTGATCCATTTTATTTCTTTCGGACTATTGATTCGTGGGAAATGATGGTTGATGAATAATTGTTTAGTGCAGAGAGTCATGATGAGTAATCTTCGAAGCTATAAGTTGATAGTGTGTGTTTTACTACTTCTATCTGTCGATGCCAATAAGCTTATGGCACAGGAAATAAAATATATCGAAACGGGTATGCCAGATCTTCTTAACCCGATTGATGGAGCTCGCGAAATTGTCGGTGTGCGGATACTGCAGATGTTATATCGGGGGATGATAGCACCGAACCGTATGGGGGAATGGGAGCCAATTTTGACTCTTGGGGACCCAGTTTTCGACGAAGAATTAATGACACTAACCTTTCACTTAAAAGAGGGGCTTCTTTGGCCCGATGGTCAACCTATAACAGCCGAAGATGTAGTCCATTCGTATGAAATTTATGTAGATCCTCGATCCAAATACGGCAATGTTGATGTTTTTGAGAACTTTGATGGTGTTGAAGCTGTTGATGAACATACGATTCGCTTTGCCTTAAAGAGAATGGATATCCGGTCTAAAGTGCGCGCTGGATTTTTTATAATGCCCAGCCACTTGGTTGGTGATTCTACTTATATCGCACCTGAGAATGAATACAATCGGATTTTGACTGGTGCTGGCCCTTATGTGCTTAAGAGCATAGATGAGAATCATATAGAATTCGTAGTAAACCCTAAATATTTCAAAGTTCCTCCTTCTATTCAGTCTGTGCAAATGATTACGAACCCTGTCGAAGATATTCATAAGGCGTTGTTACAGGCCGGTCATATCGACTTAGACCCGGTCGTGCGCCCGCGCGATCTACCCGAGTACCAAGCCGATCTAAATGTGGAATTGCTGCCCTATGATTCACAGTCTTGGTATGGATTTGCCTATAATTGCAAAAGGGGGATCCTCCGCTTTCGAGAGGTTCGACAGGCACTTTCAATGGCTTTTCACCGGGCAGAAGTACTGAGGGCAACTTTTGCGGATCAGGGGTCTCTGCTATCGGGGCCTTATACACAATCTAGTCCCTTTTTTAATCATAAAATTCGCCCGTACCCGTATGAGCCTGGACATATCGAGGTGCTTCTTGACTCACTGGAAATGATAGATACCGATGGAGATGGTGTGCGCGAGTTTAACGGCGAACCGTTGGTCTTGCACATGGTTTTATCTATGCGTATCAGCCAGGACAACAAGGATATTTGTGCGAATTTTGTACAACAACTTAAATCTCATAAAATTGAGGTTATTGTCGATTACCAAGAACACAATTCTTGGTATGAAAAGATCTTTTATGAGCGGGATTACGATATAACGTTCGTCCAGTGGAAATTTGATAACGCGAGCAATATTTATCCTCTTTTTTCGCAAACTCAGCAAGATCCCGGTATGTACAATATTGTTCAATTTGAACATGACGAAATAGAGGAGCTACTTGAGCGTTTTCGCAATACGACGGATGGGACAGAAAGAACGGAAGTGGGGAAGCGCCTTCACGAATTACTTCATTTTGAAAACCCGTACACTTTTTTGTGGACTTTGCAACATAGCACAGCATATAGGATCGATAATATTCGTAGGATTAATGTAGACCCGTTTTACTACTTCTCGTATATCGACGAGTGGTTATTGGAAGAATGAGATTTAAGAAAAATGTCTCTTATTCGAATTTTGGTACAGTCTGTTATAAAACTCATCGGTGTCACAAGCCTTGTTTATGTAGTGCTTTATTGCGCTCCTGGGCATATCGCAATACATGGAGTAGAAAAGGAGCGAAGCTTGGGACGTGCTGCCATCGATTATGTGGAGTGGGGTGGTAAAGTTATAACAGGCGATTGGGGATATTACAAAGATGGAAGGAAGATTTCAGAACGATTAAAACAGCATATACCCCGAACGTTATTATTGGTTGGTGGATCACTGGTGATTTCCCTACTGCTGTCTTTACTCATGGTACTCGCTTCTTTGTACTGGCAGCATATGGTGTTAGTGCGCAGTAGCATCACGATTATCAATCTGCTTTCTGGTATCCATATAATCGTCCTTTCTTACGTGTTTGTTCTCTTTGATTGGGCCAGACCTAATGAGGGGTTTTCATTCTGGTTACTGATTATTTTGGCTCTCGGTAATGGGGCTCTCGTGGATTATTTTAGCGTCCTTCACTCTCAATTCGATAAAGCATTATCACAAGATTATGTTAGTGCGGCTCTGGCCAGGGGCGCAGATCGATTTCGACATGCTACGCGTTACGAGATTCTGTTGGCGATAGTAGAAGCGACGAGTTCGCGCATTCCTGCTCTGATCGGGGGGACTATTATAGTTGAGTACATATTTGGTTATAACGGAATTGGATTCGATATAATAAAAGCAGTTGAAAATCGACATTTTGATCTTACGATGGGAGTAACTACGGCATTGGCAATCCTACTCATCGGTATTTCCGATATGACGCAGTTTGTACGCCAGCGTTTAGATCCGAAATTACATAGCTAATGACTAATCTATCTTTGTCCGAAAATTGGCGTCAAGCTAGGCTTAGACCTGACAATGGTGTATGGGCGCGGGTGCGTTCCCTCGGAACATTGCGCGTTGTTTTTGTTGTAACCTTATCAGTCATTTATGCCTCTTTGTTTCTCATCACTTTCCTCGCGGATATAGATCCACATGAGCGCTTTCGCTATAACAAAGATATAGTTTTTAATGAGGATAGCATGCTTGCTCCTGGGGGGGTACCAGGTGGAGTTATTGAGTCATCGGGTGTTATGGTATATGCGAGCCCGAATGAAGAACATTGGTTGGGTAATGACGAGCGAGGCAGAGATTTATTGGTTCGATTGGCATATGGAGCTCGTACCAGCCTAACAACGGGGCTAGTTTGTGTAACCTTTTTTCTCATCGCTGGCACAAGCTTCGGAGTTATAGCCGGATATTTCGAAGGGCGCTGGCATTCGTTGTTCGTTTACCTCTTCAACATAGTCAATACGTTTCCGATCCTTCTGTTATTACTTTTGGCAGTTATCGTTATCGGCGCTACAGTCGGAGTCGAATTTATATTCTTAAGAATATATCTGCTCATGGCATGTTTGGGATTTTTTAGTAGTCCGAAACTGGCTGAATTAATTAGGGGACAGATATCCTCTCTCAAAGAAACCGCTTTTGTACAAGCCTCTGTAGCGCTCGGTCTAAAACCTTATCAAATCATTGGCAAACACATACTGTGGTATGAATGCCGCCCTCTAATTGTCGTTCAGAGTGCGTATATGATGGGGCAGGCCATACTCGTCGAAACTACGTTGACCTATCTCAACTTCGGATTGGAGTATCCTATGGTGAGTTGGGGGTTGATGTTCCGGTCGATGGCGGGTGGTATTATGACTGGGCGATTCCAGCCGGTAATCGTAATGGCTGCGATAGCCTTGGCAGTCTATTTCTTTCATTATTTGGCTGGAATACTGAACGATTTGCTTGCGACTGAAGAGAGGCGGGGCTAGGGCGATGGAGTTACTGAGCATAAAGGGATTGTGCACCTATATAGAGACTCCGAGAGGGTTAGTGCGTTGTGTGGATGGTGTGGATTTAACCATACATAAAGGGGAAACACTGGGGTTAGTAGGGGAGAGTGGTTGTGGTAAGACGATGACGGCTCGCTCGATAATCGGCATGGTAGATACCTTTCCCGGTGTGGTCGCTGGGGATATGTGGTTTAGTCCAAACGGTTCTGGGACGAGAGTTGAATTGAGTTCCTCAATAAAAAAATCGGTTCACATTGAACGCGCTCAGTCTGGGCAGATATTTTCAATCGCCAAGAGCATGGAGGTTTGGAACAACCATAATCGCGATGTATACAAAGATTTGAGAGGGCGACGGATTGCCATGATTTTTCAGGATCCGCAAACATCACTAAACCCTTATTGGACCGTTGGTGAACAATTGGGTGAGGCTGTTCGAATAGGGCTTGAAAGTGAGGTGCGGGTAGAGGCGGAGCAGCCGAATGCTATGGACCCTAGGCCATCATTCAATGGTGAGGGGAGAATCAAGCTCGATAAAGAGAAAGTCGAAGAAGAAATTCGACTATGGTTGGAGAAGGTGCATATAGATAGTCCGGGGCGGGTTATAGACTACTATCCTCATGAACTAAGCGGGGGTATGTGTCAGAGGATCATGATCGCTATTGCATTGGCTAGTAAGCCAGATTTAATAATAGCGGATGAACCCACAACAGGACTAGATGTGACCATACAGGCTCATATCGTGGATCTTTTTTTAGAATTGAAGAAAGAGACGAAGGCCACGGTTTTACTTATCTCTCACGATATGGGGCTGATCGGAAGATTGGCCGATCGCATTGCTGTCATGTACTGCGGCCGTGTTATCGAAGTGGGGCCTAAAAACGAAATTCTGAAATCTATCCATAATAACGAATGCGCATCGCCATCACCTACGAGTCAGAAAGAACCGGAAGGAAGAACCTCGAACGTCGACTCCCGCCATCCTTATACAGTTGCTTTGTTGCGGACATTGCCCGGTGTTGATGACCTGGGTGGAAAGAGACGATTGCCGATTATTGAGGAAGAAGTCCCCGATCCTCTTTCTGCTCCTCCCGGATGTTCATTTCATCCGAGGTGTCATGTATTAAAAGAAAACAGTGGAGGTCTGCTGCAAAACTGTAATAGGGAAATACCGCGTAGAGTGCACATTAATGCAGAGCACTGGGTTAGTTGTTGGGACACTAGCAATAAAGACAGTTCACAGATGGATAAACTGTAATGGATGTAGCTAATACCATAGCTGATCCTAAGATGCCGCTCGTGTGCGTTAAGGATCTCAACAAAAAATATCAGTTGCACAACCGTAAGACCGGTTGGTGGCAAAGCCGCGAGGATGAATTTTTTCCGGTGCTACGAAATATTTCTCTAAAAATAAATAAAGGTGAGACCCTAGGTATTGTTGGCGAGAGCGGTTGTGGAAAAACAACCTTGGGGCGCGTGCTTTTGCGATTGACGGATATTGTCGATGGCAAAGTCTATTTCGATGGATTAGATGTGTATTCACTGAACTCTAGTGAGTTGCGTCATTTGCGCCACCGTATGCAGATGATTTTTCAGAATCCATATGCATCACTCAATAAGCATATGAAAGTGATGGATATTGTTGCCGAGGGAGTGCGGATAAAATGCAATGGCTCGAAGGACGAAGTCGAAGAGAGGGTTCGCGAACTACTGGATCAGGTCAACTTTCACAAGGATAAAATCACTCAATACCCATCGGGCTTAAGCGGCGGGGAGCGCCGCCGTGTGGGAATCGCCCGCATCTTGGCCGTACAACCCGAATTCATTGTTGCCGATGAACCCGTCGCTGCGCTGGATCTTTCAATCAAGTCGCAGGTGATAAACTTGATGCAGGATCTCAAAGAAGAATTTGGATTGACCTTTATGTTCATCTCGCATGATATCGGGATGATTAAATATTTAAGTGATCGTATTGCCGTAATGTACCTGGGGAAGATTGTAGAGCAAGGTTCGAATCATAACATCGCTCGCAATCGTTGTCTACATCCATATACACAGCAATTGCTCAATGCTTCATCCTATATGTCAGGCAATGAGAAGAATGATTTATGTGGAGACGGCAAGGGAAAAGAGCATGTATGGGATGTTCCCGATGAGATTCCTACGGGGTGTCCATATCACCCGCGCTGTCCCCTCTATCATCAGAAGGGAAAACCGCAGGAATGCCGAGAGGTCGATCCTCCTTTGGTCAGCATCGGTGAACGCAATGGAGAAAAGCACGATGTCTCTTGTTATTTCGCTGATGAAATAAATCCTGTAGAACTGGGGGATTGAAAATGCGGCTTACGAGGATGGTATGTTACGCTATTGCAATATGCTGCGGATTGTTCTCATCGGGTGAATGCCAGAGTCCGGAAGAGTTGATGTTACAAGATGCGATTCGGAAATATGAACGTGCAGACTATGAGTTATCGCATAAGCAGTTAAACAAATTGCTATCTGTACTAGATGAAAAAAATCCAGTTGGCCATTACTACATGGCTTTGATATATATGGAAAATGGACCACTCGCTAATCGCGATAAGGCTCGATATCACTATAAAAAGGCGAAAGATTACGACCTAAAGTTCGTCGATAAAATTGAGCCTATTTCCCTATTTGAAGAAGAAGAACAAGAGGATGAACCATCTAGCGAAGAGATGGCGAAAATGGGACGAGAGTCTGAGGAACAGCCGGATGAAGAGATTGTCACTGCCGATTCAGGAGCTAGTGGATCCGAGTCCACCAGCGAATCGGATCTGGCGAATTATTCGACCGATGGATCACATGCAGATGCAAAAGATAGTCAGATTAAAACACCTGGTCCTATCATAGAGAAAACCTCCTCAGCGACTCCCTCTTCGCTTTCACTAACGGAAAGCATTGCGAATAGTATATCAACTGAAGAAGTCGATTTCTCGAAAGACGATGGTGCAGATATTGAAGAGATGATTCGAAAATTACCTGATAATGAAATTGGCAGGATTATAGAGAAGTTGGACCAGAAGGAATCTCTGACGCAGGGAGAAGAACGCACGTTACATGTTTTTCGAGTGGGCATTGAGCTTTGTCTACTAAGGATCGAAAATGGTCGGTTGGAAGAAGCCGCTGAGTTCGCGGAAGATGTACAATATGTCGCTCCAAGACTATGGCACGGGTATTACCTGATGGCCCGTGTGCACGAAGAGAATCGGGATTTTGTTAGGGCGTCCGTCGAAAACCAGCAGGCTCAGAGGTTTGGATACCTGCCGACCCAAGAATTTCCCGAAATTATCGTTTTTGACGAACCCCTAGAACAGCTTCGCCACTTTGTGTCTGGCGGTCGCGAATACATGGGCAGAGAAGAATGGGTCGAAGCGGAAGACATGCTAATGTTGACCCAAGATGTAGAGGATTTACCGGGAACAGATGAAGTGTATGCTCTTTTCTCGGAGATTGATTTTCGCCTCGGTGAAATTGCTTTCCATCTAGAAGATTGTGAGACCGCCGTGGGCTATATGGAGATTGCACTCGAAGACGGTTACCCCGCGACCGCTAGAGAACGACAGTTGCTAATAGGGGCTAGTGACTGTGCTGCACTTCAGCAAGAAGTGATTGTAGACGTTCGGCCGATTGCGTACGAGCCATTACAGTTTGCTGGATTGGGAGGAGCCTTTGGGGACCTCCATCTCGATATTCGAGGGCAAAATTTCATGGATATACAATCTCGCACCTTATTGGGAGGGGAGCGAAGCCGTCGCCTACGGCCTATCGAGGGAGAGCGAGCCCATACGTATTTAGTGCAAGGTGGGGGAGCCTATCGCATGGACTTTGATATTAGAGAACAATTAAAAAAAGCTGCAATACACAGCGGTAGCGCTCTTTTACTCATCGGCATCCTGCTGGTTTTTTAGCTATGGTAATCTTTATGCTGAGGAAATTGACTGTTGAATATTTATTAACGGGAATGCTGTTGGGGCTTTTTGTTGCTGAAGCTATACATGCTCAGAGTCCCGTTGGAAGCCAGGAGCTGAAAAGTGTCAATGAGCTTCTGAGTGATTGTCGTGCCAATATCGGACGCAACGCGGTTGATGGACAGCGGTTTTGCCGTCAAGCCTTGTTGCAGATAAGCGTCGATCCGTTCGAGGGGCAATTTCGAAAAGAAAAAACAGAAGCGTTCACATTATTAGGAGAGAGTTACTTCTACACCGGTAGAATTGCAGATGCGGCGATTCATTGTGATAGCACGGCCGTGTTAACGAGTTCCGACGAGGCGAATCCTCTCTATCGCCGTGCAAAACAAGTACAAGACCAGATCGATCGCTATTTCCGCCCTCTGCGCATCAGGATTAAGAATCGCGAGATTCCGATACTGTCCTATATCGAGGGAATCGAAATTGAATTCCGTTTCCCCAGGCGGTTGGAAAGTTTTCAGATCAAACGCTTGCAGATTTTGCAAGACGCTCAAGCGCGCAGAGAAGGTGAGTTCCAGTTCGTGGGCATCGATGCTGATAGCATTGCCTATATGGAGATCGGCTATTTTCCACTTGTTACCTATTCTGGACGTTCAGTGGGGTATGCACTGATCGTCGATGGCAAGCGGCGCTACCGGTTCAATTTTACACCTGAGCACAATGAGACGTTGGAGGTCTTCTGGGACGAAGAGGCACAGTGGCGGCTGATTGAGCGCATACCAGACAGCATGGTCAAACTCGAACTGCCGGGCAAATATCGGTTTGCTGCGAGAGATCTCCCTCCGAGTGCGCCCTATATGTCTACTGAACTAGATGGCACGAAGCATGTATATATACCGGCCGAAACCGACGTCGAGATGACATTGCTACAGAGCGAAGACAGTAAGTGGGAACGAATCTACCGGCTTACTCTATACGGAACTACGGGGCTTGCCGCCGTGGTGGGATTATTAGGAGCGCGTTGAAAATAGAGGGGAAGTACAAGATGAGACTACAGCGACTAAATAGACCGGGGAGAGCCATGCGCGCCGCCACTTGGGGGATTGTCCTCTCCACCCTGCTCGCTGTGCACGTCCAGGGCGGTCAGTTTATTACTCAAGCAAACAAACTGGTTTCTGTGAAGAACGACGAATACAACTATGTAAAACCCAAGTGGAATAGAGGCGGAGACCTCCTCTCATATGAAAAATATGGCTCCCGAGAACGCCTACTCTTTATTCACGACCAGGCAACCTACGATAGCGAGATAAAATCCAGTATACAGCAATCCGGAAACCCATCTACTACTACTCCTGGTGGGGGGATGATGAGTACGCGGGCCGTTGCGAACTTCGATATGGCCTGGTCCAAAACGCAGAATGTGCATTTTACGTTTATCGGCAGTGGAGATGAAGGCAATTTTGGTATGTATCACCAGAGAGTTGGTGGGCATCCCACGGAGCTTGAATTGATCGCCGGTGGTAAACAGGGAGGCCCTTATGTCGCCTATCCAGAATACCACTCATCCGAAGAATATCTGGTGTTTTGCCTCGGGCAAAAAGCTATGGGTGAACAGGAAGACGCGAGACTAGATGTTTTTGCCGTTCCACAGACGAAGAACGGGGAACTCCATAAGCTTTCTGATCCGGCGTTGAAAGGTCTTCCCCAATTAGAACCGACGGTTTCTCCAACGGGCCGGATGGTTGCATTTACTGGCATACATAATGGAAATAACGATATCTATGTCGCTCCAATAACAATAAAAAAAGCAAGACATAACGTTCAATCAAGAAATCCAGTAAAATGGGGAAATGCAATCCGCAGAACCCAAAGGTCTTCTTCTGAAGGTCGTCCCAGTTGGTCTCCTGACGGGAGCCAGCTCGCCTTTATTTCTGGGCATGAGCAGCGCAAAGATGAATGGGGACTTTGGGTGATGAATGCCGACGGCAGCAATATGCGAAAGCTTGTAGATAGAGTTTTGGGAGAGGACCTGCCAGAGTGGCACCCAGACGGTGAGCATATCTTCTTCGTCCGCGTTTTAGAAAAAGAGCTCAATCCTATCCAATATGTAAATGTGCTTACGGGAAAAGTGGAAACGCTGGCTACTCAGACAGCGCTGCATACGCATATCGATATATCGAATCAAGGCGACAAAATTGCCTTTTGTGCCAAAGGGCAAAAAACGGATAAAGATCTGACTTGGCTGAAGTTATATGTAGCCCCCATGCAAAAAATGACGCAGAAGTAGAAAGCCGATTTATCTATGCGAAATAACAGATTGAGAATTGCATTATTTGTCGCTGTTCTCATCGCATCCCTTACGCAGTGGTCC
>Ga0055584_100005811_pt1 | contig 12089 bp, 9 predicted proteins | sample OSDHelmetaG_FD_58716 | JGI IMG/M metagenome (GOLD analysis project Ga0055584, IMG submission 58716) | Pelagic marine sediment microbial communities from the LTER site Helgoland, North Sea, for post-phytoplankton bloom and carbon turnover... | ecosystem: Environmental > Aquatic > Marine >... | reverse complement strand
TAGTAGCGATTTAAGCCGACAAATCTTCACCAGCAAGCGCACGGGTTAGCAAGCCGAGACTTTCCTCAACGCCGTACAGCGCCATAAAGGACCCCATGCGTGGGCCTTGGTCTTGCCCCAACAGAATTTGGTAAAGCGCCTTGAACCAATCTCTTAGGCCCGGAAACACGTCCTCATTGGACTTGCCAATTTCATAAACCAAGGACTGCAAGTCTTCTGCAGTGGCCCCTTGTCCAGCGGCTTCTAGCCCAGCCTTCAGCGCTTCTAGTGCTGGACGCTCAGCATCCGTCGGCAGGCGGTAAGTCTTATGGGGCAGAACAAAATCTTTGAAGTACGCAATGGCATACGACACAAGTTTATTGAGCAGCGGGTCGTTTTCTGGGCTTGCCTCTGGCGCGTAGCGGCTGATGTAGTGCCACAGAGCAGCGGGATCATCAGAGTTACAAACGCTGGCCAAATTCAACAGAATACCAAAACTGAGACGACCCTCCTCCGCAGGCGGCTCACCGTTATGAATGTGCCACGTAGGATTGGTGAATTGTTCCTTAGGCTCTTGCCCGGGGAACGCCTTCAAGTGAGACAAGTACTCATCCACAGACTTGGGAATCGTATCAAAGTAGAGTCGTTTCGCAGCTGAGGGCTTTTGGTACATGAAGAGAGCCAAGCTCTCGACTGGGGCATAGGTCAGCCATTCTTCCACGGACAACCCGTTACCCTTGGATTTAGATATCTTTTGGCCCTGATCATCCAGGAATAATTCATAGGTCAAATTCTGCGGGGGCTGACTGCCAAGCTTGCGACAGATGTTGCCTGAGAGACGAACGGAATCGATCAGGTCTTTGCCAGACATCTCATAATCAACATCAAAGGCATACCAGCGCATGGCCCAATCACACTTCCATTGCAGCTTGCAATGTCCGCCAGTAACCGGAACCTCAACTTTGCTGCCGTCTTCGTTCTCGTAGACAATTGTGCCTGCATCGACGTTCCGCTCAATGACCGGGACTTGCAGCACGACACCGGTCTTTGGGCAAATCGGTAGAAATGGCGAATATGTCGCACGGCGTTCCGGCCCGAGCGTTGGCAAAATGACGTTAATCACCTTGTCGTACTCTTGCAGCACGCGAAGAAGCGCGGCATCAAACTCGCCCGATGTGTAGCTCTCGGTTGAACTTTTGAATTCATAATCGAACCCGAAGGAATCAAGAAACCCCTTAAGTCGGTCATTGTTGTGATGACCAAAGCTTTCATGGGTTCCGAAGGGATCAGGAATTTTGGTGAGAGGCTTACCGAGATGTTTTTCGACCATCTCTTTATTGGGAACGTTATCCGGAACCTTACGCAGGCCATCCATATCGTCCGAGAACGCGAACAGTCGCGTTGGCATGTCGGGTGCAAGCAGTTGGAACGCGTTCCGCACCATGGTCGTTCGAACCACCTCGGCGAATGTGCCGATATGCGGCAAGCCAGAGGGGCCATATCCGGTTTCAAACAAGACGTAGCCTTTATCACCCAAACCGTTTTTCAGGCGCCCGTCTAGCAGTGTGCGGGCTTCGGCAAAGGGCCAAGCCTTGCTTTCTCTGGCAATCGTGGTCGCGTCACTCATGGTCAATATCCGGTTTGATAAGGCCGCGCACCCTATGGGGCCGCCATTTTGGGGTCAAGTCCAACAACTCTGAGGTTGCCATTGGTTTAAGCTGGATTGCTCGACTCTCCAAGGGCTATACCTGAACAGAGATAAACACTGCCCCCTGATCGTTTTGACCGGCCCTATTTTGACCCATCACTTTCCTCAACAGGCTCTGACGTGACAGCCGAGCGCACTCTTCAACTTCCGGATGCGCCGGTGTTGGTGACCCGCGCCCGGGACGGCATTCTGATGTTCTCTGACGGCGAAGTGCGAGAGTTCACTGCGTCCACCGCTAAATCTGAGGTCGAACCACCGGTTATCCAATGTCATAGCCGGGCAACAGCCGCACGCCTCGGCCTAAAACCAATGCCAGGGTGCGATATTCTTGAATTGTTTGCCTTTGTCCGCCCTGGCGAGTTTTGCCTGCCCACCGTGCGCGGCGTCGCTGTAGCAATGGATGTCAAATTACCAACCACGTTGATGGATGACGGCATCGCCCTCATCGAATCTGTCCGTGCTTTGCTAGCTGAAGTGATGAGTTGGCAGGATGGCGATATTCGCCATGCCAGAGCAATTGCCCACGTGCTTGATCGCGCCGGGTGGGGATGGGGCCCGTCTGTTCTTGCCGCTATTGGGGCTGCCCCAGATGGTGGGGGAATCGGTCTGTCTCCTCTGCGGGTGTGGACTCGCTTAACACCCTTTGAGGATCAAGCGCCTCTGCCACCACCTGGAAACGACGCTGTCTCTGAGCATGAAAGCCGGACACGGCTAGAGCATCTTCTGGGGGAAACGTCTGAGAAGCGTGACTCGCAGGCAAAATACGCCGCCGTCGTTAGCCATGCGTTCAAAGCCAAACCCGCACCGGACGAACCAAATTTGGTTCTCGCCGAGGCAGGAACCGGCATTGGCAAAACATTGGGATACTTAGCCCCCGCTGGGGTTTGGGCAGAAAAAAATCACGGCACAGTTTGGGTCTCGACCTTTACGCGCAATCTGCAACGGCAACTGGACCAAGAACTAGATAGGCTCTATCCAGATCCTGACGTGAAGGCCCGGCGTGTCGTGGTGCGCAAAGGGCGTGAAAATTATTTCTGCCTGCTGAACTACGAAGAAGCCCTGAACAGATCTGGCACCGATCCAAGCGCAGCAATTCCATTGGCGCTTATCGCGCGTTGGATTCTTGCCACAAAATCCGGCGACATGGTTGGTGGCGATTTTCCATCCTGGTTGGCCGATATCTTTGGCACCGGACGCGTTCTGTCCCTAGCGGACCGTCGCGGAGAATGCATTTTTGCGGCCTGCCCCCACTACCGTACGTGCTTCGTTGAAAAGACAGTCCGCAAAGCGCGGACCGCAGATATTGTTGTCGCCAACCATGCCCTCGTCATGGTGCAAGCGGCGATGGGTGGCCTGGACGATGGCACAACGCCAACTCGCTACGTCTTCGATGAAGGACACCACCTGTTTGGCGCGGCCGATAGTGCATTCTCGGCACACCTGAGCGCTGCCGAAACCGCTGACCTGCGGCGGTGGTTAGTTGGTGCAGAAGCCGGTGGCCGACCAACACGATCTCGCGGCCTCAAGCGTCGCATTGATGATCTGTTGAGTGAGTTAGATGCAGACGGCGAGACTATGGCCATGGCCTTGGACGGCATTCTACAAAATGCCCGCTCACTTCCCGCCCCCGGTTGGCTCACACGATTAGACGATGGTGAACCTCGCGGCCCAGCTGAAATCTTCCTCAGTCTTATTCGACGGCAGGTCTACACCCGCGACGACCCAGAGTCCCCCTACAGCCTGCAAACGGATGCTGTGGAACCGATTGAGGGACTGCTGGATGCGGCGGCCGTTCTCGACACCGCGCTTATGCGTCTCGTTGAGCCGGTGAAGCAATTGGTCAAAACACTGGCACAACAACTTGAACGCCCTGCCGACGAACTGGATACGGCAACCCGAGCGCGTGTCGACGGGCTTTGCCGGATTTTGGAGCGCCGGGCCGTCATGCCCCTTACCGCGTGGCGCGACATGATCAAAGCTCTCGCCAATGACACGCCGGCCGAATTCGTAGATTGGCTGGGTGTAGACCGCATTGATAGCCGCGACATCGACGTTGGGCTCCATCGTCACTGGGTCGACCCCACCCTGCCCTTTGCACGCGCGGTGCTCGATCCAGCGCAAGGTGTTGCCATTACATCTGCAACGTTACGGGACGGAACCGGCGACGACGCCGCAGACTGGGAAAGCGCTGACCAACAAGTTGGCTCGTTTCATATTGCCAGCACGCCCGTGCGATCAGCTTTGTCCTCACCGTTTAATTACGCAGAGGCAACCCGCGTCTATATCGTAAACGACGTACGCAAGGATGCGTTAGTCCAAGTGGCCGGAGCCTACCGAGATTTATTCCTCGCCGCCGAGGGTGGCGCACTAGGCCTATTCACGGCCATTTCACGCTTGCGCGCTACGTTTGATCAAATCGCGCCTGTTCTGGAAGACGCGGGCCTACCACTTTACGCACAACACGTTGAACCTCTGCCGACCGCCAGTCTTGTCGATATTTTCAGAGCGGAGGAAAAATCCTGCCTGCTCGGCACGGATGCCATGCGAGATGGCGTCGACGTGCCCGGCAAATCGCTACAATTGATGGTGTTTGATCGCGTGCCCTGGCCACGACCAGACATTTTACATCGCGCCCGTCGTGAAGCCTTTGGCAAACGAACTTACGATGACAGGATTACGCGGCTGCGTCTGAAGCAAGCCTTCGGCCGCCTGATCCGGCGCGATGGAGACAAAGGCGTCTTCGTCCTGTTGGACTCAATGATGCCGTCGCGATTGCTTGGTGCCTTCCCCGAAGGCACGCCTGTTCATCGAGTTGGACTGTCTGAGGCAGTAGCAGAAACAAAGGCGTTTCTGCATACAAACACCGAAGACTAAGGGTTCGGTTTATTCTTCTACCGTCGCAGACACGTCAATCAGACGAGCCGTCACGGGCGTTTGTCCCAGCGGAACCTCACGTCGCTCAAGCGCCAACCGCGCGTTGTCACGATCCACACAAGAGCCGATAGACCCATCAGCCACACGGAAATCTGAAATATCAGGAATGGGGATACGAATCGGTATGACCGGGCGATGGCTGCCCCAATTGGTTTCGCGTTCAGAATCAATGAACAAAAGTGTCCAGTGGTCATCGAGATCACGCCAGGTTAACTGCGTGAAGTTGTCGTAGGAGAAGCCAACTAGCCCATCAACTTCGACCTGACTAAGGCCACTGCCAAAGGCGCACACACGCTCCCAAGACCAATCCGTGAGCACTCTAGGATCAATGGTTTCTGTTCCACCCATAAACAAGAACCGGGCATTACGGTGGAAGCCCAATTCAACCCGAGACTCCAGACCGCCTGTCCGTTTGTATAAGAAATAGATTGAAGCCGGCCCAAGCGAAAGCAACAGAAGCAGGCCAACGACTTTAACGAAAGATTTTGACGGCATAGGACACTCCAAAACGGGCCCCATCTATACAGTCAGCACAGACATAGAAAAAGGGCCACGTCGTAAAACGCGGCCCTTTCCCGAAAGTAACAAACGGTAGACGTGGGCTTACATGCCCATACCGCCCATACCGCCCATGCCACCCATGTCTCCCATGCCGCCGCCTGGGCCCATCGGAGGAGGTGCCGCCGGTGCAGGAAGTTCTGCAACCATGGCTTCAGTGGTGATCAAGAGACCAGCGATGGAGGCTGCGTCCTGCAGAGCAATACGCACAACCTTGGTCGGATCAATGATACCGGCCTTAACCATGTCGACATACTTGCCTGACTGAGCGTCGAAGCCTGTTACGTTTGTTTTGGCTTCATCAACCTTACCAGCAACAACGGCACCATCTTCACCCGCGTTTTGAGCAATCTGCTTCAAAGGAACGCGCAAGGCACGACGGATGATTTCAACACCAACCTTCTGATCGGCATTGTCACCCACAACCTTCGCAAGAGCACTTGCTGAGCGTAGAAGAGCAACACCGCCACCAGGGACAATGCCTTCTTCAACGGCAGCGCGTGTGGCATGCAGAGCATCGTCGACGCGATCTTTCTTTTCTTTCACTTCGACTTCGGTTGCTCCACCAACGCGGATCACAGCAACACCACCGGCCAATTTAGCGAGACGCTCTTCGAGCTTCTCACGATCGTAGTCGGATGTTGTGTCACCAATCTGACGACGGATTTGCTCGCAACGGCCGTTAATATCAGCCTTCTTACCAGCGCCATCGATGATTGTGGTTTCTTCTTTGGTGATGTCGATGTTCTTGGCTTGGCCGAGCATGTCGAGTGTGACGTTTTCGAGCTTGATGCCAACATCTTCAGAAATCACCTGACCTTTGGTCAGAACTGCAATGTCTTCCAACATCGCCTTACGACGATCGCCAAAGCCAGGGGCCTTAACAGCAGCAACCTTGAGGCCGCCACGGAGACGGTTGACCACCAAAGTAGCCAAAGCTTCGCCTTCGATGTCTTCAGCAATGATGACCAACGGACGTGAAGACTGAACAATCGCTTCCAGAACGGGAAGAAGCGGCTGCAGAGAAGAAAGCTTCTTCTCGTGGATCAGGACGTACGGGTTTTCGTACTCACAAATCATCTTTTCTGCGTTGGTGATGAAGTACGGTGACAGGTAGCCACGATCGAACTGCATGCCTTCAACGACATCCAACTCTGTATCCAGGCCCTTGGCTTCTTCAACGGTGATCACACCCTCTTTGCCAACCTTGTCCATGGCTTCAGAGATGATTTTACCGATGTCTTTGTCGCCATTGGAAGAGATGGTGCCGACTTGAGCGATCTCTTTGCTCGTCTTCACCTTGTTGGATATCTTGCCGAGGCTTTCGGTAACGGCAATCACGGCCTTATCGATGCCACGCTTGAGATCCATTGGATTCATGCCAGCAGCAACAGCCTTCACGCCTTCGCGAACGATGGCTTGAGCCAAAACTGTCGCTGTTGTGGTGCCGTCACCAGCCAGATCGTTGGTCTTGGAAGCAACTTCCTTAACCATCTGAGCGCCCATGTTCTCGAACTTATCTTCAAGTTCGATGTCCTTGGCAACCGTAACACCATCCTTGGTGATACGAGGTGCGCCGAAGGCTTTATCCAGAACAACGTGCCGGCCCTTGGGGCCGAGAGTAACCTTGACCGCATTGGCCAAGATATCGACGCCGCGCAACATACGGTCGCGGGCATCAGTCCCAAATTTGACGTCTTTCGCCATGATAATTCGTTTCCTTTAACTTGAGTTTGTGTCGCAGAGCGTCACTATTTCTCGATAATGCCCATGATGTCGGATTCCTTCATGATCAACAGGTCATCCCCGTCAACCTTGACTTCCGTGCCGGACCATTTGCCGAAGAGGATGCGATCACCCTTCTTGACGTCGAGCTTTACAATCTTGCCATCTTCCCCACGTGCGCCAGCGCCAACGGAGACAACTTTGCCTTCCATTGGTTTCTCTTGAGCAGTGTCAGGAATAATGATGCCCCCGGCAGATTTGGTATCTGAGTCCAGGCGCTTGACCAGCACTCTGTCGTGCAGCGGCCGAAATTTCATGCGAAACCTCCTTTTAGGTCTTGGTGTGCGTCATAAAAAATTAATGTAATTCAGGAGGTTATGCGAATCGCTAGCACTCCCCCCTGAGGAGTGCCAGCTAGATAAGGACTCTCAGAGCGAGGGTCAAGGACCGGATCATGAAAAAATGGGGCTAAATCACGCTTTTACGGGGCGGACCCGCAGGAGCACTAGGCCCAGCGCCTGGTCTTAATCTTCTCGGTCAGGCCCCATAAGTCCCTGAGTCGCGAGGTGATCTCTGTAAATGAAGTACAAATTTCGCGAATAAATGACGATTCCCCCGAATTGGGCGATGATGAAGACAGGCTCTTCAATATAAATGGCGTAAAAGAACGTAATAATCCCGCCGATCAAGCTTAGGTACCAAAACGCCAAGGGAATCACGCTCTTCCCCATGCGCTCGCTCGCGAGCCATTGCACAAAGAACCGAGAGCCAAAAACAGCTTGGCCAAGCAATCCAAAGGCCTTGAAGATGTTCATCGTCGCAAACCATGTAACAAACCAGCTCATGGGGCGTCCTTTTGTTTAGAGAGTTCGGGTCGGGTATTTCGGGCGATCAACCACAGCACGCCTATCAGGTCGACGATACCGATGGCCAGTCGTCGCCATAAACCATACTTGGATTGACCGCGCGTTCGTGGTCGATGTGACACCTCAACGGAAACCGCGCGACCGCCAGCCCGCATGACCAGCGCCGGGATAAACCGGTGCAAAGCATTGAACCGCGGCAAATCAAGAAAAATATCGCGACGAAAAAGCTTCAAGCTACATCCGCTATCCGGCGTGTGATCGCCAAGGACCCAGCCACGAATATCGTTGGCCAGCCAAGATTGGTAACGTCGAGCCAGGCTATCGTGACGCCGACGGCGATGTCCGACGTAGAGAAACCGTTCGGCATATCCTGGCTCTTTGGCGACGGAGTCATCGCGCGCTCGAATTAGCTCTGAGATATCAACAGGATCATTCTGACCGTCCCCGTCGAGGGTGATGATCCATTCAGACTGAGCATTCTTAATACCGGTAATGAGCGCTTGGCTTTGGCCGCACGACGTTGCGTGACGAAATACGCGAAGAACGTTTTGACCTTGAGCCGCGATTTTTAGTTGCGCTGGCGTTTCATCAGTCGACCCATCATCGACGTATATGATTTCATATCCGCCCTCGCCCGCCACTGCAGCCATGGCCGCACCAATTTCGTCGATCAACGGCTGAATATTTCCTGCCTCATTTAAAACAGGAACGACCACCGAATACTTTGGGCAATTTTTGGACGAGGCTTCGTTGGGCATGACGTTCGTCGACTCGGGTTATTTGAAGCCAAGCCGTGCCTTAGGACACGGAATCGGCGATGACTTACCCCAATACCACTGCGGAAAAGACTAGGACAGCCTTGTTGCAGACCCAATGATCGCCTAAATCACCCCTAGACACTTCTTTGATTACTTTTTGGACCCGCAATGACGCCTTTCAGCCCATCCGCGCCCGACGCCAAACGTATACGCTTATGGCTGCTGATCTGCGCTGGAATGGTGTTCATTATGGTGGTCCTAGGCGGTGCGACACGGCTGACCGAATCTGGTCTATCTATGGTCGAGTGGCAGCCACTGACGATTCTGCCCCCCCTCACGGATGAGGAATGGGCGACAGAGTTTGAGAACTACATGCAATACCCCGAGTACCAAAAGGTGAACTCGTGGATGGAAGTTGGCGATTTCAAAGAGATCTACTGGCTGGAGTATAGCCACCGCCTATGGGGACGCCTTATTGGAATGGTCTTCGCCCTGCCGTTTTTCTGGTTTGTCTTTACCGGTCGCGCCCGCGGACGGCTGGCTTGGACATTGGGCGGCCTTCTCGTCCTGGGTGGCTCTCAAGGGGTCTTGGGTTGGTTCATGGTTGCAAGCGGGCTGGTCGACCGGCCGGATGTCAGCCAATACCGACTAGCGGCGCATTTAGGTCTCGCCTTCGTGGTTTATGGTCTTCTGATTTGGGTAGCGCTCGGTATTCGCAGCCAGGACGATCCTGAACCTCCGAAACCAGAACCAGACCCTGTCATCGCTCGACTTGCACTGGGTGCGGCTTTGGCTGTGCTGCTAGTCGTCATGTCTGGTGCCTTTGTCGCAGGCCTTAATGCAGGACTAATCTACAACACGTTCCCACTCATGGATGGCAAAATCATTCCAGATGGCTTGTACGAGTTGACGCCGTGGTACGCGAATTGGTTCGAGAACATCATGACCGTCCAGTTCAATCACCGACTCCTTGGGATTACTTTGGTCCTGTTGATTGCTGCCACATGGTGGCGGATGCAGGAGAGTGAGACATCAGAACAGATTCGCAAGCTCGCCAATGGGTTTGTAGTCATGGCTTTTGTCCAGGCTGGCCTTGGCATTTCAACCCTGCTGCTAGTTGTCCCGCTTTGGCTCGCGCTGCTTCACCAAACTGGCGCCTTGATCCTTTTCACATTGGGTGTGACCATCGCCCGCCTCGTCAGCCTACCAGCAACTAGGCCGCACAATATTTCGTCCTCTGCCGCCCTTAACGCCGCATGACTTCGCAACAAGGACTTTGCCTCGCATGAGCGATCTCTCGGTTACCGACGACCTGTTTTTTACACGCACAGGAATGGACAAACATTCTGTCGAAAAAACCATTGCGGACACGCTATCGGGCTGTGACGACGGTGAACTCTTTTTTGAATACAGCCAGGCGGAAAGCCTAAGCTTTGACGATGGGCGCATTCGCTCTGCCGCATTCGATACAGCGCAAGGGTTTGGATTGCGCGCCTTGGTCGGTGAAACAACAGGCTTCGCGCATTCAACGACGATGACAGAGGCCGCCATCGCCCGTGCCGCTGAAACTGTGAATGCGGTAAAATCTGGCCATAGCGGAACCTTGGCCGATCCACCGACAGGAACAAACCAGGCGCTGTACACGGATGAAAATCCGCTGCCTTTGATTCCCTACGAAACCAAAGTCAAAACACTTGAATCCATCGACGCCTATGCCCGCGGCAAGAACAGCAAGATCAAGCAGGTGTCCGCCTCTCTATCGGCGTCATGGCAAGCGGTGCAGATTATGCGCGCGGGCGGCCTTTCGGTTGGCGACATTCGTCCACTGATTCGCCTGAACGTGTCGATTGTTGTCGGCGAAGGTGATCGCATGGAAATGGGATCTTATGGCACCGGCGGTCGCGTTAGCTACGATCACTTCCTGGATGAAGGCACTTGGACGGGCGCCGTTGACGAAGCCCTACGACAAGCTCTGGTGAACCTGGAAAGCGTCGACACGCCAGGAGGCGAAATGCCCGTCGTGCTCGGCCCTGGCTGGCCAGGAATTTTACTGCACGAAGCCGTCGGGCACGGGCTCGAAGGGGACTTTAACCGCAAGCAAACCTCAGCCTTCTACGACCTCATGGGCAAGCAGGTAGCGGCCAAAGGCGTCACAGTCATTGATGACGGCACCATGCAAGACCGCCGCGGCTCCTTGACGATCGATGATGAAGGCACGCCAACATCGTCCACAACGTTAATTGAAGACGGCATTTTAGTTGGCTTTTTACAGGACCGACTAAACGCACGTCTCATGGGTGTAAAACCAACAGGCAATGGACGTCGGCAATCACACGCCCATCACCCCATGCCGCGCATGACCAACACCTACATGGCGAATGGCGATCACGATCCAGAAGAGATCATCAAATCGGTCGATAAAGGGTTGTACGCGGTGAACTTCGGCGGCGGCCAGGTCGACATAACGTCCGGCAAGTTCGTCTTCTCCGCGACAGAGGCGTACTTGATCGAAGGCGGCAAAATTGGCGCGCCAGTCAAGGGCGCGACCCTGATCGGAAACGGCCCAGATTGCCTGACCGAGGTCTCAATGATCGGCAACGATATGATGCTGGACCCAGGCATCGGCACCTGCGGCAAAGAGGGCCAAGGCGTTCCGGTTGGGGTCGGCCAGCCAACCCTTAAGCTGGATGTGCTGACAGTCGGCGGAACCGCAGTCTAACCGACCCTACTGGCTCATCATGGCTGCCTTAAAGCGTGGACCATCTGGATTCGCAAGCTTGCAGCGTGAGCTTGCCCATTCCGTCGTAAAGCCGACCCGATTGCTGGATGGTTCTGCCCAGGCGAATCCTAAGACGTCTTCGTCTTTATAATCCCCGACTTCACCATCGTGCAGGGTGAGGCGCATGAGGTCGACATAGTTACGGCCCGAGTTTGATGGCCAGAGCGACGTCAAAAACTCAACATGCAGGTCACGCGGCTCAGCTTCCGTCGTTGTAATTGTAAGCGTGTCACCCCTGTTGTGCATGAAGTAGGGATTGATGACTTGTGTCGTGCCGTCTTCAAATCGGAGTGACGTGAAGCACTCGTAGCGTTCAGCCTTGGATAAACGAAGGTGGGTGCGATCTTCTCGACCAGAGAACAGCGTGCCGTCAGCCAACGTCCCATTATCGTAAATCCACAACTGGTCAGGATTGAGAATCCATTCAGCGTCCCAGGTCAATTGGTTGCCACTTCTTTTTGAAACCATGGTGCATTGGCCGTGATCTCCTAGCAGGCCGCGCAATTGCTGGCCGTGGCGCCGCCAATTAAAGAGGCAGTTGCCGCCAAAATCCGGATCAGGAGCAATGGTCGACCACATCTCAGGGTGCATGTGTGCATCAACATAATTTTCTGGGTCTTTGATACGACGTCCCTCAATTGAGACGACGCTTTTTTCTTCGTCGATGGAGATCAGGAAGACTTGTTGCTGGCCAGGAAAGATTGTCCCGTCATCGCCATCCAATCGGATTTGCGTGTAGATGACATGCTTAGCCAAATGCGGCGCTTCAATTTCAGCAAAGA
>Ga0055584_100005810_pt1 | contig 12089 bp, 7 predicted proteins | sample OSDHelmetaG_FD_58716 | JGI IMG/M metagenome (GOLD analysis project Ga0055584, IMG submission 58716) | Pelagic marine sediment microbial communities from the LTER site Helgoland, North Sea, for post-phytoplankton bloom and carbon turnover... | ecosystem: Environmental > Aquatic > Marine >... | reverse complement strand
GTTGGGCTCGATACCGGCGAGGTCAGGGCGACCATCACCGACGTGTTCGCGGGCGGAATCGAGGGCTTCGAAAAGCACTTTGCCTGGCGCGATCATCGCGTTGCGGATCTGCGCAAGCAGCGTTCCCAGGCCGCCGTCAATGAGAGGGTCGGTATCGAGAAGCGGCTCACGGCAGAGCAGGACCGGGTCCAGGTGGCACTCGGAGAGCTGGTCGAGACGATTGCTGCCATGGAGTCGCTCGGACTCGATGCGGAGGCGGCGCGCGCCGAACTCGAGTCGCGTCTGGTCGAGCGCGCCGAGGATCTGTCGGGGCGTCTGGAGATCGATTGGCGGTCGCGCGAGGCCTTGCGCGAGAGCCTCGAGCGCGACCCGGGTGCGACGGAATTGCAGACCGAGCTCGAAGCGCTCGACGAGAGCTTCCGGCGTCGGAAGCGATTGTTGTCGGCGACGGTCTCATTCATGGCGCCAACCGGGCTCCCGACAGCGGCCTACAAGGAAACGCTGATCCGAACTACAGGGGAGCTCAGCACCGGCATCTTCGACCGGGAAGTGGCGGCGGGCTTGATGCGCGGCGCCATGCGCTCGGTCTCGGCCCGCGTGGCCGAGCGCGGCCCGGTCTGGGCGATGCAGGTCCTGCTGCTGATCGTCATCCTGCTCGTGTTCTGGGTGATGTCGATCGTTGCGCGACGGGTCGTGTACCGCATCGTGCGGACGTCGCGCGTCGATATCTCGAATCTGCTGCGCGATACGCTCGTCGCCTGGTCCTCGCGGCTGGTGTTTGCCGTCGGCGTGCTCGTCGCGTTTTCTCAGGTCGGAGTTGAGATTGGTCCGCTGCTCGCGGGCCTGGGCATCGCCGGCTTCATCGTGGGCTTCGCGCTTCAGGACAGTCTGGCCAACTTCGCGGCGGGTGCCATGATCCTGATTTACCGGCCCTACGATGTCGACGACGTGATCGAGTCGGGCACGGTACGCGGCAAGGTCAGTCACATGAGCCTGGTGTCGACGACGATCCTGACTTTCGACAATCAGACGCTGATCGTGCCCAACAACAAGATTTGGGGGGATGTGATTCGCAACGTGACTGCGCAGGCGGCGCGGCGGATCGATCTCGTCTTTCGCGTGGGCTACGAGCAGGATGTCGACCGGGTCCGCGATCTGCTCCTCGCAGTCGTCGTTGCGCATGAGAAGGTACTTGACGAGCCGGAGCCGATCGTGCGGCTCCACGTGCTCGGAGAGTACGCGCTCGAGTTCGCGGTTCGTCCGTGGGTGCTCCGCGAGGACTACTGGAACACGTACTGGGATCTCACCCGAGAGGTGAAGCGCGCGTTCGACGACAATGGGGTCGCGCTTCCGAGACCGCAGCGAGAGGTCGTGATGCGCGACTCAGCCGACTCGGAACGCTTGGAACACTCGGCCGATCCGCCCGCAGGCGGATGACGGACGGACTACGGCGGGGCAGGCGCCGCGGCGATGATCTTCGCGGGTTTGCTGCCCAGGGCCTGGATTCGGAGCTGCTTCGCTTCGCTGTAGATCATCACCTGGCTGACGCCGAGCGTGCGCAGTCGTTCGACGATCTGGTCGGCGGCGTCGCGTTGGTCGGCCGGGTCGAGCAGCGACCAGCTGTCCTCGTACAACGAGCCGACGAAGGCGCGGCCACTGCCCTGGCCGTTGCGTCGCCCGGTCTTCAGGTGGGGCGATAGATCGAGCAGGGCATCGCGCGAGTAGTGTTCGAGGTCGGCACCCGGTAGCTGATTCTGGAACACGATCGCTGCGCAGATCAGGACCGCCACCACCGCACCGCTGATGCGCGCGAGCTTTGCCCACGGCCAGTTGCGCAGCCCGCCGGCACGGGCCCGCCTGGCTTTCTCGGCCCCCGCAGCCAGCGCTTCGCGCGTGATCTCGCGAGCGTTGCGCCGCGCTTCGCCGCCGTCCTGGACGACCCGTCGCGCCGGTGGGCTGCCGCGGTTCTCGCGGTTCACCTCGATCATCGGGGCGAACAGGAACTTGTTCTTCACGTCCGACAGGGCACACGCGCGCTGATAGTCGTCCCCGAGCAGCTGCTTCGTCCGCTGCTTGAACAGTGCGTCGAGTTCGGGGACCCACACGTGACTGAGCCGATGGGCGGAGATCCCGAGCACCTCGAGCTCTTCCTCCAGCACGTTGGAAGAGCGGCTCAGGAGGCCGATCAGGATGGCCGTTCCTTCGAGGTCCTCGCTCGTTGCGACGCTCTCGTGCGTCAGGCGTTCGCGTTCCGCCTGGGTCGCGTAGGCGAGGTCCAGCGCCCAGGTGACACGATCGACAGGGCTGAGCTGCTGAGGCTCGCGGGCTTCCCGGCGCCGCAGGGCAGCGGCCAGCTCTGCCAGGATCGGTGTCTCGAAGACGCTGGGGTCGCCGCTCTCGTGCTCGTTTCGGGGTTCGGAGCAGGCGGTGACCATGAGCCGGTCGGCGTGCTTGCGAAACAGCGATGCGTTGTACGACACGATTGCGCGCAGGACGCCGGGGGCGAAGTAGGCGGCGCCGAGTTCGATCTTGCGCCGCGCCAGGATCAGCAGCTGCTCCTCCCAGTCGGCCTCCGTATCCCCGCCGGCCGCGGCTCGGAAGAATTCCGCTTCGATCTCGGGCAGCCGCGCGTCGTAGTCGACGTCGGACTGCGCGCACAACCCGTAGAGGCGTGGCGTCAGCGTGACCGGGTCGTGGAGGAAGGCCACGTTGCTACCCGGTGCGGTGGTGCACAACAGCGTGATCAGGAAGTCGATCGTCCCGATGTGGGAGCCGCTCTTGTCGAAGCTCCCGAGTTCGGGGCTGAGCATCAGGTCGAGCACGTCGAGCACGCCGCGTCGATTGTCTTCGACGGTCTGCGGCACGATCTTGCGGATCTGCTCGAGCGGAATGGCGACGGCAATCGTGCGGATGCTGTGTTCGAAGTCGGACAGCCGCGTATCGAGCTTGGCGAAGTCCGACGCTGTGTCGGGTGGCGCCACGCCGCCCGAAAGGGCCTTCAGATCCCGATGGAGCGCGCGACACACCGCCGCGATGGGCTGTTGCTGGTCCTCGGAGAGATGGGGAAGCAACACGTCGGAGGCGGAGCGAAGGGTGAGGAACCGCTCGATCCGACCACGCAAGTCGAAGTTCTGGCGCCCGGGGGGCGGCTCTTCGGGTTGCGGACTCACGCTCGGCAGTCGGCGCGCCGGCGCCCCATTGTTCGGCGAGCGCGGTCTCTCCGTCCCCGGTCTCGCAGCAGAGCCATCCTTAGAAAATGGACGTGCCCGCGTCGGGATCGCAGGGGGAGATTACGAGCGGAGAGAGACCGGTGGGGTTGCAGCCGACCTGGCCGGCGGGCCGGGCTCCGAGCGCGTCCGGCTTCGTATAGCCCCAGAGCTGTACGATGCCGTCCTCGTCGATGTCGGAACCTGCGTCGATCGTGTAGCCAGTGCGATCCGTACTCACCGCCACGCCGTAGGAGAAGAATACGTTGCCTTCGGTATCGAAGCCCAGTTCGGAGAAGCCGCTGGTCTTGCCGTCGAAGACGGTGGCGAGGCCGCCGGGCAGCACCGGCGGTTCGGGCGCGACCGAGACATAGGTCTCGTTCTCGGAGTAGTAGGCCTCCTCTGCCACGCGGATCGAGCTGAGGTTGATCTTCGCCTCGGCGCTCTTGGTCCGGTACTGGTAGACCACGAAGCGCGGAATCGCGACCGCGGCGAGCGTGCCGATGATCAGCATCACGATGACGACTTCGAGCAGGCTGAAGCCGTTCGGATGCGTGGGCCTTCTGTCACAGAACATGATCGTCTTCGGATCGACGGCCGCGTGATACTACTGAAGTGTTTTTCGGCTCCTCGCCCGTTGTGTCGAATGCCGACGGATACGATCCGCTCACAGTGCAAAGGACAGGGAGGATGACCCCATGAACGATGGCCCCAGCGGCTCCCGTGCGATTCGCGAACGACTCGACCACCCGGTGATCGATGCGGACGGCCACTTCATCGAGTTCGGCCCGGCTCTCGCGAGCTATCTGGCGGACGAGGGCGTTGCCGAGATCGGACGCTTGTTCAGCGAGGTCGGTTGCGGCGTAGGCACGCCCGGGATCGATGCCATGCCGGCCGACGAGCGAGCTGCGGTCCGCGCCGTGCGAGCGCCGTGGTGGGCGTCGCCCGCCGAGAACACCCTCGATCTGGCAACGGCTTTGCTTCCGGAGCTGCTATACGAGCGACTCGACGACTTTGGGATCGATTTTGCGGTCCTGTACGGAAGCGGCGCGCTGCTGTTTCCTCACTCGCGCGACGAACGGCTCCGGCGCGGTGCGTGCCGGGCCATCAATCGATACATGGCCGAACAGTTCGGCCCTCTGGCGGATCGGATGACGCCTGCGGCCGTCATTCCATTGCACACACCGGAAGAGGGGATCGAGGCGCTCGAACACGCGGTGCAGGAGCTGGGCCTCAAGGCTGCGATGATTCCCAGCTTCGTCGAGCGTCCGGTTCCGGCCGGCGAGCGGGCGCCGTACAATGTCTGGTTCGACACGCTCGGGCTCGATAGCGCCTATGACTACGATCCGTTCTGGCGTCGCTGCGTCGAGCTCGGCGTTTCGGTTGCGGCGCACTCGGCGAGCATGGGCATCGGTTTCCGCACCTCGCCGACCAACTTCATGTGCAACCAGATCGGGCACTTCGCGGCCGCCGGCGAGGCGATGGCCAAATCGCTGCTGTTCGGCGGTGTCACAAGCCGGGTTCCCGGCTTGCGGATCGCCTTCCTCGAAGGTGGCGTGCACTGGGGGGCCGCGTTACTGGGCGACTTCCTCTCGCGCTTCGGCAAACGCAACCGCGATGCGGTCGGGGCCTACGACCCTGCTCGCATCGACGATCGGCTGCTGGAGCAGATGTTCGAACGCTACGGCGAGCGCCTGTCGCGGAAGCTCGGTGGGTGCTCGGCACCCGTCCGCGCCCAGGAACTCAGCCCCGGTCCGTTCGACGACTTCGCTCGGATCGATGCCACGACCCCGGAGCAGGCGGCCGATCGCTTCCTGACCCATTTCCATTTCGGCTGCGAGGCAGACGACCCGATGGCCGCGACCGCGTTCGACTGCGCGCGAACGCCGCTGGGCAGGCCCCTGCGCGCCATGTTCGGTTCCGACATCGGGCACTGGGACGTTCCCGACATGACCGGCGTCCTCGAAGAAGCCTTCGAGCACGTGGAGCGAGGCTGGCTCGATCAAACCGCCTTCCGCGACTTCGTCTTCGGCAACGTCGCCCGCTTCTACACCGAAACCAACCCTGATTTCTTCGTAGGAACCGCCGTTGAAAAAGCCGTAGCCGCCGAAATAGCGAGCGACCCCAGACCAACCTCCTGACACCGCCCCCAACACCGGCCCCGCGCTCGATCCAATCGTTTCGCCTAGACCGGGTCGTCCCCCACTGAGCAAGAGGGAACCCGCGACTCGTACCAAACCACCCAGGTGCCCCCCTCCGTCATCGAGAGGCGTGCCGTGAGCGGAGGCATCCCCCGCCTCGATTCAGCAGTGCGCAACGAGCGCGGGAGGCGGGTGGAGTTGAAGCGAATGCCGCCCTTCCACGGGCCCCGAGCCACCGAGCGAAGATCGACCCCCACCCGACCCGCAGCAAACCACCCCAGTGCAGAGAACGGAAACCCCACCCGCCCCCCGCGCCCGACTACAACCTCTCCGGCCTCAGGGCCGAGGTGCTTGATCCGCCCGCGGTCCCTCGAGCGTTTCTTTGCCGTCGAGCGTGCGCACCGGGAGCCCAAGCTCGGCCAGGATTGGCGAGCAGTAGGTGATGCGGCCCGTCATCGCCGGATCGGTCGTCGAGCACAGCGCGAGTGCCGCCTCCGCCATGGCTTCGAGCGACTCCGCTTCGCGCACGGCCTCGTCGGGTACGACGCCGAGCGCGGTTGCGCCCTCGGTCATCACCGCCGCGACCGGCGCCATTGAGTTGACGTGGATGTTGTCGTCGTAGAGCGCCGCCGCGAGGCCGGTGGTCACGCGCTCGAGCGCTGCCTTCGTCGATCCGTAGAGCGTTGACGTCTGGGCGAAGTCGTCGAACGGCGGGCCGACCGGATGGTGAGACGTCGCGGAGGAGATGTTGAGGATCCAACCCTCGCCCCGTTCGCGCATCCCCGGGTAGACGAGTTGGGCGAGATTCCACGGTGCGTGCAGGTTGATCTCGTACGCAATCCGGAACCGCTTCTCGCTGGTCGCGGTGAAGGGCAGGTAGAAGGCCGCGGCCGCGTTGTTGACGAGGATGTCGATCTCGCCGATCTCCTCGCGTGCGCGCGCGACGATCTGCGGCCAGGCAGCGGGCTGCGACAAGTCGGCCTGGATGGCCACGGCTTCGCCGCCGTGCTCTTCGATCCAGTCGACCGTGTCGAGCAGCGTGCCGGGCAGCGTTTCGTGAGGCTCGACGCTACGCGCGGTGACGGCCACCGATGCCCCTTCGGCCGCAAAGCGCTTGGCGATCGCTGCACCAATTCCGCGACTCGCGCCGGTGACGAGCGCGACTCTCCCTTCGAGCTGTGCCATTCCTCTTTTCTCCAGGTTCGTGTGGTCGAGGTGATGTGATGGGTGCGCGCCCTAGGAGCGCGTGTCGCGAGCGTGTGTGCGTGCTTGCTGAGCGGTGGCTTCGGCGGCGTAGTCGTCGCGCAGTTGTTGGAAGCGTCGCTCGACGAGCGGCAGCGAGTCGGGGTGGGTGACGATGTGCAGGCGATCCTCGCGGATGCCGCCGACGACGACGCGACCGCACTCCTCGCCCGTCATCACATCGGCGCCGGGCGGAGGCGTGTCCGCCCGCAGTCCCGGAACCTCGGGTGCCGGCTCGGGCCCACCAAACGCATCGGGTCGATTGGCAGCCGAGGTGGCACTGAGGTTGGATTCGATCATCCCGGGGCACAGGACCGAGACCCCGATCGAGTCGGGCGCCAACTCGGCGCGCAGATATTCGCTGTACGCCACACAGGCGTACTTCGATGCGCCGTAGATCGCGATTGCGAGCTCGGGGATCGCGACCAGGCCCGCCATCGAGGCCGTGTTCACGATGTGGCCGCCATCGCCGTGTGCGCGCAGGGCGGGCAACAGCGCATCGACGCTCTTCACGATGCCGAACAGGTTCACGGCGAATACGAACTGCCAGTCGTCGCTGCTCTTTTCGGCCACCGGTCCCTGCGGAACGATGACGCCGGCGTTGTTCGACAGCACGTGGATGTCGCCGAAGCGGTCGACGGCTGCACGCGCGAGCTCGGCCAGGGACGCTTCGCTCGTGACGTCACAGGCGACCGCGGTCGCGTTGCCACCCGCGTCGTTGATCTGCTCGGCGACGGCCTTGGCGGTCGCAAGCTGGATGTCGGCAACCACGATGCGCATGCCTTCGTCGGACAGCGCCAACGCAATGCCGCGGCCGATCCCGCTGCCGCCGCCGGTGACGACGGCCGTCCGCCCCTCGAATGTCTCCATGACCCGCCTCGGCCCGTTTGTGCTGTGGGCTCGACGGAGCACGGTACCGCACGGGGGACGAGTGGTGGGGTTCAGCCGGGTAGGCTCGGGTCTGCGCGGCGGGACAACTCGGCGCTCGATTCGACCGCACTGCGGGCGAGTGAGAGCGCGTCGTCGGTCCACCGCATTACCGCTTGTGGCTCCCGGAGGGCCAACGCCAGACAGCCGAGTGAGGCCACGAGAGCGGCGGCCGCGACCCAGGGGCGCACGCGACGCCGCGGCAGCACGGTCGGCGGATCGGCGACCAATACGATCGTCTCGTCTCGCCGCGGCTCGAAAAGCGCGCGCTCCCAGAGCCAGCGAGCGATCTCGGCCTGGCTGTCGGCGGGGGAGGGCATGCCGAGCAGGTCCTCGAGTTGCCGGCGCAGCTCGCGGGCGGAAGCGATCCGGCGCTTCGGGCGCGCGTGCAGGCAGCGCTCGGTCATCCGCGCGAGTGAACGTGGGACGCCGCGGGCGGCGCGTCGCAGCCGTCGGTAGCGACCGCGTTGGATCCGCTCGGCAGCGGTTTCGTGTGGTTTGCCGCCCGAGCCTTCCGCGTCGTTGGTGCCGTCCGCGCGTGCCGCGCGAAGTGCGAAGGGAGGGGCGCCCGTGAGCATCTCGTACAGGACGCAGCCGAACGCGAAGACATCCGTTCGTGCGTCGACGCGCTCGCAGCGGAGCTGCTCGGGAGCCATGTAGTCCGGCGTGCCGAGTGCGACGCCGGGAAGCGTCAGCGCCGAGGCCTCCGCGTCGATCGCCAATCCGAAGTCGGTGATCTTCACCTCGCCGCGCCGACCGAGCAGCAGGTTGGCCGGCTTGAGGTCGCGGTGCAGCGTGCCGTGGGCGTGGACCGCCTCGAGCCCTCGTGCGACCTCGAGCGCGATCAGCGCCGCGATCCGCCAGGGCAGCGGCGCTTCGAGAAGCAGCGCCGATGCGAGGTCCGCCCCGTCGACGTACTCCTGGGCGATGTACTGCGCGCCGCGATGACTGAACAGGTCGTAGACCGCCACGACGTTGTGGTGGTGCACGGCACCCGCTGAGCGCGCTTCCCGCTGGAAGCGCTCAGCCAGCTCCGGCTGGTTCGCGAGATCGCGCAGAATGCGTTTCAGGACGGCCGGACGACCGAGCGTGTCCTGTCGCGCGAGTAGGACTTCGCCCATTCCGCCGCGGCCGATCTCGCCCTCGACGCTGAAGCCGCCGAGCGTTCGCCCGATCATCGAGGGTGTCGCCACGTAGCCGGCTCCCGGTGGTGAAGTGTTGGTGTTAGGGCATCTGCCGGATGGCTCAGGAGACGTCGAGCTGCCAGCGACGACCGCCGCCGCCTTCGCGCGGCTCGACGACGTACTGGAGCTCGCAGGTCCCGATCGCGATGCGATCGCCGTGCTTGAGGGCGCAGGCTTCGACTGCCGCGCCGTTCACATGCACGCCGTTCGTACTGGCCAGATCGCGGATTCCGAAGCCGTCGGGACCGAGCTCGACCGAAGCGTGTTCCGCCGAGACCGAAGGGTCGTCGAGCCGGATGTCCGACCCTTCCGCCCTGCCGACCCGGTAACGCGCGGAGGCCAGCGAGAACTCGCTGCCTGCGGCATTGCCGGTCAGAAGCGTCAGGCTCGCGCGGTTGTGCTCCAGGAACTCTTGACTGCTGTCGTCCGACTGGACGCGGCGTGTCCGACCGTCGCGCATCGGTGGCCTCCCCGTTTTCTCTAGTTGCCGTTCTGCCGGCGTTCGCCGCTGCCGTCGTAGCCCGCGGCGGTGAGCCAACACGCTGCGCGCGCACTGCGCGAGCCATCGGCACCGTGCCTGTGTCGGCCCTATCGGCAGATGGAAGCGGTGACCCGAGTCACGTTCGCGGTTCGTGCGAGCACGCGTACGCAACGGACCGGCAGTTTCGACGCGACGGGCCCGTGAACTCGGTGGGGTTGCGTGACGCTTGCGAAGGGGCCGGGGGCGGCGCGGCCAAGGGCGTGCAATCCCGTTGCGAGACAGGGGGTTGCGTCGTCTCGCCGTGCTACGCTGCGGCGCTATGTCGCCGTCGTCCTCGGCCGCTGATGCCACGATCGGTCGGGGCAGTGGCGCGCTCGTCGCGTTGTTTTTCGTGTCGGGTGCGGCCAGTCTCGTCTATGAGGCTGTCTGGAACCGGCTGCTCGTCCTGCAGATGGGCAACACGGCCTATGCGCTGACCACGATCCTTACTGTCTTCATGGGCGGGCTCGCGCTCGGAAGTTTCCTCGGTGGGCGCTTCGCAGCGAGGCTGCGCGATCCATTGCGCGCCTATGGTTGGCTCGAACTCGGAATCGGTCTGTACTGCGCGTGCGTTCCGGCTTTGATCGATCTGTTGGGCCCGGTCATGCAGTGGGTCTACAACGGATACTTCGGGTCCCTCGCGACGTTCAGCTTCTTCCAGTTCCTGGCCTGCGGCGCCGTGTTGCTGCTGCCGATCACGGCGATGGGCGCGACGCTGCCGATCGTGACCGACTTCGTGGCGCATCGATCCGGTGCCGTCTCGACCTCGGTGGGGCTGGCTTACGGCATCAACACGATTGGCGGGTTCGCCGGTGTGATGATCGGCGGACTGGTGCTGGTGCCGACGCTCGGGTTGACGGTTTCGAACACGATTGCCGCATCGTTGAGTGCATCGGCCGGGCTCGCGGCGCTTGGTCTTTCTCACTGGTACGGCCCTCCGCACCGCGCGTCCGACGAGGAGCCTGCCTCCATCGTGCCCCGCGACGGCGATGAGTCGCCGTTTCCGACCCTGCTGTTGCTGGTTGCCGTGGGCGTCAGCGGGTTCGCTGCGATGACGTACCAGGTGGCGTGGACTCGGGTCATCACGCTGTCGATCGGCTCGGTGACCTATTCGTTCCCGCTGATCGTCGGCGCCTTTATCGGCGGGCTCGCGGTCGGCGCGGCCGTCATCGGGCGGCTGGGCGATCGGCCCGGCTTCGCACCGGGCCTCCTGGTCGCCTGTCAGCTCGGAATTGCCGGTCTCGCGGCGGCGACGATCCCGTTGCTCGGCGATCTACCCGTGCGGATGACGCTCTCGGTGCTGCGCAACCTCGACTCGTTCGCCGCCCTCCAGGTGGCCAAGTTCGGGGCGGTCTTCGCGGTGGTGTTCGCGCCGACCTTCCTGATGGGCGGAATGCTGCCGCTGGTGGTGCGCTCGATTGCCCACCGCGACCGAACCGCCGTCGGCGAGGCGGTGGGCCGCGCGTATGCGGGGAATACGCTCGGCACGATCGTCGGGTCGTTCGCTGCCGGTTTCGTGTTGATCCCGACGCTCGGTATGCAGACGACCATCGTCGTTGCCGTCGCCGCGAATGCGATCGTCGGCGCCGTGCTGGCCGTCTTCTCGGGAATCGCCTCGCTGTGGCTCCGAGTGGCGTTTGGGCTTGGTTCGGCGGGGCTGCTGATCGCAAGCGCCGTCGGCTCGCCGGCGTGGGATCGTCAGATCCTGACGAGCGCGCCCTATCTGCATGCGCCGCTCTACGCCGAGGGGCCCGCCGCCGAGGAGGGCGATGTGCGGCGCTCGCTCGAGCGTCGGGCGGACATCGTCTACTACCGCGAAGACGTCGCGACGACCGTGACCGTGCTGAACGACGGCCGCTATCGCTACCTCTACGTCGGAGGCAAACTGGATGCGCTGAGTCGCAGCCCGTCGCAGAGCCTGCTCGGACACTTGCCGATGCTGCTGCACCCGAACCCCGAGAAGGTGCTCGTGGTCGGCCTCGGAAGTTCCGAGACCCTGGCGTCGACGTTGCGCCACGCGGCGGCGACGAGCGTGGACTGCGTCGAGATCTCCCCCGCAGTCGTCGAGGCGGCAGGACGCTTCTTCCAGCGCGAGCGTCGCCCGCTCGAGGATCCGCGCACCGATCTGCGAGTCGGCGACGGACGCGTGCACATCGCGATGACCGAGCGCCGCTATGACGTGATCGTTTCGCAGCCGGGCAACCCGTGGATGGCCGGCGCGTCGGCCTTGTTCACGCGCGAGTACTTCGAGAAGATGAAGCAGCGACTGGCACCGGGCGGCATTGTCAGCGTCTGGGTTCAGGGTTTCTCGGCGTCACCCGAGAGCGTCGGAGAATTGATCGGGACGTTCGTGTCGGTCTTCGAGCATGCGGACCTGTGGGAGACGAGTATCCAGGGCGACTACATCCTCACCGGCTACGACGCGCCGCTTGCCTTCGACCTCGCCGCGATCGACGAGCGCATCCAACCGCCCGCGGTGGAGTTGGATCTGCGTCAGCAGTGGATCGAGGATGCAGCAGATCTCATTGGCTACTTCGTCGCCGACGGCGAGACTGCGCGGACCCGCCTCGGGGCGAGTCGGGTCAATACCGACGACCACAACTTCCTCGAGATCCAACTGCAGCGCGAGCTCTTGTTGCGCAAGGAGAGCGAGGTGCAGTCCACGATTCGAGGAGTGCGGGTGTCGCCGTTCGACCGGCTGGTGGAACCGGCGCCGGTCGGGCTTCGCGCGCGACTCGAGCGGATCCAACGGTCGAAGCCGCTCGTCGCCGAAGCGATCGACGCGCAGCAGGCGGATGCGCGGCTCAGCGAGCAGGGGAACGTCGTCGAGGCGCTCGCCGAGCGGCGGCGCTACGAGGCGCTGCTCGGA
>Ga0055584_100005806_pt1 | contig 12091 bp, 9 predicted proteins | sample OSDHelmetaG_FD_58716 | JGI IMG/M metagenome (GOLD analysis project Ga0055584, IMG submission 58716) | Pelagic marine sediment microbial communities from the LTER site Helgoland, North Sea, for post-phytoplankton bloom and carbon turnover... | ecosystem: Environmental > Aquatic > Marine >... | reverse complement strand
AGGCCGCCATTGTTGCGCAGAAGATGGTTAACCAGCGTTGTCTTACCGGAACCCAAATAACCGCCGATAGTGGTGACGGGCAACACAGTCTTCAAACTCACAGATCAGCAGCGGGGAATACACGACCACCTTGCACCGTGCCCCAAACTTCGATGTCTTTCAGTTTATCGCCGCCAACCTCGGTTGGGTCATCTTCGAGGATCGCAAAATCTGCTCTCTTACCGACTTCAATAGAGCCGACTTCTCCGTCCAAGTGGAGTGTGTATGCGGCGCCCAAAGTAATGGCATACAAAGCTTCATCAACAGCGATTCTTTCGTTGTGACCCTGGACACGCCCAGACGCTGTAATACGGTTAACCGCGCACCAAGCCGTGAAAAGTGGCCCCAAAGGCGTAATCGGCGCATCGGAATGGATAGCCATCGGCACACCGCTGTCCAACGCCGTCCGGCAGGCGTTCATCCGTTCCGCGCGATCTGGACCAACCGTCAGACGATAATGCTCATCACCCCAATAGAAGTGATGGTTAGCGAAAAGGTTCACGCACATTCCAAGTTTTGCCATCTTGCGGAACTGAGCGGCATCCGCCAATTGGCAGTGTTGTAAAGTGAAACGGTGATCTCTGCTCGGGTGAGCCTGCAAGGCAGCACCCAGTTTTTCGATGGCCAGCTGTGTCGCTTGATCCCCATTGGTATGAGTATGCACCAAGATGCCTGCTTCTAATGCCAAGTGGTAAATTTCAGACATTTGTTCGGGAGAAACGTACCAAAGGCCATTGGGAGCGCCGTTGTGATAACCTGGCCAACGAAGCCTCGCTGAAAAACCCTGAATGGACCCATCAGCAACGATTTTGATTTGGCCTAACCTCAATCGGTCCGTTGAGCGCTCTTTAAGGCCTTTGACATTTTCGATAAGTTCTTTTGGCGTCAGTCCCAAGAAAAAGCGGAACGGCATAATGCAAGCCGGGAAATCTTTCTCGCTTGTCACACGGACCATCATGTCCACACCCTCATCTGTCAATCTGGCAGCGAGATCTGTCGCCGTCGTCACGCCAGTGCGGACGCACAACTTAGCAAAATCTCTAATGCCTTGTTCATCAGCGTCCGTGAGACTGCGGTTAAGGCCAACGTGTGGCCCAACAGGGGTCATAACATCAGGCCCTTTCAACTCACCTGTAGGTAAACCATCCTCGCCCAGAGGCACACCGGGGTGATTGTTGCCTGTTTTTAGCAGACCGGCCATCTCCAAAGCTTTTGAATTCACATTCATGATGTGGCCGGATGCATGAAGAATCCCAATCGGGCGTGTCGTTGATACCTTATCGAGGTCGTGGCGGCTGACTTTCATATTATCCATGTAGATAGGATCCAACTGCCAACCTGTGATCGGCGCGTTTGGATCTTCAAGTTCAGCCTCCGCTTCTCTAAGTCTGTCCAAAACAGCGTCCAAGGTCTTCATGCCTGTCCAAGTCTTGCCGTGTGGATCCATACGGTCAAAGTAACCGCAATAGGTTTTAGTCCACAGCGTTCCTTCCATCGTGTGGGAATGCCCTTCGATCAAACCAGGCATAATCACCTTATCGGCAAAGCGATCATCCAATTCGTAGTCACCCCAAGGTTCTAAATCGCTGAGTTGTCCCACGCCCAAAATCCGCCCGTCTCTCACTGCGATGTGCGTGGCTACCGGACGGTTAGGGTCCATCGTGATTACTTTTTTGGCAGCATAAACACGGAAGTCAGACATGGTGTCCCCTTTCAAAACATTCGAACTAAATTGGCTATCAGGCTTGTCAGGAGCCAGAAAATAGATTTAACATTGCACCAATCTTCCCGAAAGAGAAGACCTTAACCACTTACGGGTGGAACTTGTTAACAAAAAGCAGGGCGATCACCGGCCTCTCGGGCTCGCCAATTTGAATGATAGGGAGATCACTTCATGAAATTTACGAGACGAATACTTTTGGGTGCAGCTGCTGCGCTCTTGGCTTTGCCGATGGCACAAGCACCTGTCCAGGCAGATGAGCCCAAAGCGGGTGGCACACTGATCGTTGGCATGCAAAACACACCTCGCCACCTGAACCCAGCGGTTCAGTCCGGTACAGCCACTGGCTTCCCAGGCGCGCAGCTTTTTGCAGCTCCTATCCGTTATGATGACGACTGGACACCACAGCCTTACCTCGCCAAGTCTTGGGATGTGTCAGACGATGGTTTGACCGTGACTTTGCATCTTCAAGAAAACGCGACTTTCCACGATGGTGTGCCAATCAAGTCTAGCGACGTTGCTTTCTCACTTGCTACCATTAAAGCGAACCATCCATTTAAGACCATGTTCGCACCAGTTGAGTCCGTAGACACACCGGACGAGCATACCGCCGTGCTTAACTTGTCTCAGCCTCACCCTGCCTTGATGCTAGCCATGTCTTCTCAGTTGATGGCCATTATCCCAGAGCACGTCTATGGCGACGGCCAAGACCCCAAGGCGCATCCACAGAATTCACATGATGTTGTTGGCTCCGGCCCTTTCAAGCTCGTTGAGCACAAGCCAGGCGAACATATCATCCTTGAAAAGTATGACGGCTTCTTCATGGAAGGCCGCCCTTACCTCGACAAGATGGTTATCCGTATCATCAAAGACGGTTCAGCCAGAACGATCGCACTCGAGAACGGTGAAATCCACATGACTTCGTTTGAGTCATTGGCCAGAAACATCAACCGTTTGAAAAAGAACGAAAACCTTACAGCGACGCCAGAAGGCTATGCTGCAATCGGTCCGCTTGATTGGTTGGCGTTTAACACAGCGGCTGGCAAGACAGCCGACGTTAATGTTCGTCGTGCGATAGCCTATGCCATCGACCGTAACTTCATCCTAAACGCGATTATGCTCGGCACTGCCGAAGAAGCCAAAACAGGTATCCACCCAGGCAGTCCGCTTTCTAGTGGCGACGTTGAAGCCTATGATCTCGACATCGATAAAGCGAACCAAATTCTCGACGATGCTGGTTATGCTAAAGGCGATGACGGCATGCGCTTTGGCCTGAATGTTGACTTTGGCTGGCCTTCTATGAAGCCACAAGCGGAGTACACAAAAGCCGCTTTGAAAAAGATCGGCATTGACGTCAAAGTGCGTGCTTCTGCTGACTTCCCAACCTGGGCAAAGCGTGTTTCTAACCACGACTTCGATATGACTTGGGATACAGTCTTTAACTGGGGTGATCCAGTGATTGGTGTTCACCGTACTTACCAAAGCACGAACATCAAAAAAGGCGTGATCTGGTCAAACACTCAGAGCTATTCCAATGCACGTGTTGACGAGCTGCTGGAAATGGCTGGTAAAGAAACAGATTCAGCCAAGCGCGCTGCGCTATACGCCGAATTCCAAAAAATCGTTGCGGATGAAGTGCCAGTCTACTGGACCAACACTTTGCCTTACCACACGGTTTACAACAACTCAGTTGGCAACCCTCCTTTGGGTATCTGGGCAACCAGCTCACCAATGGATAAAACTTACCTGAAATAAGGGTAACCTACTAAGCGGCGGGGCAGATCCAATCTCCCCGCCGTTTTCTTTTCTAATTTTCAATTTTCTGATTTAGCGATGATATGAAGTTTCTGAAGCCCACGCTGGAAAGACTAAGTTACGCGATTTTGCTTTTAATCGCAGTGCTTATCCTCAATTTCTCGATGCTGCACTTGGCACCAGGCGACATTGCAGACACCATCTCCCAATCTATGGGAGGGGCCGATGCCGAAACAATGGAGCAAATCAGACGGGACTATGGGTTGGACCAGCCCTTTATTGTTCAACTGGGACAATACGTCTGGAAAGTCCTGCACTTTGATTTGGGCTATTCATTCTTCTACAATCAACCCGTCACAACACTAATCCTAGCCAAGTTACCGGCTACGCTTCTTCTCGTCATTACATCTCAAGTCGTAGCGCTCGTCGTTGGTGTGTTGTTGGGTGTCTATTCCGCTCGTAAGCCAAACGGATTAGCCAGCCATTTTGTTACTTTAGTCGCTCTTTTTGGCTATGCGGCTCCGGTTTTCTGGACAGGCCTACTTTTGCTGATAGCTTTTTCCCTCAAAATTCCCCTCTTTCCCGTTGCTGGGATGATAGACGTTACAGTAGAAGGCGGCTTCTTCGCTAAAGCCTTCGACATCGCACGTCACATGGTGCTCCCTGTTATTGCACTGTCATCGATCTTCTTCGCGCTCTACTCTCGCTTGTGCCGCGCTTCAATGATGGAAGTGTTGGGCTCAGACTACATCCGTACCGCCAAAGCCAAGGGGCTATCCGAAAGTAAGATCGTTCTGAAACACGCTCTGAAAAATTCGCTTTCTCCTGTGGTCACACTAGCTGGACTCCAGTTTTCAGCAGTGATTTCTGGCGCAGTTCTGGTTGAGGCGGTGTTCAGTTGGCCTGGTCTTGGGACCCTCGCTTTCTCCGCAATCATCGAAAGAGATACGCCTACGATTCTTGGGATACTGTTCTTTTCAGCTCTGGTTGTGATCGTTGGCAACCTTTTAACCGACCTGGTCTTACGCCTTATTGACCCGCGCATTCGGAGGAAAGGATAATGGAAAACAAGCACATGGGAACAGAGGTAGAAGCAGCGGCTCACCCATTGGCCGAAACAGCCCGAATGTTCATCAAAAACAAAGCCGCGGTCTTGGGCCTCATAGTTCTTTTCGTTATCATTTTAATTGCGATTTTCGGCCCGATTTTTTATACGACCGATCCAGAAGACATGGTCTGGATGGCCTACTCTCCTCCAGGTGAAGAAGGCTTTCTCTTCGGTACCGACTATCTCGGCAGAGATTTGCTTGCTCAAATGATGCAAGGTGCACGCGTGTCTATCCTGGTCGGCCTCTCCGCTGCCTTCATGACTGTGTTTATCGGTATCACGGTTGGTGCGCTCGCCGGTTTCTATCAGGGAATCGTCGAGGAAATTTTGATGCGCATCACCGAATTCTTCCAAGTTCTCCCAACGTTGCTGTTCTCGATGGTCATCGTGGCCCTGTTTGGCGCTTCGCTGCCCATGATCACAATTGCAATCGGTGCTGTCAGCTGGACGGCTGTAGCCCGTATCACCCGCGCAGAGTTTATGCGCATCAGAAGCCTTGAGTATGTCGCCGCTGCACGCGCGATTGGAGCCAAAAACAATCGGCTTATGTTCCGGGTTATCTTGCCCAATGCTTTGCCGCCCATCATCGTTCAAGCAGCCTTGATGGTCGGTTCGGCGATTTTGTTTGAGGCTGGTCTTTCGTTCCTTAATCTCTCAGACCCCAACATCATCTCCTGGGGCCGCATAATCGGTGACAATAGAGTGAACATTCTGGACTCCAGCTTTGCAGTGACAATCCCAGGCATAGCGATCTTCATTACCGTCCTCGCGATTTCTCTTGTGGGCGACGGCCTCAACGATGCCTTTAATCCAAAGCTGAGAGGACGCTAAATGGAACCGCTTCTTTCAGTCAAAGATCTCAAAATCGAATTCGACACCCGTTATGGCCGAGTGACCGCTCTTGATGGTGCCTCCTTTGACATACACCCTGGTGAAACTCTGGGTGTCGTTGGAGAGTCAGGATGCGGTAAATCGATCACCGCTTTGGCAATCATGGGCCTGATCCCTTCACCGCCAGGAATTTTGGCAGGTGGCTCAATCAAGTATCAGGGTGAAGAGCTTACAACAGCACCCGAACAACGTCTGCGCCAACTGCGTGGCGGCGAAATCTCGATGATTTTCCAAGAACCCATGACATCTCTTAACCCGGTGTTCAAGGTTGGGGATCAAATCGCTGAAACGATCATGTTGCACCAGGGCAGTAGCAAAGACGAGGCCATGGATAAGGCGGTTGAGTTGTTGCGTGTCGTGGGCATTCCTGAACCAACGCGACGGGCTTCCTCCTACCCTCACGAACTTTCCGGCGGCATGCGCCAACGCGTGATGATTGCAATTGCTATTTCTTGCCAGCCACAAATCTTAATCGCCGATGAACCGACCACAGCATTGGACGTAACCGTTCAGGCTCAGATTTTTGAGCTCATGCGCGAGATCCAAGAAGAGTTCGGTGTGGCCATCATGATGATCACTCACGATATGGGTGCCATCGCTGAAATGGCCGACCGTGTCGCTGTCATGTATGCGGGAAAGATCATCGAAGAAGGCAAAGCCGATGATATTCTCGATTTTCCGGGCCACCCTTACACCAAGGGTTTGATCGGCTGCATCCCCGCTCTTGGCAAAGCATCCGCTTCCGCGCAAACACTGCCTCCGTTGGCTGAAATTCCTGGCGTTGTACCTCCCTTGCATTTGTTGGGGAAGGGCTGCGCATTTGCGGACAGATGTAATGAAGCCCACGATGCTTGCAAAGTTTCTCCGCAATTGAAAGGCTCACCCCACGCAGTGGCCTGTCATGCCTATAGGGGGGACGTGGCATGAGTCAGTCCAAAGCACCTATCCTTTCTGTTGAAGGATTGTCCGTCTCCTTCCCAATGCCCAGATCAGGCATTTTTGGCGAGCGCCAATACCTGAAAGCTGTCCGCGATATCTCTTTCGATGTGCCCGCCGGTAAAACCCTTGGGATCGTTGGCGAGTCAGGTTCCGGGAAAACAACAGCTGCCATGGCCACAATTCGCCTTACAGAGGCCCAAGCCGGTGTGGTGGAATTCAACGGTACCGATCTGTTCAAATTATCCTCCGAGGAAATGCGGCAGCAGCGCCAACATATGCAGGTGATTTTCCAAGATCCCTACTCTTCTCTCAATCCCAGAGACCGCGTTGGGGCTATTGTTCGTGAGCCTCTGGACCTGATGAATGTGGGGGACCCCAAAGGTCGGGACGCCAGAGTTGCCGAGCTCTTCGAACTTGTGGGTTTGCGCCCCGACCAAATGGCGCTTTTCCCTCATCAATTCTCTGGCGGGCAAAGGCAGCGAATCTCTATCGCTCGTGCTTTGGCAACCAACCCAGCGCTGATCGTTTGTGATGAACCCGTCTCAGCGCTCGACGTAGCCATTCAAGCTCAGATCCTAAACCTGCTTCGCAAGCTCCAAGAGGAGCTAGGCTTGTCGTACCTCTTTATTTCCCATGATCTGGGCGTCGTTCAGTTTATTTGTGACGAAATCGCAGTCATGTATCTCGGTGAAATTGTTGAGCAGGCCAGCCGGATGGACTTGTTCTCAAAACCACAACATCCCTACACGAAAGCTCTACTTGAAACCGCGCCGTCACTTGCAAGGCGTAAATCAGCTGGCTATCGCAGAGAAGCGCTGGTAGAAGGCGACCCGCCCAGCCCGCTCAATATTCCAAAGGGCTGTGCTTTTGCCGGGCGCTGCCCAAAGGCAACAGAAAAATGCCTAAACGAACGCCCGGAGTTAACCTTTGACGGCAATCGCTCTGTCGCTTGCCATTTCCCAAACGACTGATCAAACTTAATTGGTGAATGATGACTAAAGTTACTGTCAGCCTCAATGATATTGAGCAAAAAACAATCGCGGCCCTCACCGGCCATGGTGCCGAATCTTGGGTGGCAGCAGAAGTTGCCAAGGCCGTAAAAGTGGCCGAGCAAACAGGCAATCTTATTTGCGGTCTTTACTACCTTGATTCTTATTGTACACAGCTGAAAACTGGACGCGTCGATGGCATGGCTGTTCCAGTCGTCAGCAAGCCAAAAGCAGCAGCCGTCAAGGTCGATGCAAAATTAGGCTTCGCACAAGCAGCGTTCGCCAAAGGTTTTGACCTGGCGGTCGCAACGGCTAAAGAAAACGGTTCTTGTAATTTCGCCATCTGTCATTCCCACACCTGTACATCAATGGGATACTTTACAGAGCAGATCGCCAGCGCTGGCTTGATCGGTATTGGCATGACTAATGCGCCGGCTTGCGTCTCCCCTCCCGGCGGAACCAAAGCCGTCCTTGGTACAAACCCTATTTCTATGGCGATCCCCGCGAAAGACGGTGGCGTGGCCTTTATGTTTGACCAATCAACCTCAGCCATCGCCATTGGCAAAATCCGTGTGGCCGCTGCCGCTGGCGATAAAATCCCGGTAGGTTGGGCCGTTGATAAAGAAGGCAATCCTACGGACGATCCGAACGCCGCATTGGAAGGCTCATTGGTTTCCGCAGGCGGTTACAAAGGCTATGGATTTGGCTTGATGGCAGAAGTTTTGGCGGGGGCCATCACTGGCTCGCTCAATTCCGTAACAGCACCACCGCTTAAAGCACCAGAAGGCCCGGCACATGATCTTGGACAATTCTACTTTATGGTTGATCCCACGACTTTCTCGGGCGATGCTTTCTGGGAAAGACTGGGCACATTAACTGAAGCCGTCGAAAGCCAACCTGGCGCTCGCCTCCCTGGTTCAAATAGGTCCGCGGCAACCGAGGTTTCAATCGACGCCGCGCTTTGGGACAAAGTCCAAGAGTTGGCCGGTTAAGCTTTTACAAACTCATTCACAAATTCAGATCTGGCTGAGCTGTACCAAGACGGTGTCGCTGGCCAGACCTGAAGATTGTCTAGGTCAGTGGTTGTATAGACGTCACTATCCTGAGGCGCTGCGTTCATAACGGCTGAATTATAGCCATGGTCTGCTAAAGATTGCTCCGCCCGTTCTGTTGCGAAAAGGAACTTAATCAAAGCATAAGCTTGCTCTGAATTGACTGCTGATTTCGGCATCGCCAAACCATCCGACCAAACAAGCGCGCCCTCTTTTGGCGCTTTGAAAGCCACCGCTTCGCCCGCGCTCCGCAGACCCAATGCTGGGGCATCCCAAGTTTGAGCGATTGTCACATCACCCAAAAGCCCTTCAAACTGGTCTTCTGCAGTCTTCCAAAACCCTTGTTCTGGCTTTTTATTGGCGATGCACCAGTCTGTAATCAACCGCCAAGTCTTGCGCATGGTTTCTTCATCGGCATAGCTGTTCCAAACTGAGCCAACCTCTAGGTCACCGTTGGCCTCCATCGCTAGTCCTGCAGCCGTCATCATAGAGAAAGGGCGCCCCATGGAAGCTCCCTCGTTTTCTTTTGACCAAAGATCACCGTAGGACGGGTTACCTTCTTTCGGTTCCCACTTGTCAGTGCGCCAAGCCATCCCTTCAGCCCCCCAAACCAAAGGCAGCCAATGAGCGCCCGCCTCCTTAAAGTTCCACGCCGTCTCCGCAAAACCGACAAAGGGCTTAATCAAGGCAGAAGTCGCGACTTGGTTTAAATCGAAAGCCTGAAGCAAGTCAGTTTCAGCCCAGGCCAAAGAACGATTGTGGGTAGGGCATATCAAGTCGTAAGCCCCTTCTTTCTTTTGCACGCGGCTGAGGATGTCTTTGTTGGCAGCAACCTCTTCCAGATTTACCTTGATACCCGTTTCTGCAGTGAATTCGGCAAGCAGTTTTTCAGACAAATACCCCGGCCACATCATCAAGTTTAGTTCCCCAGAGGACGCAAAAGCATTCCTGACGATGGCTGGCGCGGCCAACGAGCCTGCTACTAATGGCAAGCCATACTGAAAGAGTTTACGCCTCGTAAAACAATGTCTTGCCTTCAACTCTGACACAATCAACTCCGGTTTCATGATGTTGTTAAATACTAGACTCAGATCTTAACTTAACCCTTACAAACACGCAACGCTGCTCGCGCCCTTCACGAAACAGCAAACTTCGGCGAAGTCAGGAAATTTTATCAATAAGTGTAGTTTCTTAGCATGCCACCATCATAAATGGCACTTTGCCCCAATTTGCGGTAAGCTTTGTCGTATGACGTGGTTAGGAGGTACATCGTGTCAAATCAAACGGTTCTAAGCGAGAGCGAAAAACAACGAGCAGATCCAGTAGTGGCTGCTGACAAACTGCTCAGCACAATCAGCTCAACCAGTGCTCTTTGTCGAGGTCTTTTCATCACAACACTAACGGTTTGGCTCTTTTTAGTAGCGACGTTAGTGAACATCAGTGACCGAGATTTGTTTCTGAAATCATCTTTACCTCTTCCACTCATAAATCTCGATATTCCATTCATTTCATTTTTTATATTCGCGCCACTGGTCTACGCAATCCTGCAAACACAGTTTTTGTTGCAGTTATGGATGTTGTTCAACAAGCTGGAAGCCTTTCATAGACAGGTCAGGCGAATTCGAAGTGCCGAAGTGCAACAATCCTTTCGTGACCAACTCCCGGTTTTCTACTTCGTGCAATTATGGTCGAAACAAACAGATCTAACGAACTGGATCATCAAAGCGATGCTTCATTTCAGTCGCTTCTTTATCATTTACCTGGCGCCCCTCTCGCTGTTGTTCCTATTTCAAGCACGATTTTTGGCATTCCAAAGTTTCGGAATAACACTCTGGCTCAAACCCTGTCATTTGTTCTACTTTTTCTGACAGCTGCGTTTCATTTCACAATCATCAACCCTGAAGGACTGCGCGATTTGAAACCATACTTTTCCGGTGAGAAAACATGGAACCAAAAAACAACTTCACTTTTGCAAACCGGATTGTTGGGAGTTTCCCGCACATTTAAAGGCTATCCTCTGGACGTCTTCGTGGCGCTGCTTTGTTTCCAGGTGCTGGCGTTACAGCTGTCACTCTTCGCCTTAGGGACTGTTCATTTGCACTCGTTTTTTGCCGCCAGCATCTGTCTTCTATTGTTCGGTATCATCCTGATGCTCTGGTTCACTTTCCGGGCCTGGGCATTTTCTCTATTCGTCGTGGTTTCTATTACAACAATGGCAACAACTCCAATTGGTTCACCTGACGACAGAAGGTTCGGTGATATCTTTCCACCGACAGCACTTTTTTTCGGAGGGATCAATGAAGAGGGAACATATAAAATTCTGTTTTCTTGGTGGCCTTGGCAAAAGCGGCTGAGGTTGCGCGAGCAGCGATTTGATAAGTCAGCAATGGACACCGCAACATTCAATGCGCTTATCCAACGACAAGGCTTGCACCAAGCCCGAGAAACGAAAAAATATTGGGGCAAACAAAGGCAACCATTTTTCTACAATCGAAATTTTCGATTTGCCAACATGCACAAAGCCAATCTTGCTGGCGCTATAATGGAGTACTCCGATTTTTCCTGCGCATATCTTCGGAAGGCCAATTTCTCAGAAACTGATCTAGAAAAAAGCAAATTTGTTAAAGCCAATATGGAGAAAATTCAGCTACCCTTCTCAAGTTTGATAACGGCAGACCTGTCCCACTCTTGCCTGAGAAAAGCCAATCTCACAGGCGCAGATCTAGAAGGGGCCAATTTTGCTGACGCTTTTGCACGCGGTGCCATCTTTGACGCTGCGGATGCAACCAAAGTGGGGTTTAACAAAACCGAACTACAAAATGCTTGGTTTCATGCTGCGAACTTTATCGACACTGAGTTTGAAGGAACCAAACTGACAAAGAACCATTTTGAAGGAGCATACTTTGGCTTCACATTTCCCCCAGAAAAAGGACCAGCCAGAACCTTCAATTACAGCCTTTTTCCTGGCCTAAAAAGCGGCAAACCTCTCAATATCTTTCGCGCCGGCAAATTGATTAAAGGGAAAATTTACCCGCCTTTTATTCCCATACCTGGGGCAGAGGAACAACCAGATTGGCAGCGATTGAAAGAAAGCTTAACCACGATCTTTGATCGAGAGATTGAGAGTGAACACAAGAAGTTCGTGACACGAGTTATGAGCGCCTATCCAGTTGAAGAATTATCAACCCGTAAATTATCCAACTTATTAATGCTAGTTTTTGGTGCCAACGTGAGTGAGGCAAAACCTTCGAGCCAAATTTCGAAATCTGACAACATTCCTGCGCCCGACTGTTGAAAGAGTGCTTCCTGAAGCCTTTGTCAGCGAAAGCTAATTGCAGAGAACGAATGCCAAAAGCTAAGGCGCCTTCGATGCAAAACAGCACGTAATGCCAAGGCAAACTGAAAGCTTGCCTTTAGTTAGTTTGCGCTCAAGCGGCGCGCAGGCGGCACTCCCACTTGGTCGCTGGTCCTTGAATTCACTGAATCCCGCGTCCACAAACCCCAATGAGTCAAAAGCCGTTGGCGTAGGTATAAATTTGTCATGAGATTTCATGGCAGGAACGTCTCTGTTCTAACAAGTTTATTGTTGCTCAAGGCG
>Ga0055584_100005805_pt1 | contig 12093 bp, 12 predicted proteins | sample OSDHelmetaG_FD_58716 | JGI IMG/M metagenome (GOLD analysis project Ga0055584, IMG submission 58716) | Pelagic marine sediment microbial communities from the LTER site Helgoland, North Sea, for post-phytoplankton bloom and carbon turnover... | ecosystem: Environmental > Aquatic > Marine >... | reverse complement strand
GAGGAAATGCTGACTCTGCAGGTTAAAGCGATAATGGAGGCGGTGTTCAATGACCCGGCGGATACGCTGTGGCGCAAGGTGTTCAACTCCATCAAGAGCGGCGTTATCGATGTGCCTTTCTCTCCCCATATTATTAACCAGAATCAAATGATCACAATCAGGGACGCCAGTAAAAATATCCGGATAATCGAGCGGGGCAATGTGCCGATTCCGGACCGTTGCTTTGAGTACGAAAAATCCCGGTGTGATTTGAGCAAAGATACCACCAGTATCGTCAATGACATCATTCACGATATAGGCATCATGCAATGAGTGGGAATGAACCTAAGTTGCTGATCGACGTGGGCAGTACCTATTTCAAGGTTGCCACAGCAACGTCTATCGAACAGCATTTCAGGGATTTCAACAAGAGTATTCTCGATGACCTGATGAGTAAGTGCGGCGAGACGATTGCGGCGTTTGACAAGCAGAACATACATATTTGTTCGTCAGCCAACGGTGGCTTGAGTGCCTTGATTATCGGCATCACCCATTCTTTTTCACTGAAATTCGCGACCAATATTGCATTCAATTCAGGTATTAATATTATCGATACGATTCTGTTCCAGAATATCGATGAGTATTCCATTCCCAGTGATTTGATTGATGTTGTTATCATCGTCGGTGGCGTTGATTCCCACGGCAGCCTTTTCTCAAAGGAGCTCTACCGCTATCTCGGGCAATTAAACTATTCCAATGCGGTGTTTGTCGGCTCGACGCAGGATGCACCGCTGATGCTCAATGCCATTGAGCATGTGGTGGTGCTGCCCAATATTATTGATGACAGGTTGCATATTGTTGAAGAGCACCTGAAGCAATACCTGACTGATCTTTATCAACAAGACATAGAGGGCAAGGAGGACATCAAGCACTTGTACGATATCACCTCCAATCAGATATTCCCTACGCCCTACATTGTGAACCGGGCACTTCCCCAGATAGAAACCCGGGTGTCCGTGGCCAACCCGTTTATTTTGCTGGATATCGGCGGTGCCACTACCGATATCCACTATTCCAAGGATCTGGTGGATGAGAATATTGTCACCGAAAATGAGTACGACCGTTTGGTATTCAAGCGCCTGGGTGTCTACAAGTCCCGGCAATCATTGATACTGGCGGCCCAGAGCAACGAATTTGTCTATGAGCTGTTAATGCACCTGGGTGTCACTGAGAATATCTATAACGAGCAGAGTGACAGGGCAACGAAGATACTCATGCAGCTTGCTGTCTTTTTGGTGCTGTGCAAAATGTCTCACTACCACCATACCTACATAAACCTGAAACTTCTGGCGATCAATTCCATTGTATTAACGGGCGGTATTACCAAGGTTCTCACAGTGGAAGAAATTCAGGGCATCATTGCATTTTTCTATCGAAAAATTCTTACTTCAGACCACAATCCCGTTGCGGTTCTGGATGGCAACTACGATATTTGGACTCTTGGTACAAAGGTATAACAGTCATGTCAATAAACTGTATTAGATCACTACTCGAAGATGCTGTGCAGAGCCACAGCGACAAGACAGCGTTACTTTTCAACGGCAAGGGTATGAGCTACGGCGAGCTCTTCAGCCGGGTCGACCAGGTTGCCTGCTACCTGGTCGAACTGGACCTGCCCCGCAACTCCCGTATTGGGGTCTATTCAAATAAGGGTATGGAGCAGGTCATTGCCATTCTGGCGATCCTGTCTACAGACCATGTGTTGGTGCCGCTCACCCGGTTGCTCAAGCCGGAGCAGGTTGAATACATCATCAATGACTGTGACATCCAGTGCATCATCACCGACAGGGTCAAGCTGGAGAGTATTGAGGAGATTCAATTTGAAGGGCAGGTGATTTCGTACGAAAGCGTCGGCAAGGATGTGGCCTCCTTCGACGAGATCTATAAGTACTACAATAAGCCTTACAGCTGCGATATCAGTGGCCACAATAACGCGGTAATTACTTACTCATTCGGCCTCACGGGCACTCCCAAGGGTATTGTGATATCCCACCGGAACCTGATTGATTCGGCCCGCGTTGTTTCCCAGTATCTGAAACTGGAGCAGGACGATGTCATCTCCAGTATTTTGATGTTCAATCTCGATTACGGCCTGAACCAGATCTTCTGTGCTCTGTACAAAAGAGCAACGCTTGCTCTGCATCGTTTTATTTTGCCGGAGGACTTTTTCACTCACCTGATCGATGACCAGGTCACGGTTCTGGCGCTGATGCCCGTCAATATATCGCAAATGTTTGATGATGATAACCACAGGCTGCCCAGCCCGGAGCTTTTCGATAGCCTCAGAACCATCACCTCCTCGGGCGGCAATGTGACCGAGAGAATGATCAGCGACTGCCATCGAGCCTTCCCCAAGGCGCAGTTCTACTCAATGCATGGTCTTACCGAGGCGTTCCGTTCAACCTATCTCGATCCATCCCAGGTGCAGATTCGGCCAGACTCTATCGGCAAGCCTATACCTGACGTTGAGCTTTACGTTATCAACGAGGACGGCAAGGAGTGTGCCCCGCGTGAAGTGGGCGAGCTGATACATCGGGGAGGCTATATATACCGGGGATTCTGGAATGCCCCCGAGGTCAATGAGCAGCGCTTCAAATCCATCGAAATACTTAAGGACGTAATCGATCTGGAAGGGCAGCTGACCGACGAGATTGTTGTCGCCTCCGGAGACTATGTTTACAAGGATGAGGAGGGGTACTACTACTTCGTTTCCCGCCATGACGACATGATCAAGACGCGCGGCTTCAGGGTGTCCCCCTTCGAAATCGAATCCGTGGTGCTAAAGAACTTTCCACAAATTGACCGATGCGCCGTTTTTTCCATTGAGAATGAACTGATTGAAGAGGAGATCGTGCTGGTTTATTCCGCGCCTCACGAAATTACCGAAGAGGAAATTTTGTTCGAGCTCAAGAACCACCTGGCTTCTTACATGATTCCCAGCAAGGTGGTGTACAAGAAATCACTGCCGCTGGTGCAGAGCGATAAAAACCAGGTGAACAAGGACGAGCTGAAGCGAGAGATTACTGCCTGAGGCCTACCTCGAAAAGGTCGCGGGCTCGATCACAGTACTTCAAAAATATCGTAAAGAGCTTCCCCTGCGCCGAACTGGCGCATCGTGCCCACACAGACAAGATCATTCAACCACTCATATCTTGAATCTGATGTTTCGAAATATGGGGTGCTGCGAAAATACATTTCAGTGCCCGGGACACTTTCCCCATTGGCGATGCGCTCGCTTAGTCCCGCATCGGCTTTGAGCGTGCCGGTGTAGGTGCACAGAATATGGGCGCCATCAGTGGTCTCTAACATCAAGCGAACATCGAGCTTCCAATTGCCATTTGCCATCACCCGAAGCCAGTCGCCACTGGGCGGAACGACCACTGCACTGATTTTCGGTCCTTCCAGTTCGGCTTCGTCAACGTTGAAGACAAGCATGTTGCCACCAATGGGCGTGGGCTCGGAAATCGTGCCTCGCAAAGTCGCGAGCCATCGGGTATTTAATACGGGTGTTTCCATAAGAGTCTCGTTATTTTATCTAAAATTTACCTGGTACTTACCCAGAACTCGAAAAAAGGATTCTGACCACTCCAGCTTACCGGTTTCTATAGACAAACCACGGGTGGCCTGGGCAAATGCGCCAATGGCATAGCGTGCTTCCAGTTTTGCGAGTTGATTGCCCAGGCAAAAGTGTGAACCGCCGCCAAAACTTTGATGACTCACGTCCTGCCGGTCAATCTGAAACTTGTCCGGATTCTCAAACTTGCGTGGATCGCGATTGGCAGATGCCAGCATTTGCCATATAACGGCGTCCGTGGGCAACTCTATACCCCCAATCACATAAGGTTCGGTGAGTACCCGCCAATTGAATACGATAGGTGTGTCATAGCGTAAACACTCTTCAACGCAGTTGTTGATCAGCTCTGGCCGTTCGCGCAGGAGCTGCATCTGCTCAGGATGATCCAGCAGGGCCCGCAGGCCATTGCCAATAAGGCCAATGGTGGTCTCAAACCCTGCAACCAGAACACCAATGGCCTGAATGACCAATTCGCCGTCCAGCAAACGGTCACCATCCTCCTCTGCACGAATCAGTTCGCTGAGCAAATCATCCTGTAAATCTTTGCGACGTATCTTGACCAGTTCATCAAAATAGTCGGCAAGGGAGTTGCCCGCATCTACCAGTGATTGAATAACATCCTCTGGCAGAAACTTGGCGAAAAACGCATTGGTACGTGCTGCGGTCCACTGGGTAAAAAGATCGCGATCCTCCAGCGGTATACCCATAATCCGGCAAATAATTTGTGAGGGGAGATAGTGGGCGAGGTCACCCACAATCTCCATTTCCCCCCGTGCCAGCGCGGACGCTATCGCTTCATCTACAACAATTTTAACTTCTTCATCCAGTTTACGAAGCGTGCGGTTGTTGAACGATTGGTATACCAGCTTTCGCAGTCGCAGGTGCGGCGCGCCATCCAGGTTGAGCATAAATTCGCGAAAACTCCCGCGCTCATCGGCGGGATGAAAATTCGGCGATTCGCCATTCGCCAGCGTCATACTGGTGCTCGCCTTCTTGAATATTTCCAGCACGTCATCGTAGCGAGAGATGCGGTACGTTCCCACAGGTGTCAAATTGACAGGGAAATTTTCTCGCAGAGTGTTTAGAGCAGGGTATGGATTATCCCGGAAAGAGGCGTGAAAGGGGTCGGCTCCACACCAGTCCCCAGCAGTTAAGTGCGTTGCATTATTCATAAATCTATCCTTTTGATCACTGCGCTGCCCAGCCGCCGTCGATGGACAAGGCCGCTCCTGTGACAAAGCTGGCCTCATCAGACAATAACCAGCACACAGCATTGGCAACTTCACCGGGGCTGCCGATACGTGCCTGTGGCGACATGGCAGACAACATCTGTTCGTCCACTCCGGCATCTTCAAGGTGTTTCAATATTGGTGTTTGAATTGCACCGGGGCACACTGCGTTAACACGAACGCCCGCCTCTGCATATTCAACAGCTGCCGTTTTGGTCAGGCCAATAACACCGTGTTTGGCCGCCACATAGGCACTCTGCCCACCTAGCGCTACCAGGCCTGCGACAGATGCATTGTTTACGATGGCACCACCGGTTTCGCGCAGCAGAAGTAACTCGTGCTTCAGGCACAGCCACACGCCTTTAAGGTCCGTTGCCACTACTGCATCGAAGTCAGACTCCGACATGTCTGCCAGCGGAACGGTCGGGCCACCAATCCCCGCATTATTGAATGCGCCATGCAAGGCACCAAAAGCTTCCAGAGTTTGACTCAAGGCAGCCTCTACATCAGCGCTCGAGCCCACATCGGCAGCAAAAGCCTGGCAGCGCTTACCCTCTGGGTCCAGTAACCTGGCCGCCGCAGAACCTGCTGCGGTGTCGATGTCCCACAGTGCGACCCGGGCGCCGCGTGCCAGCAGTTCAGCACAAGTGGCATAGCCAATGCCCGATGCGCCACCCGTTACCAGAATAACTTTATCGCTGAAATGCTCGCTCACGTGTTTTCCAGATGAGGGACTACTTGCTCGGCAAACAGGCGCAAACTACTTGTGGCCTGCTTGATATTCAGGCCGCCAAAGCGCGCGCAGACGTTTAGCTCATAAGGGCCAATCACCTCGCGACGCCTTTGCAGCCGCTCCACTATTTGCTCTGGTGTACCACAGCACTGTACATCCACGTAAGCCTGGCAGGCCGCGTCTTTGCCCATTTCCTTCAAGGCACTGCTTTGCTGCGCATAACTCTGGTAACCCTTGGGGAAGTGGTCTCCGAGCAATTCGTAGTGGCTCATAACGGTAACATAGTAGTTGGAGATCGCCTTTTCACCCGATTTTTTAGCTTCTTGTGGAGATGCATCGCAATACATGAAATCGCAGATCCTGGGCGGTAGGGGATCACCATCATGATGTTCGGTAAAAGCAGCCCGGTACGCATCGATTGCCTCGGCTAACTGTTCGTCAGAGCGGTTGGAGAACAACAAAACCTGAACACCAAGCTTGCCCGCTGCCGCCACAGAATCCGGTGACATACCTACGGCGTAGGACCTGTTTTTAAACGTGCCGCGCGGTGTCGGGCGAATTTCAGTGCGTTGCTGGGGGTAGAACTGGGGCTTATCGTTGCTAATATAACCCGTTTCCAGTGCGTCCAAAACCATACGCGATGCCTCATCAAAGCGTTCCCGCGACTCGTCCATCGCGATTCCCATACCCTCGTACTCGCAACGTGCCAGGCCCCGTCCCATCCCGAATATGGCGCGGCCATCGCACAGATGATCAAGCAGGCTCAGCTTCTCGGCGACGCGAACAGGTTGATTCCAGGGCAGAATGACTGCGCCAGTAGCCAGCTTTATGCGCGATGTCCTGGCCGCCATATAACTCAAAAACTGCGTATTGTCCGGGCATGCCGCGTAGTCGGTAAAATGGTGCTCCACCGGCCAGATCTCGTCTAAATCGAGCGCCTCGGCAAGGAGTCCGAGTTCAATCTCCTCTGCGATCATTTGACTGTCATCCACCTCCCGGTGGTGGTTCTGAAATACTTGCTGCAGCCCAATTTTCATGCCGATACCTCGCCCATTTGCCGTAATTTTGATAAAGATTATTTTAGAGTGTTTATTCTAGAGGGATTACTCTATACTCGAAAATCGTGGAATACAAGCGGGAAATCGCCAGCGTGGGAAATCGGGAACGGATAATCGAATCCACCATCGAATTGATGAACAAAGGTGGCAGTTCGGTCGGGACCACACAACTGATCAATCACCTGGGTATAAGTCCGGGGAATCTGTATTACCATTTCCGCAATCGCGAGCAGATTCTCGAAGAGGTGCTGAAACGCCTGCAGGATGATCTTGATGAGGTGCTGATGCTTCGCGCCGAAGAGCCTTTTAACGCTAAACGCCTGGCCCATTGCTTCACCGGTGGAGCACATGTGCTTTGGAAGTACCGATTTTTCTTTTCTTCGTCGCGCGAACTGGTGATGGACACGTCATCCCTGGCGGAGCCCTACCGCAGATTTTTCGATCGAGGCATCTCCCAGGTTGATGAGGTGCTGGCGCAAGCACTGCAAGTCGCCCCCGGTCCCCTGCAATTGGCAGCCGCAGAGCGCAAGGTGTTGGCGGAAAACATGTGGGTGTTATGGACCAGCTGGCCCCAATATGCGGAGGTTACCGCTGGCCAAAGAGCCGCAAAAAAAGATATTCGCCGCAGCTTGCTACAGCTCATATTTCTGATCAAACCGTATATTGCACCGAGTTTCTTCGCAGATGTGTTGCGATTTTCCGACCAGGACAGCTAGTGGCGTCAACAGCGGACAGAGCAGTTGCCCCGGAACCGTTTCAGCCTTAACGCAGTTTCTTTGCAGGGATGGAAGGTGCCGGCAGCTTCTCGCTGCCCGTCTCTGGCCATATCAAACGATAGAAAGCCCCAGCCCGCCATCCACGGTGACCACAGACCCTGTCATATACGTTGACGCCGATGAGGCCAGCATCAAGATTGCGCCGTCCATCTCAGCAGGAGCACCCAGCCGCCTTTGTGGAATGCGCTTGAGTAATTGCTGCCCGAGAGGGGAGTCCAGGTAACCCTCCGCCATATCGGTGCGGTAGTAACCGGGCGCAATAGCGTTGACCCGGATGCCATAGCGCGCCCATTCCAGGGCCATTGCCCGGGTGAGGTGCACGACACCGGATTTTGCCGCGGCGTAGGCCGCCGTGCCTTTTTGTACAGAAGAGCCCAGCACAGAGGCTATATTAATGATGGCGCCCGACCGGTCGTGATCGATCATCTGTTGCGCCGCGGCCCGGGCCACCAGCCATGCGCCTTTCAGGTTGGTATTCACCACACTGTCCCATTCCTCTTCTGGCATGGAGAGCAACATGGACTCACCCGCAAGGCCGGCGTTATTGACAAGCACTGTCACCGGTGAGATGTCCAGGCACTGTTTAAAGCCGGCGGCAACGCTGTCGCCGTCGGTCACGTCCATGGGGATGGCGTGGGCGTCTCCCTCCTGCTCACGTATGTGTGCCACGGTCTCCTGGAGTTTATCGACCCGGCGTGCGCACAGAATCACCCGCGCACCGGCAGCTGCCAGCACCGAGGCAAACTGTTTCCCCAGGCCGGTTCCTCCACCCGTAATCAGCACAGTCTCGCCTGCCATATCAAATGGAGTGTCTTTCATTGTCTGGTTTCCCTGGATGAGCCGATTTGTGCAGGGAGTATAAGGCAATTTGGGTAGTTGGAGATCGCGGTCTTGCCTGCCTATTTCGATACAGCGATATTTCGCCAGGCGTTTCACCGGTGGTATGGTTGGTGCCCCGGCGAATGTCGCCGGGGCTTGTACAAAGTGAACCCCACCCGGCAGGGTGGTGTCATTTGGTCTAACATTGTGTATAAGCTAACGCCTCAACACTAACAAAAAAAGGGAAAAGATCTATGAAATTGCATAACTCCATTGGCCCCAACCCCAAGGTCGTGCGCATGTTTATGAGCGAGCTCGGCGTCGACATGGAAATGGTAGATGTCGATATCATGGCGGGTGAAAATCGACAGGCAGACTATCTGAAGGTTAACCCGGCCGGGCAATCACCCGCTCTGGAATTGGACGATGGGACGGTTATCACCGAAATTACGGCCATCTGTGAATACCTCGATGACCTGAAGGGCTCCACGAGTTTGATCGGTACCACACCGGAGGAGCGGGCGGAAACGCGCATGTGGACCCGGCGAGTCGACATAGCCATCATGGAGCCGATGGCCAATGGCTTTCGTTACTCTGACGGCCAGGAAATTTTTAAGGGCAGAATGGTCCTGATTCCGCAGGCGGCCGATGACCTGAAGGCGATAGCGCAGGAACGTCTCACCTGGCTGGACGGGCTGATCGATGGCAAGGAGTATATCTGTGGCAGCCGCTTTAGCATGGCAGACATGATGTTGTTTGGGTGTTTAGAGTTCTTTTCCCAGATGGGCCAGCCGATTCGCGAGGAAAACAAGAACATCGTTGCATGGTTCGAGCGTGTCAAGGGACGGCCCAGCGCGGAAGCCTGATTGGGTAGGGCCCTGGCAAGCTACTCGCAGGGCAACTTCCCTTCCACTGCGACAGGCTGGCGGCACCAGCCTGTCGCAGATTAACAATAACAACGTCATGCGCAGACATTTTGTGGGGTTGACGATGGGGTTAGCTTAAACGCGCTTACTCATTGGCTGAGCTCCAAATTCCCCCCCATCGAAGCGCGGTTGTCCAAGCTCGGGCGACGATAGGGGTGTGGCTTGGCCATTAGAACTTAACAATAATGAAGAGGATAATTCGATGGGTGATTTCGCAGATTTGAGCGGGAGAGTGGCTTTGGTGACGGGTGCGGCAACGGGTATTGGCGCCGCATGTGCGCGCGAGCTGTCCGCAGCTGGCGCGACCTTGATGCTTACTGACATCAATGTAGATGGCTGTGAACAACTGTGCAGCGCGCTCAATGCCAAGGGCGCCAAGGCATTTTTCGGTGCGCAGGACGTAACCGTTGAGCAGCAGTGGCAGCAAACGGTTGATCAGACTGTTGATCAGTGTGGCGGCCTGGATATCCTGGTGAATAACGCGGGGGCGTACACTGGCGGCAAGCTGGAGGACAACACCCTTGAGGCCGTCAGGTGGGTTCACCAGGTTAATGTGGAATCCATCTTTCTCGGCATGAAATATGCGGCCCAGGTGATGCAGCCTGGAGGCAGTGCCGGCAACGGGGGGGCAATTATTAACATGTCTTCGGTAGCGGGACTTATCGGTGTTCCCGGTCATACCGCCTACGGTTCCACCAAGGGAGCAGTTCGACTGTATACAAAACACGCTGCGGTGGAGTTTGCCAAGTTGGGGTATGGCATCAGGGTAAATTCCATACACCCGGGCCTGATCGATACGGATATGGGTAGGCTGGTCTTCAAAGACTTTGTCGATATCGGAGTGGCCGAGGATTTGGTTGAGGCTGAAGCTGCAATTCTGGCAACCATTCCCATGGAAAGACTAGGCGCCGTGGAAGACATCGCGAAGATGACCCGCTTTCTTGCATCCAGCGAGTCCTCGTATTGCACAGGAGCAGAATTCGTTGTCGATGGCGGCATGACGGCAGGCTAGTAGTTTCTGTGAATTGAATTTCGGTTAGAGCAACACCCCTATTTGGAGAGAGAGCATGAGAGTAAAAGACAAGGTAGCACTGGTGACTGGTGCGGGTAGCGGCCTGGGCGAAGCGATATCCAAACGGCTGGCGCAGGAGGGCGCTACCGTGGTTGTCGCAGACATCAATGAGAGCAGTGCCCAGCGGGTTGCAGAGGAAATGGGCGGCAGCGCCATCGCCGTGCAACAGGATGTCACCGATGAACTGCGATGGCAGGGGCTTGTAGCTGAGATTGTAGACCGCTTCGGACAGTTGGATATTCTGGTAAACAATGCGGGTATCGCGCTTGTGGGTACCGTGGAGGACACCACGCTTGAGGATTGGCAGCTGACCCATAGGGTCAATCTCGACGCGGTGTTTGTCGGCACCCGGGAGGCTATAAAGGTCATGAAGAAACGCAGCGGTTCCATTATTAATATATCGTCCATCGAGGGGATTATCGGCGAGCAAAAAGTGGCGGCCTATAATGCCAGTAAGGGCGGGGTGCGGATCTTTACCAAGTCTGCGGCCTTGCACTGCTGTGCGGAAGGGTATTCCATCAGGGTGAATTCGGTGCACCCCGGCTTTATCGATACGAACATGGTGTCCGGTGCAGTGGATACCATGTCGGAGGCCGACGGTGAGGCCTTCACGTCGCGCATCGTCGGCAATATTCCCATGGGGCATATGGGCGAGCCGCTGGATATTGCCAATGGGGTTCTCTTTCTCGCATCCGAGGAGTCCAAGTATATGACGGGGTCTGAGATGATCATCGATGGCGGCTACATAGCCAGGTAGGCTTTGCCTGTGTGTAAAAAAACATAATTCAAATCAAATCCGGGAGATATAACACCATGTCGAAAAACTATCAGGCGCTATTGGTAACCAAATCAGACGAGGGTGAATTTTCAACCCAGATTACACAGCGCAGCACTGACGACTTGCCCGCGGGCGATGTTCTGGTGCGCGTTGCCTATTCCTCGCTTAACTTCAAGGACATGTTATCTACCCAGGGGCACCCCGGTGTTACCCGGAAGTTCCCCCACCAGCCCGGCATCGATGCCGCCGGTGTGGTGGAAGAGTGCGGCAATGCACAATTCAAGCCGGGCGATGAGGTTATCGTCACAGGGTATGACCTGGGTATGGGTACTGCAGGCGGCCTCGGCCAGTACATCCGTGTTCCAGCGGAATGGGTCATCCCTATGCCGCCGGGACTGTCCGCAAAAGAAGCGATGAGCTATGGCACCGCCGGTTTCACCAGTGCGCTTTGTATAGACAAGCTTATTCAAATGGGAGCAGCGCCTGGTGACGGCCTCGTTGCGGTGACGGGCGCGACCGGGGGCGTTGGCGTATTTGCCGTTTCACTGTTGGCGAAGCTGGGTTTTGAGGTTGCCGCAGCCACCGGTAAGCCGGAGTCTGCGGATATGTTGCGTGCGCTGGGGGCCAAGGAGGTCTTTGCCCGCCAGGAATTACTGGATATCAAGCCGCCCCTGGCGGCGCCACGCTTTGCTCACGCTGTGGACGCTCTGGGGGGCGAATACCTGGCGAATCTGCTCACGGTCATCGACTACGGCGGCTCCGTTTCCTGTTGCGGCCTCGCGGCCTCGCCGGGGCTGCCCGCGACGGTTATGCCTTTCATTATAAGGGACGTGAACCTGCTGGGCGTGGACTGTGTCGAGCAGCCCTGGGCGCGCAAGCATGCCACCTGGAAGAAACTCGGTGGCGACTGGAAACTGGATAACCTGAGCGAGTTGGTGGAAGAAATATCGCTCGAACAGGCTCTGGACAGCCTGGAGAAATTGAAAAATGGCACTGTTGTGGGCCGTTATCTTGTCAATATGCAATGAGGTGAGAACCTGTACCCTTGTAAACTCGAACATATCTTCTCTTATAAGCCCGACCTGGGGG
>Ga0055584_100005804_pt1 | contig 12093 bp, 10 predicted proteins | sample OSDHelmetaG_FD_58716 | JGI IMG/M metagenome (GOLD analysis project Ga0055584, IMG submission 58716) | Pelagic marine sediment microbial communities from the LTER site Helgoland, North Sea, for post-phytoplankton bloom and carbon turnover... | ecosystem: Environmental > Aquatic > Marine >... | reverse complement strand
CGTAAACGCAGTTGCCTTGCGATCGCCTGTGTGGCTTCCAGGTTGGTCTTGTAAATGGTTTCTTCCAGGTTCCGGTGCCCGACGTAACCACCGGTATTGATATCGATGGTCGTCATGGCTTCAGTCTGGTCGAATACCAGGTATCCGCCGGATTTCAAGGGCGTCGTGGGCTTCAGTGCGTGCTCGATTTCGTCCTCGACCCCAAAGGAATCAAAAATCGGGCGTTCAGCCGAATACTCCTCGATCCGTTCCAGCCAGTCCGGCACGAAACGCTGCGCGAAATCCCGTGCTCTTTGCAAAACCTCGGCCGAATCGATGCGAACACGGTCGACTTTCTCATGCATCAGGTCCCGCAAAGCTCTCAAGGGCAGCGATAAATCTTCATAGATACAGGTCAAGGCAGCCGCGTTTTCCGCCCGTTCCCTGATCGACTGCCAGACTTTACCCAGGTAGACCATGTCAGCTGAGAAGGCGAAATCATTAACTCCCTCTGCGTTGGTGCGAACGATATACCCGTGACCCTGGGTTTCATCGCGCAAGGTGTGAACGAGATCCTTGAGGCGGGCCCTTTCCTGCTCTTCATCTATCCGCACGGAAACCCCGATGGTTTCACAATCAGGCAGCAACACCAGGAATCGGGACGGGATGCTGATATTGGTTGTCAGGCGCGCCCCCTTGCTGCCCAGCGGGTCCTTGATCACCTGCACAACGACCCTTTGCCCCGGCCTGAGCATTTCCGCTATCAGAGGTTCCGGCGATACGTCATCTTCCACGGCCACAGGGTTTTGGCGCACCATGTCCCTGGCATGCAGAAAGGCCGTTCGATCCAGTCCAATATCGACGAACGCAGCTTGCAGGCCCGGCAATACACGGGAGACTTCACCCATGTATATATTGCCCATATAGGCGCTGTGACTGGCACGCTCCAGCCACACCTCCTGCAGCATGCCATTTTCTACCAGCGCCACCCGCGTTTCCGACGGTGTCGAATTAATCAGTATTTCTTCGCTCACGCGACATCCGGGCAAACGAATTGCCATTTCCAAACTGTGGGTAGAATATCACTTCGAAGGTCTGCCTGACTCAAATTGATTCAGCAGGCCTGTCTCAGTGAGAATTTCAGAAGTTTCATATAGTGGCAGACCCATGACGCCGGAGTAACTCCCCTCCAGCTGTGAAATTTTCTGCGCTGCCATGCCCTGCACGCCGTAAGCACCGGCTTTGTCCATGGGGTCACCACTGTCACAATAGGCTTCGATCCAGTTCCTGCCCAGCGTTGCAAACGTCACCTTCGTTACGTTGAGTCGCTCGAGAATGGCGCCATCACACAAAACAAGCGCGACGGCGGACCAGACCTCGTGAGTGTGACCTGAAAGTTGCTCGAGCATATCGATTGCATGTGCCCGGCCTTCCGGCTTACCCAGGATGCAGCCATCGATAATCACTGCGGTATCAGCGCCCAGCACCGGTAGACTACGATCTGTACCCCCCATCACATCCAGTGCTTTTTCTCGCGCCAGACGACAGACATAGTCACCCGGCATTTCCCGGTCAAGGGCGGTTTCATCGATGTCCGAAACAATGACGCGATACACAACGCCTATCTGATCCAGAAGCGCTCTGCGCCGCGGAGATGCAGACGCCAGAATAAGCTTTGCATTGACTTCGGAAAGGCCCATAAATCCATCAGGTCCGGTGGTAGGGATGGTTCTGGGTAATCGTCCAGGCCCGGTAGAGTTGCTCGGCCAGGATGGCGCGCACCATGGGATGCGGCAGAGTCAATTTGCCCAGTGACCAGCTATGGTGCGCCTGTTCCCTGCACTGCGAGGACAATCCATCGGGCCCTCCGATGAGAAAGCAGACACCGCGTTCTTCTCTCATCCAGTTTTCCATTTGCGCCGCGAGTTCCATCGTAGACCACTGCTTGCCACCTTCATCCAGGGCGATGATCCTGAAACCTTCCGGCACACTTGAAATGAGGGCATCGCTTTCGCGCCTTCTCAGGCTTTCGATGTCGGCATTACGCGAACGCTTCAGGAGCGGAATCTCGCGCAACTCCAGGGAATAGGGCCTGGGTAATCGTTTGGCGTATTCCGACCATGCCTGCTGGACCCAGCCCGGCATGCGGTGACCGATGGCCGCTACAATTAACTGCATTAGGAAGTGGCTGGCTGCTCTTTACAATGCTGAATCGATCAGGCGGGCTGGCTTGCGCTGCTGCGTTGATCGCTGCTGGCCTGCCACAGCTTTTCAAGATTGTAAAAAGCACGGGCCTGCGGCAGCATCAGGTGAACGATCACATCATTGAGGTCAACCAGCACCCAATCCGCCTGTCTCTGCCCTTCTACGCCCAAAGGCGGGCAGCCGGCAGCTTTGGCCCTCATGATCAGGTTTTCCGCCATGGATTTAACATGCCGGCTGGAACTTCCCGAAGCGATGACAAACAGCTCCGTCAGCGGGTTCTGCTCGGAAACATCAATGGTTTGGATATCGACTGCTTTGAAATCTTCAAGAGCGTTAATCACCAGCTCTTTGAGTTGATCGAACGACAATGCGTCCGCGGTATTTGGATTGGTCAAAAGATAATCATCCTGTCTGCGACCCCTGAATTTTATCCTGTCCTGAGGACACCCGCAAAGATTTCACGGGTTCCGGTAGAGATCATGCTCCTTAATGTATTGAATGACAGGCCTGGGCAGCAGGAAACGTGGCGTCAGGCCGTTGCGCATCCGGCGCCGGATATCGGTCGCGGAAATGGCCAATTGTGTGAGTTCGAGCGGCAGGATCAGGCCCGCCGGGGCGTTCTTAAGTTGCTCCGCATCGCTGGTCAGTCGCGGCTGCACCTGTTTCAGTAGCTCAGCTGAATAATCATACTGCGATTCCGGCCGGCGCATGATGACCAGGTGGGCGAGTTCAAAAAGCCGGCGCCATTCATGCCATTGGTCCAGGGAATTGGCCGCATCCTGGCCGATCATCAGAATCAGGGGCGCATCGCCCGCCTCTGTGCGAATCTCGCCCAGCGTATCCACCATAAACGACAATCCTTCACGCCGGACTTCCCGCTCGTCAACCGCCAGGTCGGAGTAAGGCGACAGGGCCAGGCGCAACATGGCCAGACGGTGTTCAGCCGATGCAACGGGTTTGGAGCGATGCGGAGGCGTTCCGGCCGGCAGGAAACGAAAGTCAGTCAAATGAAGCTTTTCCATCGCTTCAACAGCCGCCCGCAGGTGGCCATAGTGAACCGGGTCGAATGTTCCGCCGAAAATTCCGATGGATCCGGCTTTCACTTGTGCATTCACCAGGCTGGCGCTGACCCGGGTTCGCACAATGACCATAGCAGCCTGTCCAGTGTCTGCCAGGGATCGCCGGGCGCACGGCCTTTGCTCTGGCGGTCAATCAGTGAAAGCCCCCGGAACGAGCCGCCAAGATCCTGCTCCGATAGTCGTCGTATGGCCTGCTTCAGCGGCCCCTGACGCGCCGGCCAGATATGCAGCTTGCGAAATATCGATGACTCGTTCTCACCGGCGTGGATCGCGGACCGGACCGTTTCAGTCACCATCAATTCACGGTAGAGCGAGCCGGTCACCAATTGGATCGGGATATTCGTGCGCTGCAACCCCGAGGCAACGCGGAGGCATTCCGCCAACTGCCCAAGCAGAGTACATTCAACCAGCCGGAACGAATCGAAACGCGAACTGTTGGCCACGGCGAGTGAAATGGTTTCTGCGCTGACCCGGCTGCCATGATCGAGCAAAAGCAGTTTGTCGATTTCCTGTTGTGCTGCCAGCAGGTTCCCCTCCACCAGTTCAGCCAACAGATCAACCGCATCTGCATCCGGCTCCAGGCCGGCAACCCGCATGCGGGTCCTGATCCAGCCCGGCAATTCATGCGGCTTGACCGGCCAGATCTCTACCAGCAAGCCGGCTTTGGTGAGTACTCCGGCCCATTTGGACTTACGGGAGGAAGCATCCCACTGATCGCATGAAACAAGCAGTATTTGATCCGGATCCGACTCCTGCGCCATCGCCACCAGAACACTGGCGCCGTCACGTCCGGGCTTGCCTGTGGGCAAGCGGATATCGACGATTTTCTTCGAAGAAAACAGGGACAGGGTGGCTGATGATTCGCTGATTCGGCCCCAGTCGAACCGGGCATCGACCTGAAACAGATCACGCTCGACAAAACCCTGTTGCTGGGCCGCCCTGATGACCTGGTCGCGGCATTCCTGGATCAACAGGGGTTCCGCGCCGGCCAACAGATAAACGGGCTCCAGAGCTCTTGAAAGTAGCGCAGGAAGCTGGTCAGCCCTGACTTTTTGCCCGGCCATCAGCGATCAACTACTGACGTCGGCCGATTCCAGGCGTGTCACGAGCAGCCTGGACAGTGTCTCAGCCAGGTCCTGCTTCAGATACTCCTGCTCACGGGACGTTGCCAGAATCTCCTGCTCATCGAAGCTGATTTCACGGGCCTGGCGCATGGTCTGCAGGGGGATAATGTCCTTGCCGTCCGCGTCCGTCACCCGGAACCTGACCGTATGCGTGATTCGGTATTCCCTGACCCGCGCATTATCGCCAATGGTCAACACCTCGGTGACCACGCTATCGAGAGGAATCTCCAGGAAGGCGGTGGCCTGATTGCTGCCCACGAACTGCACACCGGTCTGCTCCAGCAGCACCCGGACACGGCGCGCGAGCGTGCTGTTTTCATCTTCTATCACCATCCGGGTCTGCGCCATCTCCGGCGGCAACTCCGCATCTTCGCGCAACTGAAAGCCACAGGCCGAACACAGCAGGCTCAGGCTCAGCATGGTCAATAGAAGGCGGATTGGCATGAACGTCAGCCTACTACAATGTTCAATAGCCGATCGGGAATATGAATGACTTTTCTAATTTGCTTGCCTTCCAGATGCCGGCGGATATTGTCAATCGACGTCGCCTGGTCAAATACAGCCTCTTGATCCAGGCCCGGTTCCAGGTCCATCTTGCCGCGAAGCTTGCCATTGACCTGCACCACAAGTGTCACCTGCAGACGCTCCCTGGCGGATTCATCGGCTTCAGGCCACGCGGCGGAATGCAGGGAACCCTCGCCGCCCAGGGCAGCCCAAAGTTCTTCACATATATGCGGCGTTATCGGCCCCAACAGCCGCACCACAGCCATCCAGGCTTCCTGCAGTACAGCCCTGGATTGGGCACCGCTGACTTCAAAGCGGCTCAAGTGATTACTCAGTTCCATCACCGCAGCGATGGCTGTATTGAAGGTATACCGTCTGCTGATGTCATCACTCACTTTGGCGATCGTTTCATGCAACAGGCGCCTGATTTCTTTTTCCTTTTGATTCAGTGCCGAAGGGTCGAGTGCTTCACATGGCCCGGCTTCGAGGTGATTCATTGCCTGCGACCACACCCGGCGCAGGAATCGTGAGGCGCCTTCGACTCCGGACTCAGACCATTCAAGTGACTGGTCCGGGCGCGAATCCGAGACGGAGAACAGGCGCACCGTGTCGGCGCCATAGCGGTTCACCAGGCCCTGCGGATCGATCCCGTTGTTCTTCGACTTGGACATCTTCTCCACCGCGCCGATCATCACCGGTTGACCATCCGGGCGGTAGCTTGCGCCTGTCGGCTTACCTTTGGAATCACGCGTGACATCAACATCAGCTGGATTGATCCAGTGGATTTCACCGTCCGGGCTCTCTCGATAGTAGGTGTCCGCCACCACCATGCCCTGGCATAACAGGCGGGTGGCCGGCTCATCAGACTGCACCAACCCTTCATCCCGCATCAGCTTGTGATAGAAGCGGAAATACATCAGGTGCAATATGGCGTGCTCGATTCCACCGATGTATTGGTCGATGGGCATCCAGTAGTTCACTCTTTCATCCACCTGGGCCTCGGCTCCCGGACAGCAATAGCGGTGGGAGTACCAGGACGATTCCATGAACGTATCAAAGGTGTCTGTTTCGCGTTCCGCTGCGCCTCCACACTGCGGACAGGTGGTTTGGCGCCACTCCGGATCGGCCTTTATGGGTGACTGCACACCCATGAAAGTCACATCTTGCGGAAGCACCACCGGTAACCGGTCTTCCGGCACCGGCACGACACCGCAGTCTTCACAGTAAATGGCCGGAATCGGGCAACCCCAGTAGCGCTGCCGGCTAACACCCCAGTCACGCAGACGATAGTTAACCTTGCGCTCGCCAATACCCTCTGCCTCCAGCCAGGCTGTTGCCTTCTCCTTGGCTTCCGACACTTCCATGCCATCCAGCCATTCGCTGTTGATGGCTGGCCCGTCCTCGACATAGGCCTCGCCTTCCCAGCCTTCGGGTGGCTGCACGGTGCGCACGATGGGCAGGCCGTGACTGACGGCGAAATCCCAGTCCCTCTGATCCTGTCCGGGCACTGCCATGATGGCCCCCGTGCCATAACCCATCAGTACATAATCTGCGATGTAAAGCGGCACCGCTTTGCGGGTAAAGGGATTGAGCAGCCAGGCACCGGTGAAGACTCCGCGCTTGTCCAGGCTGCCTTCCACGGCCAGGCGGTCTTCCTCACTCGCCTGCCTTGCCTGCTCGACAAATTCCACGACGGCAGAAGACCGATCCTCAGTCGTGACTTCCCTGACCAGGGGGTGCTCCGGTGCCAGCACGGCATAGGTCATGCCGAAGGACGTGTCCGGGCGGGTGGTAAAAACAGGCACGCCCCGGCCCTGTTGATCCGGAACGCCATCGGCATCGCACACTTTCATCTCGAATTCGGCGCCTTCGGAGCGTCCGATCCAGTTGCGCTGCATGGTTTTCACTGAGTCGGGCCAGCCTTCGAGTTCGTCCAGCCCCTGCAACAGTTCTTCCGCGTAATCGGTTATTTTAAGAAACCACTGGGAAATAGACCTGCGCTCCACCACCGCTCCGGAACGCCAGCCTCGGCCATCCACAACCTGTTCATTGGCCAGAACGGTCTGATCCACCGGGTCCCAGTTGACCTCTGCATTTTTTCGATAGGCCAGGCCTTTCTTCATCAACCGGGTGAACATCAATTGTTCCCAGCGATAATAGTCAGGGTCGCAGGTGGCGAACTCCCGCGACCAGTCATAGGCAAAACCCAGGCGCTTCAACTGCCGGCGCATGTGCTCGATATTGGCGTAGGTCCACTTGGCCGGGGCCGTGTTGTTTTTGATCGCCGCATTCTCGGCAGGCAGCCCGAATGCGTCCCAGCCCATGGGCTGAAGAACATTCTTGCCACACATACGGTGGTAACGGCTGATCACGTCACCAATGGTGTAATTGCGTACATGGCCCATATGCAGCGCACCCGATGGATAGGGCAGCATCGAAAGGCAGTAGAATTTTTCGGCGCCTTCCTGCTCGTAAGCTCGAAAAGCCTCTTCACGATCCCATTCCTGCTGGACCCTGACTTCAATTTCACCGGGATTGTAGGGCGTGCTTGCCATGTTGTGTGCCGTTATCCGAAGACCAAAACAAGATGAAGAACGGAAGCTTAACCGACCCCGGCTCTGGAAAAAAGTATTCTGACTCCAACCCTGTAAGATGCAAAATAAAGTAAGCTTTTATCATTAACCAATGGAAGACAGTAATCATGAGTAACATTGATCCAATCCTTATCGGCAAAGGTGAACAACTGCAATATTTGTTGCCGGCTTTCGGCAATCGGCACGGTTTAATCACCGGGGCTACCGGCACCGGAAAAACAGTCAGCCTGCAGGTGCTGGCCGAGGGCTTCTCACGCATTGGCGTACCCGTATTCCTGGCGGACGTGAAAGGTGACCTGGCGGGCCTCAGCCAGCCAATTTCACCACATCCGAAGATTGACGAGCGGCTGGTGAAAATCGGCATTGACGACTATGCGCCCGGCGGATGGCCGGTGGTGTTCTGGGATCTGTTCGGCGCCAGCGGGCACCCCATCCGCACGACCGTGACGGAGATGGGTCCCTTGCTGCTCGCCAACCTGCTGGAACTCAACGACACGCAGGAAGGAGTGCTCAATATCGCCTTTCGGGTTGCCGATGAGCAGGGCCTGCTGTTACTGGATCTGGAAGACCTTCGGGCACTACTGCGTTTCGTGTCGGAAAACAGCAAACTGTTTTCCAGCCAGTACGGCAATGTGAGCGGCGCCTCGGTAGCGGCTATTCAGCGGCGTTTACTGGTACTGGATGAGCAGGGTGCAGAAAATTTCTTCGGTGAACCGGCGCTGGAACTGGGTGATATCCGACGCGTCGATTTCAGCGGCCGCGGCGTCATCAACGTACTGGCGGCAGACAAATTGATACACAAGCCGCGCCTCTATGCGACTTTTCTTTTGTGGCTGCTATCCGAATTGTTTGAAGAATTACCGGAGCTTGGAGACCCGGAAAAGCCGGGGCTGGTTTTCTTTTTCGACGAAGCCCACCTGTTGTTCAATAACGCACCCAGGGCGCTACTGGAAAAAGTCGAGCAGGTCGTGCGCCTGATCCGATCCAAGGGCGTCGGTGTTTTTTTCGTGACGCAAAATCCGCTGGATATTCCCGACACGGTGCTGGGGCAGTTGGGTAACCGTGTGCAACATGCGATGCGCGCCTATACGCCCAAAGAGCAAAAAGCCATTCGCGCCGCAGCCGAAACTTTCCGCAGCAATCCCAATCTGGACGTGGAGAAAACATTCACGCAAATGGGTGTCGGCGAAGCCCTGGTTTCAACTCTGCAGACCAGGGGCGTGCCCGGCGTGGTAGATCACACCCTGATCCGCCCACCGACGTCCCGAATCGGCTCCATCAGTGAACAGGAACGCCACGAAATCAGGTCCCGCAGCCCGGTCGGCAACCGCTACGACCAGGCTCTGGACCGGGAATCAGCCGCCGAAATGCTGCAAAAACGGGCAGAAAAACTGGCCGAGGAAACCGCCAGAACAGCGCAGGCCGAAGAAAAGAAGAAACCCGCCAAACGCAGCAGCAGCCGCCAGTCTCCCATGGAAGCCAGCTTAAAAAGCTTCCTGCGCAGCATGAGCTCCATGCTCGGCCGCGAAATCATGCGCGGAATCCTGGGGGCCGTGAAAAAGGGACGATGAACCCGCTTCTCACATTATCCAGAGCGCATCTGCCCTCGGATGTGCCGCACCAGGCCTTCCAGGCCGGGGATATCGGCCGGGAGCTCTCGTTGATTATCCGATAGAGCCGGTTGGATGGCGTCGGCCAGGGACTTGCCCAGTTCCACACCCCACTGGTCGAAGGCGTTGATTTGCCAGATGATGCTTTCGACAAAAACCTTGTGCTCGTAAAGCGCCAGCAGGCGCCCCAGGATGGCCGGGCTGAGTTCGTCCAGCAGGATGACGTTGGAGGGGCGGTTGCCGGGCATGACCCGGTGAGGCAGCAATGCGTCCAGTTCTTCTTCCGGCACGCCCTGCTCGCGCATCATGGCCGCCGCCTGTTGCGCGTCGCGGCCGACCGCCAGCGCGGTGGCTTGTGCCAGCATATGGGACAACAGGGCTTGCTGGGCATCCAGGTCGCCGTGATCCGGATTGACCACGCCAATGAAGTCGAGCGGAACCACGGTGGTGCCCTGGTGGAAGGCCTGGAACAAAGCGTGTTGAGCATCGGTACCGGTATCACCCATTACCACCGGTGAGGTGTCCATGGAAACCGCCCTGCCCTGGGTATTGACCGACTTGCCGTTTGATTCCATTTCCACCTGTTGCAACCAGCCAGCCAGGCCCTTCAGGCGGCCGTCATAAGGGATCAGGCCATGCACGTCATAAGAGCAGATATTCCGGTGCCAGACCGAAAGCAAGGCCAGGATCACCGGAAGATTGTCCCGCAGCGGCGCCTCCCGGAAATGACGGTCCATAGACGCCCCGCCGGCCAGGAACTGCTCGAAGGCATCCGCGCCCATGGTGACTGCGGCGGTAACACCGACCGGAGACCAAACGGAGAATCGTCCGCCGGTCCATGTTCCCATTTGCAGTATGTGTCCGGCCGGGACGCCGAACTGCCCGGCTTTTTCAGCCGAAGCGGTGACCGCAAACAGCCTGCGATCTGCTTCATCAGAGTTGAGTGAAGCGGATTGCCACTCCCGGATACGCCTGGCATGCGCCAGAACTTCGCTGGTGGTGAAACTCTTGGATACCAGCATGACGGCCGTTTCACTTGCATCGATCCGTTCCAGCAAGCGCTCCCGCTCCAGTGCGTCTACCGAACTCAAAAAATGGACCTGAGGGCAGTTACCCGCCGGCGGGAAGGCTTCACAAAGCAGGCGTGGTCCCAGCAGGGAACCCCCTATTCCGATATGCACCAGGTGCTTTATCCGGCCTTTCGCATGATCGCCCGGCAGACATCCCTGGTGCAGGGCCTGGGCAATCTCTCTCATGCGAACAGTAGCGGCACTTAACATTTCCGCTTCTGGGGCAGGAAGAAGTTCTGAGAAATTTCGCTCACGCCACACCGGGTGCAAGACAGCCCGGTCTTCTGTGAAGTTAATATGCTCTCCGCCGTACATGCGTTGACGCATGGCGTCGATACCGCAGTTCTCAGCCAGGCCGATCAAAGTTTCAAAGCATTTCTGATCGATCGTCGTGCGCGAAAAATCCAGTAAAAGGCCGTCAAACGACCGGGAAAATTGATCAAAACGATCTTTTCTGGAAGTCAGTTGTTGCTTTATCGACACAGCAGAACTGTTGTTATTTTGCAACAAATCTATGTAATCATTCATTTTCGCAGCATTCCGGTTCATATTCCTGGACAGTCCTCACATTCTGGATTGTTACCGTTTTCGATCAAAAAAATAGAAATTCTCAGGCACGGCCATTTTTCCGTGACCACCGGCCTGAATGGGTAAATTCACTGTGGAACCGCATAACAGAGGCATTTCCTGGCATTCTTCGAGTTACAGGAAATCAAAATACCCGGTAAATTACGGACAAAAAAAAGCCTCTCCCCGGTTAAGGAGAGAGGCAGGCTTTTGGAGTGATGTACCCGTCTTTCGCGCCCTGCGCCCTTGGCGAATGTTGCAGTTTTGCCAAGGTTGGTTGTAATAATACCACTAATCACCATGATTGCAAGCTCACTTGAGGCTGATGTTATCAATCAATCGAGTCGTGCCGCAGTGCACTGCCGCCAATATTCTTAATTCCCGATCCCCTTCCCGCGGCAATTCCAGGTCGCCTGCCCGCCTTATCGCCACATATTCAGGCTCCAGTCCGAGGCGCCTGAGTTGCTCCCCCGCCTGCTCTTCCAGGCAGAAAAAATCGGCGTCGACCTCAGCGCCCAATGCGGCCGTTTCCTGCAACACCGCGAACAGGTTCTGGGCAGCTGCATGCTGGGCCGGATCCAGGTAATGGTTGCGCGAACTCAGCGCCAGACCGGTGCCTTCCCTGACCGTGGGTACCGCATGGATATTTATATCGAAACCCATGTCATCCACCATGCGCCGAATAATCAATAACTGCTGGTAGTCTTTTTCACCAAATACGGCGGCATCGGGATTGACCAGACAAAACAGCCGGGACACCACCGTCACCACACCGTCGAAATGACCCGGGCGGGACTCGCCCTCGAGCACAGACGCCAGACCTTGTGGGGCGGAAAGACGGAATGCATCCTCCACGCCATGCGGATAGACCGTTTCGCCAGTCGGGGCGAACAACAAGTCGCAACCCGAATGCCGCAAGGCTTCGCGATCGGAATCGGGAGTCCGTGGATAATTTTCCAGATCTTCTCCGGCAGCAAACTGGGTCGGGTTGACATAGATCGTGGCCACCACCCGGTCGGCCAGTTGCCTGGCCGCTTCTACCAGTGCCAGGTGGCCGGCATGCAGGTTTCCCATGGTCGGCACCAAAACGGTCTTTTGGCCTGCGAGCTTCCATGCCCGCAGTGATTCACGTAAACCGGGCCGATCATTTACTTCAAGCATGGTCAGTACTCATGCTCCCTGGCCGGGAAGCTGCCGGATCGCACATCGGAAACGTATTTTTCAAATGCGGCACCAATGCTCTCACTGCCCTGCATGAAATTGGCGACGAATTTGGGCACCCGTTCACCCAGGCCCAGCATGTCATGCATCACCAGCACCTGCCCGTCACAGTCGGCTCCTGCGCCGATACCGATCACGGG
>Ga0055584_100005801_pt1 | contig 12094 bp, 8 predicted proteins | sample OSDHelmetaG_FD_58716 | JGI IMG/M metagenome (GOLD analysis project Ga0055584, IMG submission 58716) | Pelagic marine sediment microbial communities from the LTER site Helgoland, North Sea, for post-phytoplankton bloom and carbon turnover... | ecosystem: Environmental > Aquatic > Marine >... | reverse complement strand
CTGGTTGCCACGCTGGAAGAAGACAGCGAGTGTAATTCTATTGCGCTGAACAAGGACCTTGGTGAAACCATCATCCAGGGACAGGGGTTGTTGGATGCGCCACCGTGGCAGTGGGCTGATTAGGCAGGAAAACCGCCACAGGCGGCTTTCCTGGTGCTATCAGGCACAGGGGCGGCCTGCCGCCTATGTTTTTAATTATGCCCCCTTGAACGGCAGAGTTATCTCCAGTTTCGCCCCCCCCAGAGACGATGAACCCACAATAACTTTACCTCCCTGGCATTCGATTGATCGACGGCTGATTGCCAACCCCAAACCGAATCCGCCTGTAGCACGGTCGCGGCTTCGATCCATGCGATAGAAAGGTTCAAATACGCGTTCCCGCTCGGCAGTGGGGATTCCGATCCCGTCGTCTTCAACCGCAAGTACAAGACCCTTCCCGGGGTGTATTTCCGCGCTTACGCGTACCTCCCGTTCGCAATATCGAATCGCGTTGCTGATAAGATTCTGTATGGCTCGGGCAGTCAACCGGGGGTCGAGTACGAAAAGCTCGTGTGCCAGTTCAAAGCGCAGGTTCAGGGTAACCCCCTGGCTGCTTTGCTCTTCGATGAAATCGCCCAATATACTGTCCAGATATGCCTGAATCTCTACTTCGTGGGTTTCGGGAAGCTGATTTGGCGATTGCAGGCGGGTATAAGAGAGCAGCTCATCGATCAATGCATCTAACGCTCGAATATGTCCTAACATCTGCTCTAGCCGTTGTTTTGCCGGCGCATCCATGTGATCGGCCATCACTATCGCCATACCGAACTCCAGCCTCGACAGCGGAGTGCGAAGCTCATGAGAAACGGCACTCAGAAGCTCTTGCTGCTGGGTGAGCAAGCATTCAATGTCTTGGGCCATTTTGTCGAACACTTGCGCTAGCTCGCCAATATTGGAGCGTGGCGAAATCTCTGTTCGTATTCCCATCTTGCCGCTGCCCAACATTATTGCTGTACGTTTGAGTCGTTCCAGATCGCGCCAGTGTGGCCAAACCCAGATCAGGAGACAGGCAAGTAGCGCGGCACCAACCAAAATATTCATCAGCCAATAGATAATATTGATATTGAATGGCGGCTCCGGGAACAGCAACTCGAGTACATGATTCTCTGGCAGTTGCGTGAAAGCGGTACCCAACTCTCCATAGAAGCCACTACGCACCGCATTCTTGCCTTGTTCGAGATCGTTCCGTTCACGATCGGTAAGGTCAGGGCTATCCAGAGATATTACCCGGAGCTGCAGCGGGGTGTAATCCTCCCTCAGTTCATGCTCCAGTGCTGGCCAGTCTTCCTTCGGCGTTTGAATAAAGTGCGTCCGTAACAGCTTCAGCACACCCTTGGCTTGTTGCTGGTTGTAAGTGGTGGTGCGCTCCTCAAAAAGCTTCAGCACCAGTCCCGGGGCGGTGTAAAGCGCAATACCGTAGGTTACCAGTAAGATCAGATAAAGCCGGGCGAGCATTTTTAACATGGCAATTAATCAACTATTGAGTGCAACCGAAAGGTGGTCAAGCGAAAGTGTAACGACTCACTCATCCCATTCTGTACGACTTAGTAAATAACCTTTGCCCCAGACTGTTTTGATTTTCCGGGGGGCTGAAGGGTCATCTTCGAATTTCCGGCGTAACTTCGATATGGCCACGTCAACAGAACGATCAACGCCATTAAACTCGATCCCACGCAGTTGCTGGATTAGTTGATCACGGCTTAATACTTCACCAACGTGAGTGGCAAGCACCAGCAGCAGGTTGTACTCCCCAGACGATAACTCCACATTTTGTTCGCGCCACTTCACCTGGCGTTCAGTCAGTTCGATGATCAATTGACCAAGCACAATCCGCTGGGGCTCTGCGGGAGTTTCAGCCAGCTTGCTACGTCGAAGCAGGGTTCGGATTCGGGCCAGCAATACCCGGGGCTCGCACGGTTTCGCGACGTAGTCATCAGCACCCATTTCCAGACCGAGGATCTGGTCATCGCTCTTGTCGCGAGCCGTAAGCATTATGATCGGCAACGTGGGTATTTCATCGCGTAGCTGACGACATACATGCAACCCGTCCAGCCCGGGAAGCATCAGGTCGAGAATAACCAGATCCGGTTGCAGACGGCGCATGGATGCCATAGCAAGATCTCCACGGTGAACTACCGCGACTTTATATTCGAACCGCTCCAGATAGCTGGCAATCAGCTCTGACAGTGCGGCATCATCCTCAACAAGCATAATCCTGATCATTTCTGTAAGCCGGTAACGTAAAGGAGGCAGCATAACGAAGGGCTGCAGTATTGGTATGAGGTTTTAACACTTTTTCACATCTTCCCTTTACTTGTTTACATGCGTATTGAACGCGACATCTATGATGGCGGCATATTCAGGGGAGCACCATCATGTCGTATTTTTTCCGTATACAACCTTTATATCTGCTGCTGTGTGTGGGGGTTTTTACGTTAACTGCTTGCGGACAGCAGCCTGAGGAACCCGAAATGCCACCGCCTCAGGTTAGCGTGGAGACGGTCAAGACCAGGCCTCTGACCATCACCACAGAGCTCAATGGGCGGCTGGTTTCTCCGCGTACTGCTGAAGTCCGGGCACGAGTAGCAGGAATCGTACTGGAACGGGTTTACCGTGAGGGTACTGATGTGAAAAAAGGCGATGTACTGTTTCGCATAGACCCTGCTCCATTCCAGGCCGATGTCGATAGCGCAGAGGCGGCCTTGCGGAAGGCCGAAGCAAACCTGTACCAGACTCGGTTGCAGTCAGAGCGTTTTACAAACCTGCTGGAAGTAAATGCAGTGAGTCGTCAGGAAGCCGAAAGTGCACGTGCTGACTACCTGCAAGCCCAGGCAGATGTAGCGTCGACCAAAGCGGCACTCAAACGTTCCCGTCTGAACCTTGGTTATGCCACCGTCGTAGCACCTATTTCCGGGCGTATCGGTAAGGCGATGGTCAGCGAAGGAGCATTGGTTGGACAGGGCGACGCTACTGCGTTAGCCACCATTCAGCAGCTACAACCTATTTACGCTGATATTAACCAGTCAACCCGCCAGATCAGTGAGCTACGTAGCTCGTTGCGACAAGGGCAACTGCAGAAACTTGAACCAGAAGAAATTACAGCGACGCTGATTCAGGAAGATGGCAGTCAGTACCCGTTGAAAGGCAGGTTGCTGTTTTCAGACCTGACGGTGGATCAAAGTACCGGGCAGGTTGTCCTGCGCAGCGAATTTCCCAACCCTGAAAACGAGCTGCTGCCTGGCAGCTTCATTCGAGTGCAGCTTGATCAGGCTCATGCAAATGAGGGCATCACTATCGCCCAGCGTGCGGTGCAACGTGATGCTGCGGGAAACGCCCTGGTTTTGGTTGTCAATGCAGAGGGCACAATCGAGGAGCGCACGGTTGAGCTGGGTGGTGTACAGGGCAACCGCTGGATCGTAAACGCGGGTCTCAATACGGATGACCGTGTGGTGGTGTCAGGCTTGCAGCATGTGCAGCCCGGCATCTCTGTAATCGCTGTTGAGGCAATTCCACAAGCCGCTGCGCGGGAGCTAAAGTAATGCCGCAGTTTTTTATCAACCGACCAGTATTTGCATGGGTTGTTACGCTATTCATCTTGCTGGCAGGCCTTCTGGCCATCCCTAATTTACCCGTTGCTCAGTATCCGAGCGTCGCTCCCCCTCAAATCCAGTTAATGGCAACCTACCCCGGCGCGTCAGCCCAGACCATCGATGAAAGTGTTGTGAGCCTGATTGAACAGGAGCTCAATGGCGTCAACAACCTGCTTTATTTCAGCTCCGGAAGCAGCCAAAACAGCGCTACCATGACAGTAACCTTTAAGCCAGGCACCGACCCGGAGATGGCCAAGGTTGATGTGCAAAACCGTCTGAAGATTGTCGAGCCGCGCCTGCCTGGTGCAGTAACCCAGCAAGGCATACAGATCGAGGAGATATCTGCCGGTTTCCTGATGATTGCATCTTTGACCTCAACTGATGGCAGGCTGGATGAAATTGCATTAAGCGATTACCTCTCCAGAAACGTCGTCAACGAACTCCGCAGGCTTGAAGGCGTCGGTAAAGTTCAGTTATTTGGTTCCGAGCGTGCAATGCGAATCTGGGTCGATCCGCAAAAACTTGTGGCTTTCAATTTGACCCCCGCGGACGTGAGTCAGGCGATCTCCGACCAAAACGTTCAAGTGTCGGCAGGTGGGCTTGGGGATCTGCCGTCTTCTCCGGATCAGGAAATGACCGCGACCGTTATGGTCAAAGGTCAATTAAGCTCCCCCCAGGAATTTGCCTCTATTGTTATTAAATCCAATATCAATGGATCGAGTGTGACCATCGGTGATGTGGCTCGAGTAGAAATTGGCGCCCAAGACTATAACTTTGCGACTCGCCTGAACGGTAACGCAACGGTCTCTTTTGCCGTGCAACTGGCGCCGGCAGGGAATGCCATGAGCACAGCCACACGGGTTCGGGAAAAGCTTGATCAACTGTCTCGATATTTCCCTGCGGGAGCTGAATATGACATCCCCTACGATACATCTCCCTTCGTAAAAATCTCGATCACTAAAGTGATTCACACGCTTCTTGAGGCGATGGTGCTGGTGTTCATAGTGATGTTCTTGTTTCTTCAGAACATCCGCTACACCTTGATTCCCGCCCTTGTTGTGCCTGTCGCCTTGATGGGGACTTTTGCGGCCATGTTTTTACTTGGATTTTCAATCAACGTGTTGACGCTGTTTGGCATGGTATTGGCGATCGGCATTTTGGTTGATGACGCCATTGTGGTTGTAGAGAACGTCGAAAGGCTGATGGCGCAGGAAGGTTTGTCCCCCAAAGAAGCTACGCGCAAGGCTATGACAGAGATCAGCAGTGCGATCATTGGGATTACACTGGTGCTGATTGCTGTTTTTATACCGATGGCATTCATGCCTGGCTCGGTTGGCGTTATCTACAAGCAATTCTCTATCTCCATGGCGGTTGCCATCGCCTTCTCAGCCTTCCTGGCGCTGAGCCTGACCCCGGCCCTGTGTGCAACATTGCTAAAACCGATTCCTGCCAACTCTTACCATCAGAAGAAAGGTTTCTTCGGATGGTTCAATCGGCGTTTTGATCAATTCAGCGAGCGTTACGAAAGCTGGGCTTTCAGAGCGGTTCGGCGTGTGGGCCGTTATATGCTGGTGTTCCTGATGCTCGTTGGCATCATGGGGGTGCTATTCATCCGACTGCCTTCTTCGTTCTTGCCGGTTGAAGATCAGGGCTTCACCATCACCGACATCCAACTTCCGCCCGGCGCAAGCCAGAACCGCACCATCGAGGTTGCTAAAACAATCGAAGAACACAACGCACAAGAGCCTGGCGTTGCTAACACTATAATGATTCTCGGTTTTAGTTTTTCCGGTAGTGGGCAAAATGCTGCGTTAGCTTTCACCACCCTGAAAGACTGGTCTGAACGAGCGGCTGATGATTCTGCACAAGCCATAGCCGATAGAGCAAACGGCGTTTTCGGCAGTTTGAAAGACGCTATGGCGTTCAGCCTGCTGCCTCCCCCCGTCGAGGGGCTGGGAACCTCCGGCGGCTTTGAAGTCCGGCTACAGGATCGCAACTCACAAGGCTATGACGCCTTACAACAAGCCCGTGACGAGCTTATGAAGAAAGCCCGCACAAGCTCAGTCCTGCAATACGTGCGTGAAGACTCTCTGGCGGAAACACCCCAGGTAAATATCGAAGTGGATCGTGTGCAGGCCAATGCCATGGGAATTTCTTTCTCTGACATTGCGAGCGTACTGTCCATATCGCTCGGTTCCGCCTATGTAAATGACTTCCCGAACCTTGGCCGCATGCAGCAGGTAATTGTGCAGGCTGAAAGCGATCACCGACAGCAGGTGGACGACTTATTGCGCCTGGAAGTTAAAAACAATCAAGGGCATATGGTACCAATGTCGGCATTCGCCAAAGCCAGTTGGTCGAGAGGGCCGGCGCAGCTCAACCGTTACAACGGTTACCCCGCAGTAAGTTTGTCCGGCGAACCTTCACCGGGCCACAGTACTGGCGAAGCTATGGAAGAGCTAGAGCGTCTAGCTTCAGACTTGCCTGCAGGCTTCGCTCTGGAATGGACGGGGCTGTCGTTACAGGAGCGCATATCTGGTGGCCAAGCGCCGTTGCTGCTCGGGCTTTCCATGCTGGTGGTGTTCTTGTGTCTGGCGGCCTTATATGAAAGCTGGGCGATTCCTGCAGCCGTACTTTTGGTGGTGCCTCTCGGCGTTATCGGCTCCGTGCTGGCGGTGACTTTGCGTGATATGCCCAACGATGTGTTCTTTAAGGTAGGCCTCATCACCATCATCGGGTTGTCAGCGAAGAATGCCATCCTGATTATCGAGTTCGCCAAGAGCCTGCATGATCAAGGGATGGGCAAGCTTGAGGCCAGTGTCAGGGCTGCCCGTTTGAGACTTCGTCCGATCGTGATGACGTCCCTGGCATTCATTCTTGGAGTGGTTCCTCTGGTATTGGCGACCGGAGCCAGTTCAGCCAGTCAACAAGCGATAGGCACAGGGGTCATCGGCGGAATGCTAACGGCCACCCTGGCAACGGTTTTCGTGCCGGTATTTTTCGTGCTGGTCATGGGTCTCATGGAAAGAGTGAAACGCGGTAATGCCTCTGGAGCTCAAGTTAATGAGTAAGTTGTATTGTTTGATGCTATCAGTTTTTTTTTCGGGCTGTTCACTGGCTCCCCACTACGAGCGTCCGGCCTCTCCCGTACCTCTGCAGTATCCAGCAAAGCTGGCGGAAGCAACGCCCGGTATGTTTCCTGACGCTATGACCTTGTTCCGCGACCCGCGATTGCAACGTTTGATAGAACTCGGCCTTGAATCGAATCGTGATCTGCGTGTTGCAACGCTGAACATCGAGCAGGCTCGTGCACAGTATCGGATACAGCGCACTGACCTGTTGCCTGCAGTGGATGTGTCTGGTGCTTACACCCGCCAACGGAGCCGGAATGGAATAGAGTCCGCTGGTGCCGGCAGCCAGGTTGGCAACCTCTATAACGTGGGCCTGGGCCTCAATGCGTACGAGCTGGATTTGTTTGGGCAAGTCCATAACCTCAGTGACGCTGCACTCAACGAGTACATGGCGATCAATGAAACCAGGCAGACAGTATCCCTGTCCCTGGTGTCGGAAATTGCGACCGCCTACCTTAACCAACGGGCAGTGAGCGAGCGAATCGACATCACTCGACGCATATTGAAGAGCCGTGAAGAAAGCCTGGAAATCATTCGTCAGCGTCTGAATTCCGGTGTCGGGTCAGATCTGGATTTAAGCCAGGCTGAAACGCTGGTGGAGGGCGCGAGCAGCGACCTTGCGGTCCTCGATAGACTCGCCGCGCAGACAGACAATACTTTGGCGCTGCTGGTGGGCCAACCGTTACCAGCCGACTTACCGGCTCCGTTGCCACTAGCGGAGCAAGGGCTGAACCAGGCACCTGCTCCGGGTTTGCCATCTGAATTGCTGAGCCGCAGGCCAGACATCCGGTCCGCCGAACGACGCCTTGAAGCGACCTACGCCAACATCGGGGCAGCCAAAGCAGCGTTCTTTCCCAGAATTACCCTTACAGCCAATACAGGTTTCAGCAGTTCCGAGCTCAATAATCTGTTTTCTGGCGCAAGCCGTATCTGGAGCTTTGTACCGCAGGTCCATCTCCCGATATTTGATGCGGGCCGTAATCAAGCTGCTCTGGACGTAGCAAAAGTACGCCGGGATCTGGCCGTGGCTGAATATGAAAAAAGCATTCAGGTGGCCTTCAGGGAGGTTTCAGATGAACTGGTCGCCCGAGAACCTCTTCAGCGCCAGTTAGCAGCGCAGCAACGCCAATTCAATGCTGCACAACGCAGCCTGTCGTTATCTGACCAGCGCTATTTAAATGGATTGGACGGCTATCTCGTCAAGCTGGATAGCGAGCGTACGTTATATGCCACACAGGTGAGTCTGGTGGAAGCCAGGCTCCTGTTAGCCCTATCACAGGTGAACCTGTTCAAGAGCTTGGGTGGAAGCTACTAAACAAGCGGCGCCTGCATTAATAACTTTCAGCAAAAGGCTGTTCTCATATGTCTGGACGTGCTCCAAACCGTTGGGTGGTTCTGGTATCGGTAATGATGGCGTTTCTGCCGATTGCTCTCGATATGACCATTCTTCATGTCGCGATTCCTTCGCTCACACTTGCATTGCATGCGACAGGAACTGAAGTGCTGTGGATTCTGGACATCTATCCGTTGCTGATGGCCAGTTTGCTGATATCTATGGGCACTCTTGCGGACAGAGTTGGCCATCGCAGCATGCTAATAGCAGGCTTAGCCATTTTCTGCACTGGATCAACTCTTGCGGCATTCGCACCTAACCCGGTTGCACTAATCGGCGCACGTGCTTTCATGGCATTTGGGGCTGCAATGATCGTTCCGTGCACTCTGGCTATCATTCGACAGACATTTGACGATGAGGGAGAGCGAGCGATGGCCCTCGGGATCTGGGCTGCGGTTGGCGCTGCCGGAGCTGCCATAGGTCCGCTAGCCGGCGGGGCGCTGCTCGAGCATTTCTGGTGGGGAGCCGCCTTCCTCATCAACGTCCCTGTAATGCTTGTTGTTATTCCGTTGGCCGTCATCTGTGTCCCACGACGGCCTGTAGTTAACGACGGGAATTGGACAATAGGCCAGTCGGTTATTCTGATACTTGGCATGATGGCTACAGTGTATGCCCTTAAATCGGGGTTCAGTTCAGGTAGTTCCATTATCGTAACCATGGTTTGCCTGTCATTCGGGCTATTGATGCTGGTTATATTTGTACGCAAGCAGCTTCAGGCATCTGCCCCCATGCTTGATTTGAGCCTCTTTTCTATTCCGGCAATCAGTGCGGGAGTGATCATGGCAATCGTTGTTATGGGAGCCCTGGCCGGGGTCGAATTAACCCTGGCTCAGGAACTGCAGTTCGTTCTGGGACGCACACCACTTGAAGCCGGAATATTCATGCTGCCATTAATGATCGCCGCTGCGATCGGTGGGCCTCTGTCAGGCTTTATTCTTCGTGCTATTGGATTAAGGTGGGTTGCGAGCTATTCCCTTTTAATTTCTGCTCTAAGCCTCGCGGGACTGGCATTCACAAGCTTTGATGAAAGCGGAGTTAGGGTTGTTCTAATGCTGGCAATGTTAGGACTGGCGCTCAGTATTGGATTGACCGCATCTTCGGTGGCAATCATGAGCAGCACCCCAGTGGATAAGGCCGGCGCGGCTGGAGCCCTGGAAGCAACGAGCTATGACCTTGGCTCAGGACTAGGAATCACCGCGTTCGGTATCCTTCTTGCTGCTACCTACGAACGAGCGATCCATTTGCCAGATGATCTTCCGGCATCAGTGATGGAAGCTTCAACCCGATCCATTGGTGACACGATGATCGCAGCAAAAGGCCTCGGTGAGGATCAGGCCATACAATTGATAACCGCCGGACAACAGGCTTTCACCTCATCGCACAGCATGGTTCTCCTTTCCGCGGCAGCTCTTATAGGCGGGTTGAGTATACTGATCATGTATGTATTGCGTAGATAAAGGGTATTAAACTGGCCTCTACACCCTCCGAACTCTACGACGACATGCTGACTGATTAGTTACAGATCAGAGATTTCAGAGCATCTACACCCCAGTGATATCAACTATCCGGCTCTCTATTTTTTTTCGTAGCCATTGACTGGCCGGATCAATATGGTCTCGCTTATGCCAGACCATGAACATGCTCAAAGACACACCACCAAAGGGTATAGCTACAGAAGAAAACTGTTGAAGATGTGTCCTGCTCATCAGGCTTAACTGAACTGTCAGCATGTCACTATTCTTCAAATAAACAGCTGTATCTGAAAAATTAGGAACAGTGATTTTTGATTTAAAGCCCTTGTCGCCGGCCAATTTTTTAAGCCCTAAACCATCCTCCTTGAAATCCACGTCTATATAATCCGCTGCCATAAAATCAGAAATGCTTTCAGGCGCTGCTCTGACATTCGCGTCGAAAAAGCAGCGATCTTCGTCATCAAACAATCGTTTTTGGAAGATATCAGGCCCATCAGGAGGAAATGGTGTGATCATCAATTGGCAATGACCTTGGCGTAACAGCCCCGTTGAGGGGATCCTGGCAGGAATAAACCGGAATGAAATGTCGACGCCCTCACTCCGCAATTCTTTAATTAATGACGGGAATATTAAGTCCCTCTGGAAGTCATTCGCCGCAATAGTGAATTCCAACTCCCCCACAAACGGATCAAAACTCCGCTGGCTGGCCAGCGCTTTCAAATCATCCAGCACTGCCCGTACGGGCACATGTAGAGAGGTTGCCCTTTCTGTGGCTGTAATATTTCGTCCGGAACGAACAAATAGAGGATCACCCAGCGCCAGTCTCAGTTTGTCCAGAGTATGGCTAACCGCCGACTGAGTAACGCCCAAGCGTTCAGCTGCTTTGGTTACGGACAACTCCTCCAGTACTACGAGGAAAGTACGCAGGCTTTTGCCATCCAGCGCCAAGAAATCGATTTCTTTCATATATATTATGAGAACTCCACTGTTTTTCAGAATTGTAGCATCGCTATAATGCCCCCCGCCACTAACACGAGCGAAGGTTCAATCACCGGTATGCCTAAATTCCTGTGAAAAAGGAAAATTGAACATTCATCGGGAAAGAAGCCGGTAACCAAACTTCAATATGAAAATCAAACATGAAACCGATTAAAAAAGCTTACCTTGCGTTCCTTATTTCCCTAACAGCTCTCTGGCTAATTGCTGAACCTATCCTTGCTAACGACTACAATTTCTTTGCATTACGTTATGCGGTGATGAACTACACCGGAATAATTGGCATCGGCGTGATGAGTTTTGCAATGATTCTGGCGATTCGCCCTGATTTTGTTGAAGCCAGGCTCGGTGGTCTGGATAAGTCCTATCGCCTGCACAAATGGCTAGGCATAACCGGACTGGTATTCTCCATAACTCATTATCTCTGGGCTAATGTTCCAAGATGGATGGTGGATATAGGCTTACTAGCCAGGCCTGAACGGTATACGCCGCCTGAAGAAAGCTCAGCAATATTGCGTTTCTTCGACCAACAGCGTGGTCTGGCCGAAGGTATCGGAGAATGGGCCTTTTACGGCGCGGTAATTCTGATGGTACTGGCATTGGTAAAATGGTTTCCCTACAAATATTTTTTTAAAACGCATCGTTTTATTTCCATTGCTTACTTGATGTTAGTCCTACATAGCATCGTTCTGCTAGATTTTTCCTACTGGGATGAATTTATTGGGCCATTTATGGGAATACTAATGATGGCTGGCATAGTAGGTGCGCTACTGTCTCTGACACGAAGAATCGGGTTCAGGCGTCGCGTACCCGCGGAAATCTACAAAGTAGAATTCTACAAGGAAAATAAAGTAACAAAAATTACCTTAAAATTAAAAAATCATTGGCCTGGGCATAAATCTGGCCAGTTCGCATTTCTAACTTTAGATTCTAAAGAAGGCCCACACCCATTTACAATTTCTTCATCCTGGAAAGAGAATGGTCAACTAACATTCATGATAAAAGGACTTGGCGACTATACACGTCAACTGCCGGACAAACTGAAAGTAGGTGACAGAGTCATTGTAGAAGGCCCTTACGGTCGGTTTAATTTCCAAGAGAAAAAGGAAAATCAAATCTGGGTAGCAGGTGGTATTGGCATTACACCTTTCATATCTATCATGGACGAACTGGCTGATTCAGCTCAACCGAACCGAATCGACCTATTCTATAGTGATGATATGCTTGGCGAAGGTTTTCTGGAATCAGTAAAAATGGCGGCCAAGCTAGCCAATATAAACCTACACTTTATAACACCAAAAACAGACGGCCACATTGATGTAAATATGATCACCCGTGAGACTCCCGAATGGAAAAAGTCTGACATCTGGTTTTGCGGCCCTGCAAAGTTTGGAAAATCAATTAAGAATGGCTTTCGTAAATTAGGTATCGATACAAAAAGATTCCATCAGGAACTATTTGAAATCCGATAAC
>Ga0055584_100005800_pt1 | contig 12095 bp, 7 predicted proteins | sample OSDHelmetaG_FD_58716 | JGI IMG/M metagenome (GOLD analysis project Ga0055584, IMG submission 58716) | Pelagic marine sediment microbial communities from the LTER site Helgoland, North Sea, for post-phytoplankton bloom and carbon turnover... | ecosystem: Environmental > Aquatic > Marine >... | reverse complement strand
CACCCGATTGTTGATATAGACCAAAGTAATATCCAGCTTTCACAGGTAAAGGTGTAACCAGAGAATATACATTAGGATTTCCCTCCCAAGGGGTTACAGGGTCGCTTGATTGGACGACTTCGAACTTCCAACCATCTCGATCTGAACCTACCATCTTATAGACTACGAGCTGGACGTTAGTTCCATTTTTGTTGTGAAACTTGAATTGGCTCACGACACCGTCAGTGTTGGCCCGCATACGGGTATCAACAATGTAAATGCCATTGTTGGCCGAATCTAATTTGTCTCTCCCGACAACGACTTGTGTCTTGTTAGGAGGCGTTGGAATAGTACTAACCGTAACATCTGGTGCCGCTCCTGAGCCGCCATTAAGATATGCAAGAAGCTTGTCCGCGTCAGGCTTATAATGTTTCGTAAAGATACTGTTCAACAGCGCTTTGTCCTCGGAATTGGTAACATTGAACGTTTGCAAGAAATGTGTGGGGTCCAAAGGCGGCATCCATTGATGCGGATTAAGATTGTATGATGACGCCGGGTTGTTGATTGACTTTGCAAAAACAGTCGCGCCATCTTTAGTCCCGACGCGGTGGCATTGAGTGCATTTGTTGTTAGGAGACGTAATCGTTTGGGGCGCAGCCCAATCGGAAAATGGCTCCCCAGCACCGGACTGAATGAAGTAATAAGGTCCTAGCGGATCAGAAGGAACCACAGATTCTCCAGACGGCATTTTAACCTGTTGGACGTATGGCGAGTGAATAAAGGGATCAGCGGAGTGACAACTGTTGCATCCATTGCCCGCTGTCGTGCTAGGCGCATCCCAGAAATTGTCCGCATCAGGATCATTCATCGGTGATTTGATAACCTGAGCGTCTTCAGGGTTCCCGGGATGATAGTATTGATAGAACGCGGTCGCACCCGTTTGTGGGTGATGTCCTATGATTGCCACGTCAGGCGACATATTAAATGTAGTCAGGTCTGTCGGCTCTTTGTAATCGTATTTGCGGGCTACATAGACCCATTGCACCACAGGATTACTCCCTCGAAGGCGTCCCACAATAGAGTTTGGAGCATTCTGATGACTTCCACTCACTGGCAACAGTTCCGGACGGTCAACCTTAGTTGATGGCGTTGCCTTAATTTGGCTAGCGCTCAAAGGAGAGCCATTGGCGGTCATAGGAATATACTGGCCGTTGACTAAGTCCCACTTACTTCCATTCTTTTCCAAGATGCGAAGCGAGTTAAAGCTTCCCAACAAAGAAACAACTTCTTTGGTGAAACTGCTGAGCGGTGTCGCAGCAACATCTGCCGCGAGTGGAGCTGCTTGCGACGCGATCTCTGCCATACTAATTGCAGGCGGCGTCTCGGGAACCGCTATCGGGTCGTTACCTGCTTCGGGATGAGGCTCTGAAAGGTGATGTTCTATTATGCGACTATAATCTTGCTGGTTCTGCTGTCCAGTTACCGAAAATCCGTGACCGGTTGCGTTTTCTTGTGCAAGAAGATTTCCTGAGAGAACAAAAGAAGCAGCGAGAACCGTCACCCCAATCGAGCCTCCTTTCCAAATTCCGCTGGTAGGTCTTGATTTCATATTCATGGTACAGATCCTCCTTGTGAACCATTGAAACGACTGTTTGTCTGAACGAGAAGCTGGTTGTCATCGATCAGCATTTGAAGAACCGCGATCACATCGCGATCACTGTTCTGTTTTTCTGTTTGAACTTGGTAGAGAGAGATCAATTGGTGCGCCGGAGTGGGTGTGCTCGCAAGGCTGGAAAGCAGTGCTGAATTGACACCTGGGAGGTATTCATCCGACGCTGCGAAAACACCTCCAGGAGCCCAGGTTTCGGCTGCATAAAGATGGGCCTCTGGATCTAATGTAATCGGCTGCTCAACCGCTAAAGGCTTTTGCCGCCGTCGCCAAAATGATGCATTTGGCCATTGTGTCTCAAGCCGGTAGTATCCGGCCCGCTCAATCAGGTATTCGTCAAAATCCCTGACGGATTCAGCGCAGTAATTTTCGAGCGCTCTCTCATTTCCAGAGAAATAGCTCTTTATCACTTCTGCGGAATGTAACCCGGAACTCAACCCCTTTGAAATTCCGGCCGAGGAAAGTGGATCAAAACTGTAAGCAGCATCCCCGATTGCAAGCCATCCCTTCCCGGCCATTCGGTTCAGTCTTTGGGTGCGAGCGGAGCGGACGTGAACTTCCTGCGGATCGTGGTAACTCTGGCAATAGTCACGCACATGTTTCGTTGATTTCAATGCTAAAGACCACAGCGCCAAAGGTCGATCGTTCTTGAGTTTTTCAGCGTCGGTCATATAGGTAACAACAATGCGATGATTGCTCAGAGATGCACAATACCACCAGCCATCTTCGCTCGATTCCAGAAGTAACATGTTCTCTTGATTGGTGTCGTCAGCTGACGCAGTTGGTTCCGACGAGGACAAAAACCCGGTTAGCCCAATCAATTTATCGTGCGATATACGTTTTGCACCAAGTCTAGTGGCCAAAGCAGAAGCCCGACCGCTGGCATCGACAAGAAAATCAAACTGACCTGGAACGCGTTTCCCTTGGCTGTTCAGCTCAACATTCCATCCATCCGATTGCAGCGATGCACTTGTCAATTTGGTTTCAACTAACAACTCAGCACCACGTTCAACAGCCGTGTTCGCTAGGTTTGCGTCAAACTCCGGCCTGCTAAGGTTAAAACCGCCACCATGAGGGTTAAACAAGTAATCCATGTCTTCCAGTGCCGAGCCACCCCAGGCTGAACGCACGCCAGGGCATCCAACATTTCGACAATTCTCCATTTCCTCCAGCATACCAAGCCGCCCCAGGAGAGATCGCGCCGAAGGCAACAGATGCTCACCTATACGGAAATCTGAATAGCTGGATTTTTCTATGATTGAGCACTGAAACCCTTGATCAAGGAGAGCGAGTGCGGCAGCGGAACCAGCAGGGCCGCCGCCGACAATTCCAATTCTTACATCAGCTGCTTTTCGCATGGAACTTAACTAGCCAACTGCGGGTCCCTTTCGGTTTCAACAAATTGCATCCCTTCCTGGACGATGAAACCAAGATGAGACCATTTATCAAGCATATCCGGTGCATTGCTCACACCCTCTGTCCATGCTTGACCCGGAACATAGTTCCCATCGATCTCTCGATAAACACGGTTTGGACGCTGAGAGGGCCACCATTCGCGGCTGCATGCTAGATAATCGGTTTGCCAAGGCAGGGAATTCCCTTGTGACAAATACCCCGCCAGCTTGCTTTCTTTTATGCGGAATACCGAGTTATATGACTCCAACAGCTCGACGGTGTAGCAACACTCAATACCAGGATAGAAGGCACGAGCGAGACATGAATCCATTGCCGCACGATCAACGGCCGCTGGCTGTTGTTTGATATCAAGATCATCCAGGCTGCTTGGGTATTTGTCTGCATCATCGACGGTGAAATCACCCTCTGCCCATTTTTCCATTTGCGCGTATTGGAGTTTGGTTAGCGTGAACGATTCAGTGTTAAAGGTAACTTGAGCATCGCTGGAACGCGGAACAACGGGTTTGCCGTCGAGCGAAGCGACACCATTCAATATAGCCATATCGCCATCGTTGAGATCATTCGGATTTCTCAACCTAGAAACAATCATTTTCCTACGTGCAGTCGCCGTGGGACTAGATTTGTCCATCAGTAACTTCAGCTGGCCCGGAGACGCGAAATCTCCTCCCTTACCTGTGCCGTGACCAGCGTCAGCCGGCGCACTAACCCATTGGTGTCGTGATGTGCGAAGTAGAATTGGGTAAATATCTCGCCAAAACGAAGGTGTCGGAAGTGAGGCAGCGGGATCATAGTAGACTTCTTTGGCGACATCATAGAGCGTCACGAAACTCTCGATTGCTGGTGCATAGCGTGGGACACTGCAAATAATACGAGCCTCTCCACTGTCCTGCGAGACAGGGACAGTTGACCCCTTGAACCCGATCTCTGCTGTGATGATTCCGTCAGAGGTATCATCATACCAACCATCGTTATTGGCGAAGGCATGACTGACCGCATGCCCCAAAGGAATACCGGTTGGATTATTGGATTTTCCATTCCCGCCAAAGACGATCAATCGTCCCGAACCTGTTTCAGAATACATTTCACCAAGCGGAACAGTGGTTCCCGGCAAATCAAGTTCATCTGAAATTTGGCCGCCTGAATATTTTGCAAACCTAACAAAGCCCTGCAATTTTTTTGAAGTGTCAAAAGATTTTTTCGAAGACGAACCAGAGCTTTTTTGACCAACGACATTGGTGAAGGTTGCGTCCGGATTATTCTTATCCGGTCGTTTAGAATCAATTCTAAGATACTTGCGATTACCAGTATAAGCCGCTTGTTGGTTTCTCTGTTGTGCAGGTGGCAATCGCGAATTCAACGCTGCTTTACCATTCACCAACTGAACATCCCAAGAGATGTATTCCACATCAGAAGCACTCAAAGTAATTTCACGGGTTGGAACGCCGTTCTCATATTCGAAGATCCGAAAGCGCTGTCCCTGTTTCTTGATTTTCCCGCCAACTTTATAGCTTTTCCCTTCGTTGGGAACCTGATGGGGAACTTCGGGCGAAAGATAATAGGTACCGTCGTCGGCGATGTCTACGGTCGCGTTTCCTAATCGGGCGATGCCAATCGCCGGATGTATTTGATATGTCTTAGCCATGCTGGCCCCCTCTCGACAACATTAGATAACACTTAAGTTTATCACCTGCGAAAAATGAGCGCGAATCTAGATGTTGGGATTGTCGGTTGCCGAAAACGAACTAGTTTTACCTTGGATGCTTGGAAGCGACAGATAGAGAGCAAGCCATTTCCTTTCCTCTATCAGGCCGTAATACCCAGAAAAGTCGATTGTCTTGATTAGCTTCAGAAAGAGGTTAGTTTATCAGCAGATCTCAGACAAATCGGATAGCGGCTATGAAATTGGATGACAGTGCAGAGCAAATAGTAAAGCTCATTATCGACAGTGGCCGTCCACCAATGGCAACGCTCACCGCTAACGAAGCGCGTGAAGTCTATCGCAATTCTAGCAAAGCCCTTGGCGGGGAAAAGCCCGAAGTGGCTGAGACATTCGATCTCCGGTTAGAAACCTCTTCAACAACGTCAGTCGGCCTGCGCCTTTATCGTGGCAAGCAGCTGAACGAAGAAGCACCGCAACCCGCCATCGTATTTTTTCATGGTGGAGGTTGGGTCATTGGAGATCTGGAAACCCACGATATTCCTTGCCGCCATCTCGCCAACAAAACCTCCGGAACTGTGATCGCCGTGGATTACAGATTGGCACCCGAACATCCGTTTCCGGCTGCTGCCAATGACGCAATCTCTGCTACCAAATCAATCATAGCCTCCGCCGAGAAACTGGGCATCGACCCTAACCGTGTTGCTGTCGCTGGTGACAGCGCAGGTGGCAACCTTGCGGCTGTCGTTGCTTTGGCCTTACGTGACTGCGACCTTCCTGACTTAAGGGCTCAGCTCTTAGTTTACCCCGCCACAGATTTCGCCAATACCCACTCCTCTGTTGAAAGTTTTGCAGAGCAACTGCCTTTGACAAAGTCTTCAATTGACTGGTTTGCTAGTCATTATGTGCCTGACGTGACCTCTCACCAAGATTGGCGAGCTTCGCCCCTGCTTGCCACAGATCACGCGGGCCTTCCGCCAGCCTTTATCATGACCGCTGGATTTGATCCTCTGCAAGATGAAGGGCAAGCCTACCTTGACGCACTGAAGAACGCAGGTGTTCACACAAAGCATCTTTTCCTCCCAGGTCAAATTCATGGCTGTTTTACCATGGGCGGCTTTGTTCCAGCATCCTTGGAAATCATTGATGCCATGGTGGCTTTTGTCAATGAAAGTGCCGACGAAGGAAATCAGTAACGTGAACGATAAAGCAGTGAACCAGAAAGCCGAAACACAGCACTATGATGTTCTGATTGTCGGCGCGGGGATTTCAGGGATCGCTGCCGGTCGTTATCTCAAGACATTTCGCCCGAATGATTCCTTTGCCATTTTGGAAGAAAAGAACACATTCGGCGGAACCTGGGATACGCACAAATATCCCGGCATTCGCTCCGACAGCGATCTCTACACTTTCGGCTATAGCTTCAAACCTTGGATCGGCCCGCCCATTGCATCGGCTCAGGAAATCTTGAGTTACCTTGGTGAAGTAATCGACGAAAATAACCTCGATTCAACCATTCAATACGGCCAGAGAATTACCAAAGCTAACTGGTGTTCAAGTTCTAACCTTTGGAACCTTGACGTCACCAATCTCAACTCCGGGCAGACTTCGCAGATAAAAGCCAAGTTTCTTTGGATGTGTCAGGGCTACTATCGCCATTCAAAAGGATACACACCCAACTGGGATGGCATGGAAGATTTCGAGGGGGATATTTTACATCCCCAAGATTGGCCGGATGACTTTAGCGGCAACGGTAAAGAGATCGTAGTCATTGGATCGGGTGCAACTGCTGCAACTCTGATCCCCAACATCGCAGATGATTGCAAGCATGTCACAATGCTCCAGCGGTCACCGACCTTCTTTTTAACGGCAAAGAACGCGAATGAACTTGCCGATACATTGCGTGAAATAGAAATCGACGAAGAAGTCATTCATCCGATTGTCCGCAAGAGAATTGTCTACGACCAAGCCGCTTTCACTCTCCGTTGCAGAACCGAACCAGACCAAGTGAAGAAAGAGCTTTTGTCGATGATCAAGATCCACCTTGGAGATGATTACGATATCGATAAGCACTTCACACCTGACTATCGTCCTTGGAGGCAACGCCTTGCCTTTGTCCCAGATGCTGATTTGTTCAAGTCAATTGCGAGCGGGAAAGCCTCGGTTGTAACTGATGAAATTGAACGATTTACTTCCAAGGGACTACTCCTCAAGTCGGGCGAGGAACTTGGTGCCGATACAATTGTTACCGCTACAGGATTTAACTTGTCTGTCCTCGGTGACATCGAGTTCTCTATCGATAACACTTCCCTCGCTTTCAATGAAACCGTGACCTACCGTGGAATGATGTTCACCGGCATGCCCAATTTCGCTTGGGTTTTTGGCTATTTTCGAGCGAGCTGGACTTTACGATCGGAAATGGTGGCTGAGTTCTTGTGCAAGCTTTTTGACCATATGGAAGAAAACAGCATTTCATCTGTTGTTCCAGCGCTCAGAGAAAGCGACAAAACAATGCCCATTCTGCCCTGGGTCGATGAAGAAGATTTCAATCCTGGTTATCTGCAACGCGAGGGGCATTTATTGCCGAAGCGGGGCAATGTGAATGAATGGCAACACAGCCAGGATTATTGGACGGAAAGTAAAGAGTTTGCTGAAATCGATTTAAACGATGACGTTTTTGTCTATCGGTAAGAGGGACCAAATAGGAGGGTTATTAACGCCTGGTCGCGACTTGTAGCGTTCTACTTTCACCGCGTCGTCCGGTGGAAACACCCACGAAGTTCTTTGGTATATACCAAGCGCTTCATTTGGGCTATAGCGACGGTAGTGGTTTCAAAAGCAGAGCTTGGAAATGAGTGTTGTCAGTCGGCCAGTCCGCGTTGATCGTTTAGAGTTCACAACCGATGCAGGAGCAGCTGAACGCGCTCGCATTGGCTTGTTGGTATTGGAATCTGACCAAACGATGGAATGGGAGGTTCGCCAACTAACGGATCTAGAAGGCGTATCCGTCTACCATTCGCGTCTAGCCAATGACCTGATCGTTACACCTGAGACGCTCGCTCGTATGGAAGAGGAATTGCCAAAAGCCACCAAGCTTCTTCCCGACTACATGGGTTTGAAAGCAATCGGTTATGGTTGCACCTCCGGCTCAACAATCATCGGCGAAGATCGAGTTGCTGAAATTTTTGCCGGTTTCCACCCTGGCGTTCCCTCAACCAACCCACTAACCGCTGCTAAGGCCGCACTTCAGGTTTTGGGCGTCAAGCGTCTTGGACTGCTAACCCCCTACTCCCCTGACGTGACTGAAGCGATGCAAGCCAACTTTAATAGCGCCGGTATTAAAGTCACCGTTGTTGGTTCCTTCTATGAAGAAAACGATCTGGTCGTCGGAAAAATCGACCCCCAGTCGATTTTAAGCGCCACTATCACGCTGGGTCAAAACGAAGATGTCGATGGCGTGTTTGTTTCCTGCACCAGTCTTCGTGCCGCCGGTATTATCCAGCAAGCCGAAGAAACCTTAGGCAAACCGGTCACTGCCAGCAACCATGCTCTTGCCTGGCATCTGCTGCGGCTTGCTGGCATCAAAGACATGCGTGAAGACACCGGTATGCTCTATTGCCAACAGTTGCCATCAAACGGCTGACCCGACACCCTTTTCAGGATCACAAACATGAAGAAACAACACCCTTCTCACGCGCAGGTCGTCATCATCGGAGGCGGTATACATGGCTGCTCCGTTGCCTATCATTTGGCGAAAGAAGGTTGGAACGATGTTGTATTGCTTGAACGAAAGCAACTGACCAGTGGCACGACGTGGCACGCAGCGGGCTTGGTTGGCCAGTTGCAGGGCAGTCACTCAACGACTGCATTTGCCAAGTACGGCGTTGAACTGCTGCAAGAAATTGAGGCTGAAACGGGCCAAAACCCAGGCTACCGCCGCTCTGGTTCTATCTCAATCGCGGTCAATGAGGAACGGCATGCTGAACTGAAACGCAAGGCGGACTTTGCCTCGTTGTTCGGGATTGAAGCCCACGCAATGACAACGGCTGAAATTAAAGAACGTTGGCCCCTGATGAATGATGAAGGTGTCCTGGGCGGTATCCACATGCCAAGTGACGGCTCAGCCAACCCCACGGATTTGACCCAAGCATTGGCCAAAGGCGCGCGAATGCACGGTGCGAAACTGTTCGAGAACATCAAAGTTGAAGAAGTCCTGATTGAGGGCGGACAAGCCAAAGGCGTGCGCACAGAACAAGGAACGATTGCGGCTGACTTCGTTGTGAATTGTGCCGGGATGTGGGCAAGAGAGTTGGGCCAGAAAAACAGTGTTGGTGTTCCGCTGCACGCTTGCGAACACTATTACCTCGTGACAGAAGCCATTCCAGATCTCCCAGCTGACTTGCCGGTCTTGCGATCCTACTGCGACGGCACCTATTGGAAGGAAGATGCAGGGAAGCTGCTATTTGGTTTTGCGCACTTCCAATCCAAACCCTGGGGTATGGGCGGCATCTCAGAAAACTTCTGTTTCGACAGCCTGCCTTTCGTTGAAGATGACGTGATGGAAGTGTTGGAACTAGCCATGAACCGGGTGCCGTTGTTACAGGAAACCGGCATTCGCACCTTCTTCAATGGTCCGGAGAGCTATTCATACGATGGTCGGTTCACGCTCGGTGAAGCGCCAGACATCAAGGGGTATTTTGTTTTGGCCGGTGTGAATTCAACCGGCATCCAATCTGGACCTGGTGCAGGCAAAGCGTTGGCAGATTGGATCATGCAAGGCCAACCGCCGATGGATCTGTCAGAGATGGACCCCAAACGATGTGAGGAGTTCCAGGCTCGTGATCCCTACCTTCAGGAACGCTGCCCAGAGACATTGGTGCTGACCTATGCGATGCATTGGCCGGGGCGACAGCGAGAAACCGCCCGTAATCTTCGCCGCACACCGTTCCACCACGCACTCAAAGATCTCGGCGCCTGCTTTGCCGAAGCGCAAGGATGGGAACGCCCGGGTTGGTTTGCACCCAAAGGCGTTGAGGCCAAATACGACTATAGCTTCCATCGCCCGAGTTGGTTCGACTATGCTCAAGAGGAGCAGAAAGCCGCCCGCGAAGCAGTCGCAATGATCGATTACACCATGCTTGGCAAGCTGATGGTTGAAGGATCCGACGCAGAAGCATTCCTTCAGCGCATTTGCACCAACAACATGGCTATCAAGCCGGGCCGGGTTGCCTATACGCTCATGCTAAATGAACGAGGCGGCATCGAAAGCGATGCAACTGTGGCGCGACACTCCGCTGAGTCATTCATGCTGATGAGTTCGATATCTCACACCCGCCGCGACTTTATTCATCTGCGCGATGCCATTCGAGAAGGCGAAGATGTCCGACTGCGTGACGCTACCAGTTCCTATGGTGTGCTGGGCCTCATGGGACCGAAGAGCCGTGAGTTGCTATCCGAAGTTTGTGACATTGATCTTTCAAATGAGGCCTTTCGTTTCAATTCCTTCCAACACTTCTACATCGGTCACGCCAAGGTTTTTGCTCAGCGATTATCCTATTCCGGAGAACTCGGTTGGGAAATTTTCATCACGCCCGATTTCGCTGAACATGTTTTTGAGGTCTTGTGGGACGCCGGACAACGTCACGGTGTTCGGATGATCGGCGGAGAGGCTCTTAATGCGCTGCGCATAGAAAAGGGTTTTGTCCACTGGGGTCACGAAATGGCCTATACGGAAGCACCGCATCAGCTCGGTATGGAGTTCGTCTGCAAAACAAAGAAAGACATCCCTTTCATTGGGTGTGATGCCTACCTTGCTCGCAAAGCTAAAGGCAAAGGCCCTTATCTTTGCTCCGTCAAACTCAATGACGCAGAGCCCTTACTGCACCACAACGAGCCTGTACTGAGAAATGGCGAGGTGGTTGGATATGTTACATCTGGAGCCTTCGGTTACACCGTCGGATCGGCTGTTGGACTTTGCCTCATTAATTTGCCTGAAGGCAAAACTGACAAGCAAATGATCGAGGGCGACGGCTATTCTGTTTTGGTCGAGGGAAAGGCTGTTCCTGCACAAGTCAGTCTATCGCCATTCTATGATCCAAAAAGTGAACGCATGTTGAGCTAACATTTCGTTTTGCGGTCAAGCAACAACCGTTTCGATGAGGCGATGCAAATTATAAATTCAAACATTTGAATTTATTGGTATAGTGTTCAAACAGAATCGATAAGTTGGAGGCCCAGATGAGACGTCGTGAATTTCTTTCAACAACCGCAGCGATTACGGGTGTGGCCGCTAGCACGCCGCTCTGGCTCCCAGAAGCTTTTGCTGGATTTGACCTTGAAAACCCTGGCCATTACAGGTTTTCGGTTGGTGATTTTGAAATTCTGACGATCAGTGACGGCAATCTTAACATTCGCCCCATCACCAATCTAGCCGCGAACGCCAATGGGCACGATGTGATTGACCTGTTACGGGCCAACGGCCTGCCAACTGAGAGCAATTATTCCCACACCAATCTGGCCCTCATTGATACCGGTCAGCAAAGAGTTTTAATTGACGTAGGTTCTGGTCCGAACTTCCAAGACAGCGCTGGGCGCCTTAGCGACAACTTAGAAGCCGCAGAAGTTGACCCGGAGTCAATCGACGTTGTTATCATCACTCACGGACACCCCGATCATATCTGGGGGTTGATCGATGAGTTTGAAGAAGCACCTCGTTTCCCCAACGCGCGCTATATCATAAATGCCGCCGAGTACGACTATTGGACGGATGAAAATTTAGGCTCAAAGTTACCAGAAGGTTTGCTCCCTATGGCGTTGGGAGCTAGGCGTAACCTCTTGCCTGTTGCAGAGATGACCGAAATGGTCACGCCTGGTCAAGAAGTCATCCCAGGTATATCAACAATAGCGACCCCAGGCCACACACCAGGGCATATGTCGGTTGCTATTCATTCAGAAGGTGAGAGCTTGCTCATAACGGGTGACGCGCTCACGCACGCCGTTGTGTCAGTGCAGAAGCCCGACTGGCACTCTGCATTCGATGCTGACGGACCTCAAGCAGCAGCGTCACGCAAACAACTGATTGATATGGCTGTCGCCGACAAGATGATGGTCTTGGGGTATCACTTCCCCTTCCCTGGCCTTGGCACAATTGTTTCAGATGGGCTTTCCCATCGCTTCGCTCCTGCAGTTTGGAAATGGTGATTATGATGAAGATTTTACCGGCGTTACTTTTGGCCTGCGTTGCCTTCACTCAAACGGCATTGGCGAGTGAAGACATTCCCGACAAATATCCAGAATCGCCACTTTATGATCGCCCAACGGAAGTTGTTCCTGGCGTGGTTTGGTCCGCTATCGGAGCCACCGCCCCACCCACTT
>Ga0055584_100005799_pt1 | contig 12096 bp, 12 predicted proteins | sample OSDHelmetaG_FD_58716 | JGI IMG/M metagenome (GOLD analysis project Ga0055584, IMG submission 58716) | Pelagic marine sediment microbial communities from the LTER site Helgoland, North Sea, for post-phytoplankton bloom and carbon turnover... | ecosystem: Environmental > Aquatic > Marine >... | reverse complement strand
CAAATCCATAAATAGCATATATTGGGTCTTGTATTTTAGCAGACAACATTTTTACTGCCAGAGAGAATGATGTGCTATACCAGTTAGTGACCTTTTTGCTGCATTCGCGTGAAACGGCGTCAAATTTACTTTTCATAGGGTTGCATCTTTAAGAATCTGGTCGGCAACTAATTTACCTGATATCAGTGCAGGAGGAACGCCAGGCCCAGGAACAGTAAGCTGGCCTGTAAAATAAAGATTTTTTACTTTATTACTTTTTATTTTAGGTCGTAAAAATGCGGTTTGCATTAATGTGTTTGCCATTCCGTAGGCATTCCCACGATATGAATTATAATCATCTTTAAAATCCTGTACACAATAGGATTTTTTGAACAATATGTTATCTCTGAGTGATTGATTTGTAAGTGATTCAAGTCGATCAATTATTTTTGTAAAATAGATGTCCCTCATCTCTTCAGTGTCTTCCAGATCAGGAGCAAGTGGGATCAGAAAAGTGGCCGCTTCCATACCTTCTGGTGCGGTAGAGTCGTCTGTGATACTTGAAAAACTGGCATAAAATAAAGGATTTTTCGGCCAAGAAGGCCTGTCGTAGATTTCTTCTGCATGATCATCGAAAGAGGAATCGAAAAATAAAGTGTGATGCAGAACATTTTCCAATTTTTTAGAAAATCCCACATAAAATAATAACGACGAAGGAGCCATTACTTTTTTCTTCCAATAACTATCATCATAGGATCTCATGGCTTTAGGAAGCAAACTTTCTGAATGTTTGTAGTCTGACCCCGCTATGAGTAAAGTTACAGGGACTTCATTCCCATTTATCGTTATACTTTCAACTGAATTGTTTTTATCGATGTTGATGGCAGTTACATTTGAGTTGTTATGAAATTTAACACCTAGTTGGTGAGCGAGGTTAACGAATCCATCAACAACTGATTTCATCCCTCCTGACGGGTACCATGTTCCCAGTCCAAAATCGGCATGATTCATAAAACTATAAAATAACGGTGTGTTAGATGGTTTGGCACCAAGAAACAGTACGGGAAACTCGAGGATCATTTGCAATCGTTGATTTTTGAAGTTTTTTTCAACATAATCCCTAATAGTTAATATGAATTGTCGTAATTCTTTAACGGTCTCTTTTGTAACAAGTTCTAAAGGACTTAAACCAGGTCTGTAAACAAGTTTACTCATGGCAATTTCATAGTTATTCTTTGCTTTTGCCATAAAGCTCTTTAATCTTAACCCTGAGCCTGGTTCAACAGATTCAAATGTTTCAATGATCTTCTCAACCGTTGCATCAATGTCTATGTAGTCTTCCTTTCCAAAATAAACCCTGTATCCAGGTGATAACCTTTCAAGTTCATAATAGTCGGATGTCTGTTTGTTGAAATCTCCAAAAAAACGATCGAATATATCCGGCATCCAATACCAGGTAGGTCCCATATCAAATTTAAAACCATCCTGGCAGTATTGCCTTGCTCTTCCACCTAATTGTTCATTCTTTTCATAAACATCTACTGAATATCCATGAGAAGCCATGTAGCATGAGGCAGCCAAAGAAGAGAAGCCTGACCCTATTATGCTTACAGATTTATTCATCGTGTTTTTTTAGACTGAATTCTCTTTGATCTTAAAAAGAAATATTAAAAGGTTTTGTTACTTATATTTTTTCGAGCAGCTTAATAATACTGTCATGAACTCTGATGTTCGGTTTCATCTTATCTTCAAGCCTATTTGCTGACCTGCCAATTACATGTACATTCTCATTTCGAACTTTAAGGATCTTTTCATGGAGTTCTTCTAGATATTTTTCTGCATTATCTGCTGCTGGTTCGATGGTGAAATAACTAATAAATTCGATCTCTTTAAAAGTATGCTGAAGGGCTTCAAGATCATCTATGGGAACGCTTGGACCGAGATAGATAGATTTGTATCCCTTAAGTAATAGTTCAAAATGTATGTAAAGAAGACCTAATTCATGAATTTCATTTATTGGCAGAAAGAGGACGTAAGTTTTTTTCGCATCTGTGGTGGTATTGGCTTGAACTCTTTCAATATTTATAAGCAGTTTTTGCTTAATAAGCATGAAAAGAAAGTGTTCATGAGCAGGAGTAATTGTTTTTGTAAGCCATAAAAAACCTACTTGTTCTAATAACTTCAAAAATATTTGAAGAAAAATTTCTCTGAACGATTTTTGTGCTTGTAATTGATTGTATGTGCTGTTGAATAAATGAGTATCAAAGTTTAGCATGGATAGCTTGAAGGAGTTCAAAGCATGATCGGTAGCATCCGTATCGATAGCTATTTCTTGTACTTTACTGTACAATTCTTCTTCGCTTAGTATAGCAATATTTGATACTTTAATGCCATGATCATTCAGTAATGCAACATTTAGGATTTTCCTTAGATTATCATGATCATAAAGTCTGATGTTAGTATCAGTCCGGATAGGCTCTAACAATTTATGCCTTTTTTCCCAGATTCTGATCGTATGCGCCTTCACACCGCTCAGGTTTTCTAGATCTTTAATAGAAAATGAACTTTTTATGCTCATAGGATTAGTTTAGGTCAGAAAATGAAATTTTCTGACAATTTGTGTTCATGAGATTTGCCTGATCACCAGAATAACTGAAGGACCAGCTTCCAAATTATTCCGCGTTGATCTTGATATGAAATTAATGTTCTCATTATTCAATATGTTTTTGATTTATCTATGATTTAATTACATGGCAAAGTTACACGATTTACCTTATAATGTTTAAAGATTAACAAAAAAGATTGAACAAAAGTTCAACCTGAGTATTTTGAAAATTCAGGTAAGCTGAGTTATTTGCCAATGACAAACATTAAGAAATTATTAATCAGTTCTTTACAAGAAAGTGGCGCTAATTAATATTTTTTTAAAACCCATGTAAATCAATGCTCCAAAGTTCCAAATTTCGATTTCAGAGCTAATATTCTGTAATCGAATATATCTTCAAGCTTTTTCTTCACAAGACCGTGAAAAAGTTTTCCGAAAATACCAAAGGGCAATTGATATTTGACCAGATCTGTCATTCTAACGCCACCTGGAATAGGTTCAAAATAATGTGAGTGATGCCACATTTTGTAAGGACCTTTCAGCTGTTCATCCACAAACATATCCATCGGTTTCACTTTGCTGATTTTTGAAACCCACTTCATGGAAAAATTAAATAATGGACGGATAAGATATTCTATTCGCTGGCCCTCTTCCATGTGGTCAATGTTCTTAGATAATATATCAAACCCCATATAGGGTGGAGTAATATGTTTTAAATTTTTCGGGGAACTGAAAAATTCCCATGCTTGCTCAATAGAGATCGGCAATTCTTGTACTCTGTGTAATGTATTCATATTCAATTTTAGCTTATTGATGAAAGTCCGCCATTAATATTTATCACCTGTCCTGTTATAAATTTAGAATCAGGAAGTAACAAAAAAGTAGCTAAGTTGGCTATGTCATCGGTGGTTCCTATTTTTTTAAGTGGGTGCCTACCGATTGCTGATTTTCTTTTTATTTCGTTATTTATCAGATGTTTTGACAGTCTTGTTTCAGTAAGAGAGGGAGCTATAGCATTCACCCTTATCCTTGGTGCAAATTCTGATGCAAGGGCCTTAGTGAACCCTTCGATAGCCCCTTTGGAAGCTGCTATGCTGGTATGATAAGGCATTCCAAACTGAGCTGCTACGGAAGAAAAAAATATGATAGATGCATCATTTTTCAACGAACTTGCATAATGCCTGATGGTCTTTACGGCGCCTAAAAAATTTATTTCCAGGTCATCCCTGAAATTAGAATCATTTAGATTTAGAAAAGGCTTTAGATTAATTGTACCTGGGCAATATGCTATCCCATCAATTTCACCAATGTCCGGAAAAGAGATTTGCTCTTGTGTAAAATCTAAGGGATAACAATTATCAACACCCGATTTTACAGTACGACCTGTAACAATTACTTTATGTCCCTTATTATTCAGGTTTTCAGCAATTGACTCGCCTATTCCTGATGTACCACCAATTATTAAAATTGTTTTTGACTCCATATTGCACTAACACCCAAAAACTCAGAATGTTTAATTGTTCTCATGAAACTCAACATTAATTTTTAAGAAAAAATATTTGATCAGCAGTATTTCAAGCCATACTTCCTTAACTATCTTTGTGATTGACAATGCCGATACTAGAGAGAATATATTCACCTCCATTTTTATTGAAAAATCCTCATCTGAACACCATTGTTCCAAATTTTTTAAGAAGTATATCTGGAATCAGTTATCAAAGAGAAAGAATTGAATTGCCAGATAGTGATTTTATTGACCTGGATTTTTCAATCTGCAACGGAGGAAGTGAAGATTTGATATTGATCCTTCATGGTCTTGAAGGCAATTCTCAACGTGCATATGCAAAATCTTTTGTGAGAGAATCTAATTCAAGGGGGTTTGATGCTTGTGTGTTTAACTTTCGTGGTTGCTCAGGTGAGATGAACAGGCTGTGGACCTCATATCATTCTGGCAAAACGGATGATCTCAAATTGGTATTACAATGGATCATAGAAAGAAAAATATATAAGAATATTCATCTCATTGGTATAAGTGTAGGCGGTAATATAGCATTGAAGTATCTTGGTGAAGAAGGATCCAGTCTTCCATCAGTACTGAAGAGTGCGGTTGCCGTATCAGCCCCAATAGATCTTGCCGCTTCTGCTACTGAGTTAGCGAAAGCTAGAAACCGTATTTATATGTATAGGTTTCTCCGATCTTTGAAACAAAAAACAATTAATAAGATGAAAATATTTCCCGAAAAGGGAATTGATATTACTGAATTAAATGCGTGTAAAAACTTTAGAAATTTTGATGATCTGTTTACTGCGCCATCACATGGATACAAAAATGCAGAAGATTATTGGGCAAAAAATAGTTCTAAAAAGTTTATTAATGAAATTAAATTGCCATCCATGCTGATCACGGCATCTGACGATCCATTTTTAAATACCTCTTGTTTTCCAATAGATGAAGCAAAATCTAATTCGAACTTTCATTTTCTATTTTCAAAATTCGGAGGACATGTAGGGTTTATGAAAAGCTGGCCACTTTCCGGACCACAATATCTAGAGGCTGAGGCTTTTGATTTCATTAATAGCGTCTAGATTTAATATGAAAATTCAGAACCTTGCCAACCTTTATGAAATATTACCGGAGAATGAACGCTTTATGGTTGATACTTTAAGACAAATAATAACTGATCACCTTCCTGAATACTGCAAAGAAAAATATCATATAGCGTACCGTTTTTCTATGGTCATAAAGGGATTAGTATCATTTGGCCATCGAAGGTTCCACGCGGAGGTATACGTTTGGGTGTTTTATTAGGGTTTTGGTATGGAAATAAATTAATGGATGATGATAAATACTTGAGCCAAGGAACCAATGAGCAAATTTTCTGCAAGATCTATCAATAAGTAGATGAAATCGATCAACATGCAATAATTAAACTACTTTTGGAAGCAGTTAGAGTTGATGCTCACAATGAAATTACAATTAAATAATTTTTACTATTCGCCAGGATGTCATTACCCTATTATTAATAAATATATTTAGAGTTTAATCATGATCATTTCAAAATATTTCTTGTCTACTTTCTTGTTAATATTATTCAGCAGTATTGGATTTTCTCAGAATACAATTCAGAAAGATCCTAATATCGCAACTGTAACTATTGTTGTTGCCGATATGGATAATAAACCAAGAGAGTTTGAAAAGATTCAATTTGAGAATTTGGAATCGGGTGATAAGTATGAAGGCATAAGCAACGAGGAAGGAAAATTTGATATAGATCTTCCAGGTGATGCTGCATATAGTATTAAAATTAAAAGTATAGGAGATGCTGAAGACTACAACAAACTCTCAATCCCGGCATTAAAGGAGAATGAAATGTATGGTCCAATGGAGTTAACAATACAATTTGAACCTGCTCGTGAGTTTACACTTGATAATGTTAAGTTCTTCTCCGGAAAGGCTACTATTACCAATGCATCATACTCTGAATTGAACGAGCTGGTTGAATTCATGAAGCTGAAGAATAAAGTAGTTGTTGAGATTTCAGGGCATACTGATAATGTTGGCGAACCCGAGTCTAATATGAAACTATCTGTTGCCAGAGCGGAGGCTGTAAGAAATTACCTGATCTCTAAGAGTATTGACAGCAATAGAATCCTTGCAATAGGATATGGAGAAACACGACCTGTTGATTCCAATGATACTGAAAAAGGCAGAAGTAGCAATCGAAGAACAGAAGTGAGAATAGTAAGCGAATAGTTGACTTTAGGTCTTATTTTTATTTTCTAAGCCGGATTTCTAATTGACTTTTTACATCATCATGAATATGAATAGAATAATTCTTGACGGGTGCATAACTTAAATTGAGATTTTCTGTTATCACATTAGTTTTAGAACGTTATGTCCAATTCGACGATTATAGAAATCAGTGATCTGCACAAATCCTACGGAGCTTTTAAAGCAGTGAACGGGCTGTCGTTCAAGGTATTTAAAGGTGATGTTTTTGGTTTTTTGGGTCCGAATGGTGCAGGGAAAAGTACTACTATAAGGATGTTATTGTCCTTGATCACACCCACTTCAGGCCGAATAAAAATATTTGATAAAGACCTGATTGCTAATCGTTCTACAATTTTAATGAAAGTTGGTGCGATAGTTGAAAAGCCTGACATGTATGGTTATTTGAGTGCATCTAACAACCTAAAGCTATTAAGTAGACTGAGCGGTTATGTTGCAACAAATGATCGTATTAATTCAGTACTGCTCATGGTAGGCCTGTCTCATAGAGCACATGATAAGGTAAAGACTTTTTCACAAGGCATGAAGCAGCGCCTTGGCATTGCCCAAGCGCTTATTCATGAACCTGAATTGATCATTCTTGATGAGCCTACTAATGGCCTAGACCCTCAAGGCATGGTTGAGATTAGAAATCTAATTCTGAAGCTGAATAAAGAAAATGGAATTACGATCATGTTATCATCACATTTATTAAATGAAGTTGAAATGCTTGCTAATAGGATGGTGATCATTGATAAAGGAAAGGTTGTTGTTGAGGGAGATGTGGTGGAGTTGCTAAGTGGGGACAAGATGAAAGTGACTATTGGAACTTCAGATATTGATAAAGCAAATGCTGTATTGATAGAATCAGGTTTGGGTCATGAGATTTTGAAAATTGAAGGCCATGAGATTCAGTTACAATTAGATCAATCGGAAGTCAGCAAAGTGAATGCATTATTGGTTGACAATGGGGTTCAGGTCGACAAAATGGTTCCTGTCCGTAGTCTTGAAGATTATTTTCTAAGCTTAACATGAACCATATGTGGGCATCGGCAGTATCCATAGAGCTGTATAAGATTTTCAGACGTCCTCGAACCTATATTGGGTTTGCTGCAATTTGCTTCCTGGTTCCTTTGATACAGATCGCTCTGTATGTTGATGGTGAGACTTACCTTGAATTCAGTTTACAAAATTTAAAAGAGGCATTTGAATTTCAGGGAGAATTGCTCAATGGCTATCTGGCTACCTATATAATTCTTGTTACATTATATGTGCATATCCCTTTTCTGGTCACATTAGTTACAGGTGATCTGCTTGCAGGTGAGGCTGCCACAGGAACTTTCAGAATGATACTTACAAGGCCCATCAGTAGAACAGGATTGCTGCTGGCTAAATTTACAGCTGGCCTTATTTATACCTCTCTTTTGATATTCTGTATGGGTTTGCTTAGTATAATCATGGGTGTTATTGTAATGGGCACAGGAGATCTTATTGTTATAAAAAACACCATTTACATCTTTGCAGAAGATGATGTAATGTGGCGACTGATCGCAGCTTTTGGCTTCGGCCTGCTAGCTATGTGGACAGTAGCTGCTTTGTCATTCATGCTTTCTTCCTTTGCCGAAAATTCCATAGGACCAATAATGATAACAATGTCAATTATTATTGTGTTCATTATTATTTCAGCTATCGATCTGAGCATATTTCGTACTGTAAAACCATTTTTATTCACAAGTCATATGGGTTCCTGGAAACTGTTTTTCGAAGAGCCTGTTAATTATAATAAAATTGGTAATTCTGCACTTATCTTAAGTGCTCATATCGTGGTTCTTATATCAGTCACGCTATTTTCCTTTCGAAGGAAAGATATTCTAAGTTAGCATGAGAAAAGTAAAATATATTGGGTTAGTAATGATAAGCTGGTTAATTTCTTTTAATCATTTTGCCTTTTCTGCAATACCAAATCCAGACCTCATTTTACAAGAGGTTAAACTAAAGTTTAATACTGTCAAAGATTATCGCGCAGATGTAAAAATAAAAGTTGATGTTGATTTTGTAAAAATTCCTGAAAAATCAGGTACAATATATTTCCTTCAGCCTGATCTGGTACGAGTAAAAACTAAAGGGTTTTCATTATTGCCAAAGCGGGGTATGAATATAACTCCTCAAAACTTATTGGGTGTTAATTATACTGCAATTTGGATAAAAACTGACCGCTATGAGGGTGTAGAAGTAGAGGTTATTAAAGTAATACCAATTGACAATGAAGGTGATATTATACTTTCTACATTGTGGGTAGATACAGACAAAAATATTATCAGAAAACTGGAAGCCACAACACGTGATGCAGGTACTTTTGTAATTTCTATGGCTTTTGATTCACCTATTGAGGGATATGACCTTCCCAGTAAAGTTGTAGTTAATTTTGACATGAGGAAGAATGAGATCCCACTTGGTCTCACTGGTGATTTTGAAAATGATCGCCCTCAAGGTGCGAAATCAAAAAATACACGTGGTAAAGTTACAATCACTTATCTCGAATATTCGATTAACAATGGAGAAGGGACAGCGTATTTTAAAAAGAAAAAATAAAAAAGAATCTCAAAATGTGAAGTTAGATTGAGAATGGTAAAATCATGCGCTAATTATTCGCCCATCTTCCATCTCAATTATCCGGTCTGATTGTCCAGCAAATTCCGGGTCATGAGTAACAATTAGTAGTGTTTGGTTGAATTCATGTACCAATTTACTGAAGAGGTCAAAAACAATCCGGCCATTTTTTTTATCCAGATTACCTGATGGTTCATCCCCCATAATTATTAGGGGGTCGTTGATCAACGCCCTGGCGATAGCAACACGTTGCTTCTCACCTCCAGATAATTGATAAGCTTTTTTACTTGCTTGGTCTGATATGCCAAACAATTTCAACTTTTCCATCGCTCTATGTTCAATTTCGAGCTCATCTAATTTTCCAAGTTTTAATGCAGGTAACATTACATTTTTTAAAACAGAAAATTCGTTCAATAGGTAATGAAATTGAAAAACAAATCCAATTTTTTCATTCCGAACAACTGCCAACTCCTGCTCACTTTTAGGTCTCATTCGTTCGTTGTCGATTATAAGCTCGCCGTCATAATCGGTATCCATAGTTGAGAGTATGTAGAGTAGAGTTGATTTTCCACATCCTGATTTTCCGACAACGGATACAAATTCACCTCTATTGACACTAAATGACACATCCTTTAAAATGTGTATTTTTTTAGGATCGTAAAAATACTTGTTGACCTTCTCAGCGCTAATTATTTGTTGGTTCATAAGTTTATTTCCCCCTGATAATTAAAACAGGATCAATTTTACTTGCTTTTTGTGCAGGTAAAGAACCAGCTAAATAAGTTGTGATAATTCCAAAAGAAAAACCAATGATATAGAACAGAGGGTTGTAATCAACTGGGTAGGTTTCAATTGTAGGTAATGCTGCTGTGTTGAACGGAATCATATCAATAGCTGCAGAAAGTAAAAAGCCTAAAATAAGCCCACTGAGTGAACCTAAAACACCTATTGTTAAGGCCACAAGCATGAAAATGCTTTTTACGTCAGACCCAGAGAATCCTGTAGCTTTCAGAATAGCAATGGTGTCCATCTTCTCATAAATCATCATATTGAGAATATTGTAAATTCCAAAACCTGCAACAATCAACAAAGTAATTCCAACAGAATAAGATATTAAAGTTCTGATAGAACTTCCCGTCTCAAATTGTGAGTTGGCAGTCTGAATATCTTCAGCATCAACATCAAATAATTTGGCATATTCAATGGCGATTCCCGGCGCTTGATCTATATCTAATAATTTTAGCTGGATATCTGTTATGTAACTCTCAGTTTTGCCAATTATTTTTTGTGTTGTATTTAAAGCAACATAACTCTGTACCTTGTCAATTTCCTGGATACCTGATTGAAAAAATCCAACTATTTTTAACGGAGTTGAAGCGCCTTGAGGGGTGCTAACTTGTATCACATCTCCTAATTTAACCAGCATTTTATCAGCAGCACCTTTTCCAATGATGATACTATTTGGGATTTTATTAAGGTCTTTATAGTTGCCTTCTACAATATAATCGCTGAAATTGAATAGTAAGCTTTCCTGAATCACATCAATTCCGTTGATTACATTAGCTAGTTCAATTGAACCGATAGTAAAAAATACCTGAGTGGTGATTTTGGGTGCAATACCTATAACTCTGGGGTCTCTCTCAAGGTAGTTCATGATAGCACTATTATTGTGTAATTCCAATCTTCCACCATTTGGTTTTATCGAATGAATTAACTCATACTGTTTATTATTTTTTTCTGCTATTTCTACAGGTTGTAGTCTGCTTGGCTTTATCTCATTATATAGTTTAATATGAGGAGTACGATTCATTACCATTCCATCGAGAAGTTCATTTAAGCCTGACATAAAACTTAATAACCCTATAAACATAGTTATGCCGAACATCACACCTATTGCAGCAACTAATGTTTGTTTGAATCTGGCAAGCAAAAGAGATCTTGCAATGTCTATGAGGACTTTAAAGTTCAATCGCTTATTTTTTGTAATTCTACATCTTCATTCAACCCACCTATAATTTCTACAATATCAAAATCCATTAAACCTGTTTCAACTTGTATTACTTTACCACTTTTTGTCTGCACTTGGTTATCTGCCGACAAATAGTTGCGCGGAATAGTAAGCGCATTTTTCTTGCTTTGTATTATTATGTTAGCTTCTAATGTCAAGTTAGGAAAAAGAGTTGCCGGACTTTTTGTAAAAACAGCTTCAGCTGTAAATGTTTTAGATCGGGAATTCATATAAGGATATATCTGTGTTATTACAGCTTCAAAGAGTTTTCCTTTATACGAATCCATAGTGACAAACACTTGTTGCCCAGTCTCAATTTTTACAATGTCATATTCATCGATATAAAGTTCAAGTATGAAGGCTTCATCATCGCCCACTATTGCTAGCGGAGTTTGAGGACTTACCATCTCACCTTTTTCGGTCAATATTGAATAGATTTTTCCAGAGATTAAGCTGCGAATAGTGAGGTCATCTTCCATCGATTCACTAATCTTTAATGATTTCTTAGCTTGTTTTGAAGCATATTCAAGCTGTCTTTTGAGGTCATTATATCTGAGTACTGCAGATTGATAATTTGTTGATGAGTTTTCATAAGCGATTTCTCTTTGCTCCAACTCAATTTTTGAACCTATTTCATTCTCCCACAACTTTTTTTGACGGGATAACAGCATTGAATCATTGATCATTCTCGTTCGAGATAGATCAATACTTATTTTTAATTCGTTAATCTTATTGATATTGGAGTTGTAGTCGGCTAGATCAGCAGCAAGTTGAGCATTTTCAGTATTTAATCTGGTAACTTCATTTCTTATTGCAAAAAGAGGATTGCCGGCTTTAATAGTATCACCTTCACGGGCATAAATATCTTGTATCAAGCCATTGATTGTTGAAAACACCTGATATTGATTTTGACTTTTGATTAAGCCAGATGCATAAACACTTTCACGAATGTCCTGACGGATGGGTTGAACGGTTTCATCTGCCGTTTCGCACTTTAGAAAGAAAACCGAAAGAACAATAAGTAATATATTTATCTTCATATTTGATTTAAATTAGGGCAATCTTATTTACTATCGTAAGTTATAAATTTCAAGATACAACTTAGAATTCAATTTGATATTTGTT
>Ga0055584_100005796_pt1 | contig 12099 bp, 11 predicted proteins | sample OSDHelmetaG_FD_58716 | JGI IMG/M metagenome (GOLD analysis project Ga0055584, IMG submission 58716) | Pelagic marine sediment microbial communities from the LTER site Helgoland, North Sea, for post-phytoplankton bloom and carbon turnover... | ecosystem: Environmental > Aquatic > Marine >... | reverse complement strand
TAGGTTCAAGTTTGAATACTTACAGAATACGGCAGGGAATAACATCTTCATCGATGACATAAATATTGATGGAACAGTAGGTATAGATGAAGCATTAGCTGAATCATTGGACCTGAACATTTACCCAAATCCTGTGAAATCAGTAGCAACTGTGAACTTTAAGCTTGAGGAATCACACAAGGTGTACATTGATGTTTTGGATGTAATGGGTAAAACAGTGAACAAGATCACCGAAGCAACATTAGCAGCAGGGGAATACCAGTTTGAGCTGCCGGCTGATCTAACAATTGGACTCTATAATGTAAGAATATTTATTGATGGGAGATCAACTTCTAAGAAAGTATTGATTAGCCATTAATAGAACTTAAATATTGTAATTAATCAGAAAAAATAAATAAATGAAAAATCTAACTTCTATTTTAATTTTATTTTTAGTTGTTTTCTCAACTAACGATCTATCTGCACAGAATCATTTTTGTGCTACGGATAAATATTACGTTGAGGAACTAAAAAATAATCCGGCATATAGAGCAAGCCGTGAGCAACATGAGCAAGAGATAAGAGAGTATATTAAGAATAATCCAAGCCCAAAGCAGAAAACATCAGGTGCTCCAATCTATACTATTCCTGTAGTATTCCATGTGATACACAATTATGGTTACGAAAATATACCTAAGTCCAAGATTCTCACAGAAGTAGAGTACCTGAACAAAAGTTTTCAGAACCTATGGGCTGATACAACAAGTGTCAATCCTCCTTTCAAATCTATCATTGCAGATAGCCAAATTGAGTTTAAACTAGCTCAAATCGACCCAAATGGCAACTGTACTGATGGTATCACAAGAACTGTTTCTTCTTTAACATTTGATGCGCATAATAATGTAAAGAGCCTTGTCAAATGGCCATACAGTAAGTATTTGAACGTTTGGGTTGTTGCAAATATTTCTACACCAGGTGTAGCAGGATTTGCATATTATCCGGGGGCAAACAATCCAAATGATGGAATTGTGATCAGATATGATTTTGTGGGAGCGTCATCAAACTATGACCAAAGAGTACTAACACATGAAGTTGGCCACTGGCTGGATCTGCCTCATACATGGGGTGGGACGAATGACCCTGGAATTGCGATCAATTGCTCAAACGATGATTTCGTACAAGACACACCCAATACCATCGGTGTTTCAAACTTTTCATGTAACTACAGTCAGGTCACATGCAATACTTTGGATAATGTAGAAAACTATATGGATTATGCTGGTTGTAGCTATATGTTCACCAATGGACAAAAGGATAGAATGCATATGGCATTGAACAATAATGCTGGTTCAAGAAATAACCTGAATACTCCTGCGAATTTGATAGCAACAGGAACCGAACCAAATCATGTTTTTACCGCTTGTGAGCCAATTGCAGATTTTAAGCAGAGCACTATATACCTTTGCACCGGCCAGAGTACAACATTTAATGATCTTTCATGGAGAGGTGACCCAACTAGTTGGCAGTGGGACCTGCCAGGTGGATCGCCGTCTATGTCAAATGACCCCAATCCTGTTGTTCAATACAACACTCCCGGTGTGTATAATGTAACACTGACAGTATCCAATGCTGGTGGATCAAATTCCACCACTGCTACCGGCTTAGTAGTTGTGAGTCCTTCCACTGCAGCTAACGCCGTTCCATTTACCGAAGACTTTGAGAATGTAACAATCCCGAGTTCCAGTGATTGGTTCATTGAAAATGAAGCAGGAAATGACTGGCAGCATTCCAATGCAGCTGCGTTTAGCGGAACAAAAGCAATGAGATTGATCAATCATTCCGGAAACCCAAGTGGGACTAAAGATGCTTTTGTTACTCCGGGATATAATCTCACTAACATTATCAATGCCAACATGACATTCCAGCTAGCCTTTGCTGCAAGATCTACTTCTGCTTCGGATCAGTTAAAAGTATATGCATCGAAGGATTGTGGTCAAAATTGGGCAGTTCGATACACAAAATCAGGGATTAACCTTGCATCTGCAGGATTGGTAATCGCAAGTTTCATACCATCCAATGCGAATCAGTGGGATCTTGAAACTGTGAACATAGGAACTTCATCATATAACAACCAGCCAACTGTTAGATTCAAATTTGAGTATACGCATGACTCAGGAAATAATATCTACATTGATGATATTAATATAACAGGAACTTCTACGGTCGGGATTCAGGATGTTGAATTTTTAGCAACATTGAATGTATTTCCAAACCCTTCTTCTGGAACAGCAGTTACCTCATTTAGCCTGTCTGAATCCAATGATGTGAAAGTTGACATTATTGATATCACTGGCAGAGTAGTTGAAACTGTTATTGATAGAACAATTTCACCAGGGATGCATGAATATACAATTGGTGAAGAATTGCCATCTGGTTCATATTTTGTTCGGTACTCTGTAGGAGACAACAACATTACAAGGAAGTTTGTGAAGATGTAATTCATCCCGGTATGAGTGATTTGAAGAATAATAAATATACACTAGAGGTTAAGTATATCATTTATGCAGAACCTGAAAAAGTGTTCGATGCTGTCACACAGGAAGCTAAACTAGGCGAATGGTGTGAAGGAGGAGGAAAAGTTGAACCGTTTGAAGGAGGTGAAGTGGAATTATTTGATGGATGGGTAAAGGGAGAAGTTCTCCATTTCAATAAACTTAAAAGAGAACTATCATATACGTGGAAACCATCTGAATGGGGAATGAAAAAGGATCCCTCAATAGTGGAATTCTCATTTGACAAAAATCCTGCAGGGACTTTAGTGAAAGTGAAACATTTTAACTTCCCTGATCAGGCTGAATCCGATAAACATAGAACAGGCTGGGTCGATTATTTCTTTGAACCTCTCAACGATCATATAATAGAGGACTGATTAACAACTATAATAAGGTCATCTATTGTAGATGACCTTATTTGTTTTTTACACTCTTATTTGCTAGTTGTCCACATGCTGCATCTATGTCTTTTCCTCTACTTCGACGGATATTGCAAATTAGATTCTTGCTTTCAAGATATTTATTGAATGCTTCCAGTTTATCTTCTTCAGTATTAATAAAATCTTCACCATCAATAGGGTTATATTCTATAAGGTTGATCTTACAGGGTACTGCCTTACAAAATAATGCCAATTCTTTAGCATCAACTAATGTATCATTGAAATCTTTGAATACGATGTACTCAAAAGTAATCCTGGAGCCTGTTTTATCATGAAAATAAACTAATGCCTCTTTTAATGACTCTAAAGAGTTTTGCTCATTGATAGGCATTATTTTACTTCTCTTAGCTTCATTGGCAGCATGGAGTGAAAGGGCTAGATTAAACCTGACACTATCATCACCTAATTTTTTTATCATTTTGGCTATTCCTGCTGTCGATACTGTAATTCTTTTAGGAGACATTCCAAGTCCATCCGAAGAAGTTATTCGATCAATAGAACTTAGAACATTATTATAATTCAATAATGGCTCACCCATCCCCATATAAACAATATTGGAAAGTGGAATTCCATACTGTTCTGTTGATTGTGAATGTAAAATGGCAACCTGGTCGTAGATCTCATCTGCATTTAAATTTCTGATGCGATCCATTTTTCCGGTAGCGCAAAATTTACAGGATAAACTGCAACCTACTTGTGAAGAAACACATGCTGTCATTCGGGAATCAGTCGGAATAAGAACACCTTCTACAATATTATCATCATACAATTTAAAAGCATTCTTAATTGTGCGGTCGCTGCTTATCTGGCTGGAAGATACCTCCACCCCATTGATCAAATATTTTTCTACCAGCTTCTCTCTAAGTGGAAGCGATAGGTTGGTCATTTCGTCAAAGGTTCGTGCCGACTTTTGCCATAACCATTCATAAATCTGCTTAGCTCTGAAAGGCTGTTCCCCGATATCAACAATTTGTGCTGTTAAATCCTCTTTATTTAAGGATCTAATGTCTATTCTTGTGTCTGTGCCTTTCATATTGCAAATTTACATCTTCTTAGTTCAATAGACACAATACTAATTTAAGAGTTCAAAATGCTCAAGTATAAACCCGATCTTCTGTTTTGTCCTGGTGGAAAACTTGTGCCAAACATGATCTTGGCAATCAATGAGTCTGCTGTGGTAGTTGACATATATAACGATACGGAAGATCCAGATACTATTCCATTAGAAGGCATACTGGCTCCTGGTTTCATCAATTGCCATTGCCACTTGGAGCTTTCTCACTTAATAAATAAGGTGAGTCCGGGAGGTGGCTTACACAATTTTATAAGTGAACTCGTTCTTGAGCGAGGCAACGCAGACCCCAACACTGTTAAATCTGCAATTGAAGATAATGATTCAACAATGTGGGCCAACGGAATACAGGCAGCAGGAGATATTTGTAATGATGAAAGTACTTTTTCGGTTAAGAAGAAAAGTAAACTGACCTATTATAACTTTATTGAGGCCTTTGACCTTAAGCCTGAACGGACAAAAGTGAATTTTAGAAAATGTGAAGAGATCTATAATTCACATTGTAATAATCATTCGTTATCTATCACTCCTCATGCACCATACTCTGTTACACCTGAACTTTTTAAAAAGATCACTAACCACAATGGCGCCATTGGTAACAATCTCATGAGCATTCATTTTATGGAAACAGAATCAGAGAAAGCATTATATAAAAACAGGTCGGGAGAATTGTATGAATTGATGGCTGGTCTTGGAATTGATTATACCTGGATCCGGAATGAAGTAAAAAATGCAATCGACATGGTTATGCCTTTTATGTTAGGTTCGCGAAATCTGTTCGTTCATAATACATTTTTGGATAAGCAACATATTGATTTGATGGATCAAAATGGTTTGCTGAAAGAGGGTTCTTTTTGTCTTTGCCCTAATGCCAACATTTATATTGAAAGGAGACTACCGGATGTTGAATTATTTCGAAGAGAGAATTTAAATATTGTTCTGGGGACTGATAGCTTAGCTTCAAATTATAACCTTTCAGTGATAGAAGAAATTAATACGATCATTAAACATTATCCAATGATCAAACTTGAAGAGATATTAAAATGGGCCACAGAGAATGGTGCGGCTTATTTTGGATGGGATGGTTTGGGAAGTTTCAAAAAGGGTAAATCACCTGGAGGCGTACTTATTAATAAAACTAGTGGTGAAAAATATAAAGCTGAACGGGTATTCTGACCTACCAGTCCTCAACAGCCTCATCAACAGGAGCGGCCATTGTTGCTTTTAGTGAAGCAATGATTGCCTTGGTTTTTTGATCTGTCTGCTCTAAATAAGAAATATAAACAGGGCTATATGACTGAGAGCTGGTATCAAGCCATCTTTCAGCCGGGAATGCAGAAGTTTTCAACCAATTGAATTCTGTGATTTCATATCGGTAACGCCCATCTTTGAAATTGATCGTAAGCTTGTACATAGCATCACCTGCAGAGGTAACAACACCTTTCTTGTTCGGAGGGTTATTCATACGATACCTTCCTTTACAAACTAGAGTAACACTGGATTTATCACTGGTACGGATTACGTTTTTTGGATTTTTATAAAAACCATTGGCCCATTGCAAAGATTTGTCGAAGAGCTGATCATCAGATAAGCCTTCAACCTCAACAACTTCCTTATAAGTGATCAGACCGGTTTTATCACTTATTGGAAGATCAGGCGCAACAGAAGTTTCATTGCTTTTTTGTGAAAATGAAATTGAAGAACAGATAACAGAAAAAATAAATAGGAAGGGAAATGATTTAATCATTGATAACTATAAATTAAATTAGCTTTGCTTTTTGATTTTTAGCCTAGTTCCAGGCATCAGCGCTTTTGGGCTTCTGATCTTATTCATTTTACGAAGATCATCCACGGTAATCCCATCATAACGTTTTGCAATATTCCATAATGTATCGCCAGGCTGAACAGTATATACATCGTAACTTTTGACTTTAGGTATTTGTGGTGTAATCGAAGCCTTTTTCTCTGGTTTCTTAGGTAGAGTTTTTTGCTGGATTTTTTCTTCAGCCTTTGCGATCAAATCCTTTTCTGTCACTTTTTCATCAGAACTTCTAACAGCAATTCTTTTTTGAGTGCTGACATATATATATAACCGTTGTCCCTTATAGATTCGGTTTGATCTAAGTCCATTCCAACGCTTGATCTTTGAATATGAGATACCATAACGTGAACCAATACCCGAAAGTGTTTCGCCACTTCGAACTTTATGTACCTTTTTTTCTTTCGACCAAACTAACCTGTATGCAACATCTCCATCAAATCCAACGGCTGCTGGGGTTAATACAGATTTCTGCAGTAACGGTGGTTGGTCACATTTTACCATTTGACCACATCCAATGGTCTCATAGTAGTTGTTAAGCATTGAAGAAACGATTTCATTTCGCAGATATGGTCCACCAACACCTAAAACGATACTTATAATCCTGTACCCGTCTTTATTCGCAGTTGCAGCCAAACATGAGCGTGCTCTTCTGGTGTACCCGGTCTTTAGCCCATCAACTTGATTTTCAAAATCAATAACCAACCGGTTGTTATTACGGTGAACCTGATCATTTATACCATTGTTGATTTCAACATAACCAATTGAAGTTAATTTCAATAGGTCAGGATTATTAATGAGTTCAAGTGCAATAATTAAAAGATCATGAGGAGAAGACCTGTTATCATTTCTGCTGTATGAAGCCGGCAAGCCGGATGGGTTGGAATAAAATGTGTGATTCATTCCTAAGCTTTTCGCTTTTGCATTCATTCTTTTTACAAATGCAGAAACACTACCTTCAAGATGAATCCCAATATCACTGCACGCCATATTATTAGAAGGGATGAGTGCCAATTGTACGATACTTTCTAGAGTATATGTCTCAGTACGTGTGTAAGTACCACCTTTTCGTCCTGACCGATATCTTCTAACAACTTTAACAGTATCAGACCATGTGGCCTTACAATTGAGAACATCTTCGGCAGCAAGCAAGGCTACCATCATTTTGGTGAGTGAAGCTATTGGATAAGCATTATGCATATTTTTACTCCACACAACAACTTTTTTCTCTGTATCATAAAGCAATCCGGCTCTTACGTAATTCTCTTTTTCAACCAGATCATAGGTTGTATCTATTGAAAAGCTTCTCTCTTTTAAATCGAGATCTTCAGTACTAGCATTTGATATTGGAGCATTTCCAATAACTGGTACAGCCATGATATTGGCTGATAAAAAGGCCAAAACCATGAGAACACTTATTTTCATACCTGCTTTGAATTTCATGGATATTGTAACTAATTGAAATGCAATAATAAACATCATGACCCAATCAACTATCAAATTATTGCTTCCTTTTTAACATAGTGATGTTGAAAGACTTAACAATGCTTATACGTCCTACCCATATAAAACGTTACTATTTGATAAAAATTACCACTCAAACTGGAATATTTAATACGGTTTGGAGCTGGAAATCAATGCTTCAGCAACAATCAGGTCCTCAGGTAAGGTTATTTTCATGTTCCATGCCTCACCTTTACATATATTGATAGGTGCACCACTCTGCTCTACAACTGAGGCATCGTCTGTATATTCTTGGTTATCAATAGATTGATATGCGCCCCTTACAATCTTGGATGTAAATACCTGAGGCGTTTGTACGATTTGATAATTGCTTCTTTCCACAGCTTCATTATCTCCGTTTCGTGAAACTTTTCTTAGGGAGTCTTTAATAGGTATTACTGGAATAGCGGTATTAGATTCAGCGGCTGCATCATACAAATTTTGTATTAGCTCCGGACTTATCAATGGGCGCACTGCATCATGAATTGCTATAACAGAATTACATTCTTTTAGAGCATCCAATCCACTCTTTACCGACTCAGTTCTGGTAGAGCCTCCAATTGCAACTTTATGGTCAATTTCTATTCCATAACTTTTACATAGATCCCTCCAAACAGGAATATGTGATTGAGGTAAAACTAAAACAACTTCATCAGCATAACGGGCAAATAATTTCAGCGAAAAATAGATAATTGGTTTACCAGCTAATTCTAAGAATTGCTTTGGTAACGGAGAGTTGAATCGCACTCCTTTACCACCTGCTACTATGATGGCTTGTCGAATGATAATAAACTAACGGTATGCGTAAAGTGAAATTATTATATGATTAGCATGGCATCACCATAGCTGAAGAATCTATACTTTTCCTTTATGGCAGTCTTGTATGCCTTCATAATGAGATCATAGCCTCCAAATGCTGCTGTCATCATTAGTAAAGTCGATTCTGGCATATGAAAGTTTGTAATCATACAATTTGCTACACTAAAATCATAAGGTGGAAATATAAACTTATTGGTCCATCCAGCCCCTGGTTTTAATAATCCAGTGGTCGAAACAGAGGATTCAATTGCTCTCATGGACGTTGTCCCAACAGCACAAATTCTCTTTTTCTTAGCTTTAGCCGCGTTTACAATATCAACCGAAGAAGATGGGATAGCATACTGTTCAGAATCCATTTTATGCTTCGTAAGGTCTTCAACCTCAACGGACCTGAAAGTACCCAAGCCAACATGTAAAGTAACTTCAGCAATATTCACACCTTTTAATTCAAAGCGTTTCAATAGCTCTCTGCTAAAGTGCAAACCAGCCGTTGGAGCAGCAACTGCGCCTTCATGTTTTGCATAAACTGTTTGATATCTTTCCTTGTCAGCGGCTTCTGCTTTTCTTTTGATGTATTTAGGCAAAGGAGTTTGACCTAAAGTTTCAATAGCTTGTCGGAACTCTTCTTTTGTTCCATCAAAAAGAAATCGAAGTGTTCTGCCACGTGATGTGGTATTGTCAATTACCTCAGCTACAAGCAGATCATCATCACCGAAATAAAGTTTATTCCCTATTCTGATCTTTCTTGCAGGATCAACTAACACATCCCACAATTTGCTTTCTTCATTCAACTCCCTCAATAAGAATACTTCGATCTTGGCCCCTGTTTTTTCTTTGTTCCCATAAAGGCGTGCAGGAAAAACTTTAGTATTATTTAAGATCAGTACATCCTCATCATCAAAGTATTCTAATACATCTTTAAATACCTTGTGCTCAATGGTGCCTTTTTCACGATCAACAACCATTAATCTGGATTCATCTCTATGTTCAGCCGGATGTGTAGCTAGTAGGTTTTCGTTTATGGTAAATTTAAACTGGGAAAGTTTCATTCAGTATAGCGTAATAATTTGTGATTGATATGATTACAATATTTTCAGGGGGTGCAAAGATAATACAACATTGACCGTTTGCTTCACTCAAGTTTGTAAGAAGCTGATAATCAACCTAAAAAGTTAACATATGAACATAATGTTGATAATCAGTATAAAATAGAATATTAGATAAGCAGGCCTTATAAATGAGTCTATTACGCTGATTTAAAGGACTTTGCTGTATTCAGCAATGCATTCTTCAACAGTTTTCGCATCTTCTAATAAGTAATCACCTATTCGGGTTCTACATAAGCTCTTGAGATGCCCTCCAACATTCAATTTTGATCCAAAATCATTTGCAATAGATCTTATATAGGTGCCTTTGCTGCAGACAATCCTAAATCCCACATCAGGCAGCTGAATTGCAGTAATCTCAAATTCCAAAACCTCCACCTTTCTGGAGGACAATTTTGGTTCAATACCTTTTCGTGCCAGTTCGTATGCTCTTTTACCTGACACTTTTACAGCGGAGTATGCAGGAGGTGTTTGTTCAATCGTGCCTTTGAAATGTTCAGCAGTAGCAATAATCACGCTTTCGTTTAAGGTCAGACAATTTCCTTTTTGGATGAGAGGAGTTTCTAGATCGTAACTTTCAGTCACAGCTCCGAGACTTATAATACCAGTATACTCTTTTGCAGCATCCTGAATTTCCTGGATCTGTTTGGTTTTCTTCCCAGTACATACAACTAGCAAACCTGTTGCCAGTGGATCAAGAGTACCCGCATGACCAACCTTCTTGACCTTCAAACCATACCTTAGCTTATTAACTACATCAAAGGATGTCCAGGTCCTGGCTTTGTTAACCAGAATAATAGCATTATCAGCAGGATTATCTAATGATTTTTGGCTAGTCAACTAATTTGAGATCAACCCCCATGAACATAAGGATGATGATTAATAAACCAACTCCGATTCTATAATATCCATACATTTTCAAGCCATACTTTGTCAAAGCATTGATGAATGAACGGATAGCAAGAATGGCAACAATAAAGGCTATCACATTACCAATAACAAGTAGCGTGATCTGATCTTCCTGAACTGTCACACCTGATTTATAAAAATCATACATCTTATAAACTGTAGCTGCAAACATTGTTGGGACGGCAAGAAAGAATGAAAATTCTGCCGCTGTTTTACGGGATAAGCCTTGCATCATTCCTCCAATAATAGTTGCAGCCGACCGGGATACACCAGGGATCATAGCAATTACCTGAAACAAACCAACTTTAAGAGCTGTCGGATAAGTGATCTTTTCATCTTTTTCGGGTTCCGCATGTTGCTTTACCAGATTATCAATGAAAACAAGAATGATTCCACCTATCAATAAAGATATCGCTACAACAAGAACATTTCCAAGCATTGCATCTATAAGGTCATTTAATAAAAGACCGAATATAACTGCAGGTATAAACGCAATTAATAATTTAAAGTAGAAGTCTAGCGACTGGAAAAACCGTTTCCAATAAAGAACTATCACTGAGAGAATAGCACCAAATTGAATTGAAACAGTAAATGTTTTTGTGAAGTTGTCTGTTGCAATTCCCATAATGGAAGATGCAATTATCATATGCCCGGTTGATGAGATGGGTAAAAACTCAGTTATACCCTCTATGATAGCCAGAATAATGGCCTCTGTTAATGTCATCTGGCGTTATTAATCTTTAGATTTTTTTACTATAGCAATGATTTCAACAACAAAACCAGCCAATACCACCAATGGGGCAAGTGTTATTCTCCTGAAACTGAAAATAGCATCGTTAAATTGAGTTGGGTCATCGGAACCACCACCTGCCATCAGCGCAAATCCAAGAAGTATCAGTCCTAATCCGGATAGCATCAACATATAATTGACCTTACCAAATGCGAAATCTGCTTTCATTTTTTCCTTTGCCATTTCCTTGCCTGATTAATTAGTAAAAATCCTCCGAACTTCTTTTGAGATATTTATTAACTGCAAAGTAAGTACTAATACCTGAAATGAAAACACCCCCGGCTACAACATATACTAACACTTTGAATAACATTTCCATATCACTGATATCTACCAATTCAGGAAGTTCTCTTTTAGCAAAATATAAAAGTATCCCCAGAAGGGCTACTGCAATTCCGGCACCCCACAAACCCTGAATCATACTGCTTATCAGAAAAGGACGCCTGATGAAACCTCGGGTAGCCCCAACTAGGCGCATGCTTTTGATAAGCAAGCGCTTACTGTATAGCGATAACCGTATTGTGTTGTTTATTAGTCCCGCAGCAATAAAGAGCAACAAAATGCTGAAGCCGGTAATGATCATGCCAACCGTTTTAATGTTTTTATTGATTTCATCTGCGAGTGACTGCTGATATAATATCTCTTTCGTTGCCCTAGAATCGTTGATAGCAATCTGCAATGAATCGACACTGGTAGTATTAGCATATTCGGCGTTAAGCTGAACGTCTATTGAGGCTAGAAGTGGATTGTAACCAAGAAAAGAAATGAAATCTTCACCTAGATCTTCCTTCAAAATTTCAGCGGCCTCTTCTTTGGAAGTAAAAACTACTGATTTAACCTTGTGCGATTCTTCTAGTTTTTTGATAAGCCTGTCAACATCTCCTTCTCGTGAGTCAGGCTTGATCATTACTGTAAGAGTGATGTTTTCCCTAAGATATTCTGATATTTTCCTGGCATGTAAAACCATGATAGCCAGAACGCCAATCATAAAAAGCACTAATGCAATACTTACAACAGTGGAAATATAAGAAGTCCTTAAAGTCTTCCTGGCTAGAACATTTAATTCCTGTGGAGGTTTTGCCATAATTGATACTGTACAAAAGTATGGTT
>Ga0055584_100005795_pt1 | contig 12100 bp, 7 predicted proteins | sample OSDHelmetaG_FD_58716 | JGI IMG/M metagenome (GOLD analysis project Ga0055584, IMG submission 58716) | Pelagic marine sediment microbial communities from the LTER site Helgoland, North Sea, for post-phytoplankton bloom and carbon turnover... | ecosystem: Environmental > Aquatic > Marine >... | reverse complement strand
ACGATTTTGACTTCCGCTAGACGTGGGCGAGCACGCAGATGACCGCTTAGGGTCGAAAGCTGAAGTAAGCATTTGAGCTGACTTGATGTCCGCTTACGGGGGTAAAGCAGCCGACCAGAGCTGACAGTTTCACTCTCGCTGATAAACTTTCCCATTTACGGTGTTTGGGATGCAATGATTTGCCACTCTGAACACCGCTATTTTACTTAATGTCACTATCTAAACTTTCCCATTAATGGTCATAAATGAGAATGTCGGAATAGCAACGTCAATCCTAAAACTAATGGGTAGATAAATACGATCTGGAAACAGAAAAGGGCAGGTTGTGAATCTTGATTTTGTCGGAAAGGATGAAAGTTCTTGTTTTGCATGCTATTGGCTGCGATAGAATGGGAACAATATAATATGAATTAGTACCCACAAGCAAAATTGATACTTTTGGGTGATTTATCAGATGCACAAATGCGTTAGTTTCGAGTCAATCCAGCGTATTTAAAGGCTGCCAGTTTTCAGAACAGAGAGGAATATGAATAATGAGTAAAAGACCAGTAGTCGTCTACGGCGCAAGTGGTTACACCGGCCGTCTTGTCTGTGAGTTTTTGCGTCAATATGGCATTCCTTTTACCGCTGCGGGGCGTAATGCAGAAAAGCTGAAACAGGTGATGGAGTCGGTGCCAGGAATTGAGACTGCAGATTACGATGTGGTTGCGGTCGATAATAATGAAGAAGCATTAACAGAATTACTTACGGGTCGACAAGTAGTATGCAATATCGTTGGTCCTTTTGAACGTTATGGGGAACCTGTTGTTAAAGCCGCACTTAACGCGAACTGTCATTATATAGACACAACCGGGGAGCCTGCCTTTGTAAAGCAAATAGTTGAAAGTTATTCTGATGCTTTTAAAGAGAAAGGGTTGTTACTCTCCCCGTGCGTTGCTTACATGTATCTCCCGGCAGAAATCTGTTGCCGTATTGCCATGGAAGAAGATCCGACTATTGATACTCTCGACGTTGCAACTGCCGGTAACTTTGTTCCGACTCATGCTTCAATTCAATCTATTTATAGTTTGTTCAGTCATGATGCGCAGTATCTGCAGAACAATCAGATGGTCTCATGGACGCCAGGCAAGGGCTATGAGATACCTGTTCCGGGATGGGTTGTGACCCAACTGGTCCACCCATGGGGTGGTGGCTTTCTGCCAACGGTTTTTAAAAACCATCCTACTATACATAGCTGTCGACAGTTTTCCGGCAATGCTAATCGGGAGACAATGGAAGGTGTAATCGCGCTGCAACAACAATTTGAAGCAGAAGTACGTTCATTGCCAAAAGAAGAGCAAATGAAAGCGATGGAAAAACTGGTAAATGATGTCGAGTACTTTCTACCACCAAGAGAGATGACCCTGGAACACCGAAGTGTTGATGTGGCGGTAGGTATGGGTTCCGCTGGTGGCAGGAAGGTGGTTATCCAGAGCACTAGTCCTTACACGATGACAGGTATTTTTCAGGCGGCTGTCTGTAATGCCTTATTAAAAAATGGCACGGAGAAAACTGGCTTCGCTTCAGGTTGTGAAGTGGCTGGCTATAAATACCTGTTAGCACAAATGCAGAATTTCTTACCATCCAAAGTCACTGTTACCGATATATAGTGCATCCTGAAAAATATTAAGAGAGATCGTAATGCGCTTCATTGATTTTTTTGATCAGGGTGTAAGCTACTATGCAGACAAAGAAGCCTTTGTTGATATTGACAGTAGTTACACCTATGCCGAGGCTGACAAGGAAATACACAAAATAGCCGCTGCTATCCATGGTAATGGTTATGAAAAGGCTACGCGCATAGGTGTGTATTCACCTAATGCCAATGTAGCCTGGCTCGTCTTGCTTGGATTGATGCGGGCCGAAGGCGTCTGGTTACCTATCAATCCACGTAATAGCGCTGAGACCAATATCGATCTTAGTGATCGTTTTGGTATGACCATTATGTTCTATCATTCTTCTTTTACCGAAGAGGTAAAGGCCATAGAGGCGGCAGTACCAGGCATTAAAGAATTCGTTTGTATTGATGGGCAGGGAACGACTGGAAAGACCTTGGCGGAATTCACAGAAGGACATGGCAAATTCCATCAAACAGGAGAACATGAGGTAAATGAACTGGCAGCCATCTTTCCCACGGGGGGTACGACTGGCAAGTCCAAGGGTGTGCTAATGAACCACGAGGCTCTGGAAACCTTTGCTGCCAATTACTATACCCACTTTAATTACCATGAAGACAGTGTGCACCTGGTGGTGGCCCCTATGACCCATTCTGCGGGCATCATGGGTTGTCTGCATTTCATGCGCGGTGGTAAGAACGTGGTAACCAAGCACGTAGATCCGCTGTCCATTATGCAAGACATTGAGGAACACAAAGTCACACATCTCTTCCTGCCACCCACGGTGATGTACATGATGTTGGCCAACGAGGATATTGCAAAGTATGACTACTCATCACTTCAGCATTTCATCGTCGGTGCGGCACCAACTTCATTAGAAAAACTTAAAGAAGCCGTAAGGGTTTTCGGTAATTGCATGACTGAGGCTTATGGACAGACAGAAGCACCCGCAGCCATTACTTTGAAAGCGCCCTGGGACTATCTTGACGAGTCGGGAAATATTAATGAAGAACGACTGAAAGGAATAGGGCGGGCTGCCTGTTTCAACGACGTAAAAATTCTTGGTGAAGACGAAAAGGAAGTGCCTCGGGGAGAACCTGGTGAAATCTGTGTGAAGGGTCGACTTGTTACCCTTGGTTACTTGAATAACTCAGAAGCCACGGCAGAAACCTTTCGCAATGGCTGGTTGTGGACAGGCGATGTAGGAGTCATGGATGAGAATGGGTACATTCAAATTGTTGATCGTAGCAAGGACATGATTATTTCTGGTGGTTTTAATATTTATCCGAATGAAGTCGAACAAGTGTTAATGGAGCATCCCGCGGTGCAGGAAGCTGCCGTTATTGGCGTGCCTGATGAGAAGTGGGGAGAAGCGGTAAAGGGTATAATTCAACTGCGGCCAAACCAGGAAGTCACGGAAGAAGAGTTAATTGTCCTTACTAAAGAGAAACTGGGTAGCGTAAAGGCTCCCAAGAGCATAGACATTATAGAAGAGTTTCCAAAAAGCGCGGCAGGCAAAGTGCTAAAGACTGAATTAAGGAAACCCTACTGGCAAGACAAAGGCCGAGCGGTTAATTAGACTTCAAGCATGCCTCCATCAACTGGAATGTAAGCGCCGTTCATATAAGAAGCATCGCTGGAACACAGCATGCGTACCGCATTACCAATGTCTTCGGGTGCACCCAAATATCCCAACGGAATTCGAGCTTCAAGTGCTTCCTTGAGTCCCGGCGTATCATTTGTACTTTTTTGGGTCATAGCCGTATCAATGAAACCCGGTGCAACTGCCATGCTTCGAATACCCTGACCACCATATTCTGCTGCAATCTGTTTCGTCAAAGAGACAACACCATGCTTGGCAGCATTGTAATGCGTAAACATTGGCACCGAGCGTCGACCACAAATAGACGAGTTATTAATAATGACTCCGCCACCGCTTTTAAGCATCGCTGAAATTTCATGCTTAACGCAGTAAAACATCCCGCTCAGATTAATATCTATGACTTGTCGCCAGTTGTCTTCATCCATCTCGTGCATAGAACTGGGTTCACCTCCGATTCCGGCATTATTAAATGCGAAATCAAGTCGACCGAATTCCTTTACAGCAAACGCAACCATAGCTTTACATGAGTCAGTTTGTGATACATCAGTAACTATGGCTTTTGCATTTCCAAATTCAGTTGCTAAGGCTTTTGCAGTGTCATGAACGTCGTCAAGTACGTCTGCTAGCACAACGCAAGCGCCTGCTTCGGCGAATGCCTTTGCAGCTGCTGCACCAATGCCGCGTGCTGCACCCGTCACTACTGCTACTTTTCCATTAAAGTCTATCGTTGTTGTCATGAATAGTTTCCTAATGTTTATTTCTCATGAAAAGAGATGCTAAAGCATATGGCCGCCATCAACCATGATTTCTGTGCCTGTAGAAAAACTTGAGGCATCCGAGGCGAGGTATAGAACGGCGTTAGCGACTTCCTCAGGTGTGCCCAAACGTTTCTCCAGAGGTTGCTGGTTAATAATTAGTTCTCTCATAGTCTCCATGTTACCTTCAGTGAATGTGTCTGCCCACTTCTTCATAGCCTCGTCAGCCATGGGGGTTTCAATGACCGATGGGTGAACAGAATTAACCCGGATGCTCGCACCAAGCGCGACGCATTCAGCCGCTGCCGCTTTGCTCAGTAAATGCACAGCAGCTTTACTGGCACAGTAAGCAGCATGACCAGGGCTACCTTTGAGGGCGGCACAGGAGGAAATATTGACAATGGATCCTCCTTGCCCGGCGCTACCTCCGAGTTGCATGCTTTTGATGGCTTCCCTGACTCCAAGAAAGACACTGTCTACATTAACGTGTTGAACCCGACGCCATTCTTCAAGGCTGGTGTTTGTGAGAAAGCCGACATGGAAAATACCTGCATTGTTCACTAACACGTCAAAACCGCCAAATGTATCTATCGTCTTACTAACGACAGATGCCCATTCATTTTCTGAGGTGACGTCTAGATGTTGAAATATTGCTTCGCCGCCTACATCGTTTATGTTTTGTGTCGCCACTTTGCCTTTATCATCTGCGATATCGGTGACCACTACTTTTGCACCGGCCGCGGCTAGAGTCTGTGCACAGGCCAGGCCAATACCCATGGCAGCTCCGGTGACAATTGCGATCTTGTTATTTACGTCAATAGACATACTCAGTTTCCCTGCAAAATTATTATCAATACAACTTAGCCCTGATTCTTAATCTCTGGTTGATTAAACACCTTGATTGGCGGTAGTGGGTCGGTATAAAGCTCCATCTCTACCAGGCAGCTATGTGCGGTAGGTCCTTGGGCTAGTTTGGATGTGCCTTTATCTCGTGTCAGTACATTTGGATTACCATGTACTTCAAGACTGTCATCACTCTTCGGATCCTCGGGGTCATACCAGGAACCAGTAGGTAGTTCTATTACTCGTGGTCGAATGCGATCAGTGAGCTGTGCAGATGCCAGGCAGGCACCGCGATCATTGAATAGGCGAACAACATCTCCGTTTTTGATGTTTCTATCACTCGCATCTTGCGGGTGCATGCGTACTATTTCTCGGCCCTTAGCTTTGGCATCGCGGCTGTTACGTCCAAAGTCCAGTTGGCTGTGTAACTTCTTTTTCGGCTGATTAGAGTTTAGATGTAGAGGGTATTTTTTAGCCAGATCAGAACCTAACCACTCGTCTTTATCAAACCAGAATGGATGTCCCCCACAATCATCATAGTTATAGCCGTTAATGGTCTCAGAAAAAATTTCAATCTTACCGGAAGGTGTTGTTAAGGGGTTGGTGTCCGGGTTGTCGCGGAATTTTTCCATCGGCCAGACCCTGGGTGGATACTGATCCTTCAAATTGAATTGTTGCCCTGACCAGAAATCATCAAATTCGGGTGTTTGTATTCCTACCTCAGCCGCATTATCGCGAGTGACCTGATAGAGGCGTTTTACCCAGGCCATTTCATCAAGACCTTCGGTAAACTCATTTCCCACACCAAGTCTTTCCGCTAGTTCAGAAAATATCTCGTAGTCACTGCGAGACTCAGCGTAAGAGTCTATTACTTTGGGCATGGGAGTGAGGTAGTTATCGAAGCCACCACCACTCATATCGTTTCGTTCTAACATGGTGTTGACAGGAAAAACAATATCCGCGTGACGAGCGGTGGCTGTCCAGACAGATTCGTTTACTATGATCGTCTCTGGTTTCGTCCAGGCCTTGCGTAATCGATTTAAATCCTGGTGATGGTGAAACGGATTGCCCCCCGCCCAGTAAATTAGTTTTATATCAGGATAGGAATAAGAGTTACCATCATAGTCAAATGGTTCTCCCGGATGTAACAGCATGTCTGCGATACGCGCGACAGGGATAAATTTGTCTACAGGGTTTTGGCCCTGGGGAAGTGCACCTGTGGAGTAGGGGGGTAGCTCGCGACCACCAAAGCCTATGTTGTGAATGCAACCATAACCGAAAGTGATACCGCCTCCCGGCAGACCAATATGACCGAGCGCAGCGGCGAGCACGGCCGCCATCCAATAACTTTGTTCACCATGTTGCTGTCGTTGCAATGACCAGCTGACACTTATAACAGAACGTTCTGCAGCCATAGTACGAGCGAGTTCGCGAATAGTATCGGTATCAACACCGCTAAGGCTTGCAGCCCAGTCTGCATTTTTAGCTTGTCCGTCAGTCTCGCCCATAAGATAAGGCAGGAACTTATTCCACCCTTCAGTGTATTTATCAAGAAAGGCCTGGTCCTGTAGGTTCTCGTCTACTAAAGAGTGGGTAATGGCCAGCATTATTGCGACATCAGAATTCGGAATACAGGAGAGCCATTCCGCGCCCGATTCATCTGCGGCATCATCCCGGAGTGGACTGATGTTATAGACTTTTACACCAGCCTCGCGTACTTCACTAAGTTTACGTCTGGCGTTGTGGGCACCGAGCCCGCCGGCGTTGACTTCTGTGTTTTTGAGGGCCGCCCCACCGAAAAGAACCAGACAACCGGAGTGCTCAACAATGTCTTCCATAGATTGTGGTTCCGTAGCCCATTCGTAAAAAGAGCGACCGAAAAAGTAGGGTACGATCCTCCACGCCGCTGCAGAGGAATAGTCATCACGGCTGTCAACATAGCCGCCGCATGTTCTCAGAAATCGATGTATTTGACTCTGCGCGTGATGAAAGCGACCTGCACTAGCCCAACCATAGGAGCCGCCATAAATAGCTTCGTTGCTGTAATCTTTTTTTATTTCACTGATGGCACTTGCAGCGAGATCCAATGCCTTTTCCCAGGATACTGGCACAAAAGGTTCTTTGCCGCGTAACGCTCCACCGCCAGCACGCCCCGCATTCAAATAACTTAAACGAACCATGGGTTCGGCGATACGTACATCGGGATTGCGATAATCGAGTAGAGATTGACCTATATCACTGGGCTCTTCATCTTCCTGATACGTTCGTATTGCGCTTATATCATTATTTTTTTTCTCGACGAGGTAGTTACCCCAATGAGTCGAGGTTGGTATCAGTGTGTCTGGTTTTGCTTCCTCATCCATATTTTTAGATATCTTGTAAACAATGGGAAAATGAAATTTCTAATTTGCGTTGAAGAGACTGGGAATGGGTTCGGTAATAATGCGCTGATTGTGAATCACATTTTCTTTTGTCGCAAAAATATAGGATTCCTTCGCAGCCACGAATAGGTCAATGTCCTGAACCAGCATAGCCATCATGCGCTCGACTTCCGGTCCCTGAAATGCTGGTAATATACGGCGATCTAACCAGGCCTCGGCCTGACCGATAATGAGATTGTTGTCTTCGAATTTTGTGCCCAGCAAGGATTTAAGTTTGTCGACCAGTGCTGATGGCTCAAGGTGACCCTGGATATATTTATCATAGGGTAGAAATTGAGCAAACTGTCTGGCCATCCCTCCGTGGCAGGCGTTCCAATGCAATTGTGCTTCATCCAGACTTAACTTATCGAGTCGTTGGGGGACATAAAATACTTTTAAGTATGCTGTGTCCCAGGTAGCTTCGATGACCTCACGCGAAAAAATTTGTGCTACATCGACGGAAAACCAATAATCAGATCGGGAGTAATTTACTAAGCTTGAACCCTCGTTGTGAATATCAAGCAGTGCTTTTTGAATGTTCTTGTCTTGCAGCCCTTTCCTAAAATCATCCAGGTTATTGATGATCATCTGGTCTACGAAATCGTAGGCATCGTCACTTGTGCCGTATAAGGCCTGAAGAGCTTTGTTCGCATCATCGTCGTGCAGCGTTTCGCACTTGGTGTATTTTTTTATGCCGAGATCGGATAGTAACGGCATAAGCTTAGTCGCATGCTGATGTAGCCAGTAATCTTGAAAATCTTCGGAATTGACTGCGTTTGATTTTCGTACTAGGTGATTCAAGGTAATCATTGTTATTATTTTCTCCGTATGAGCTGAATACGCAATCCGATACTAATATTTATTCGGGATTCCTGACTCACCTGAAAGTACTAATTTTTGTACCCTTTCAGAGGCATTGAGACTTGTGTTCAGCTTTTTCCTAATTGAAAATCCCCAGTTCTTTTAATCGCCTCACGGCCTGAGTTCGTCTGGACACGCCTAATTTGCCAAATGATGAGTAAATATGGGATTTAATAGTATTAATCGATACATGCAAACTATCTGAAATCTCCTTATTGGAGTAGCCTTCGACAACTTTTTCCATGGTGGCCAACTCGCGTTTTGTCAGGGATTCCATTAGCGCCTGATAATCACTGGAGCTGGTCTCGGCGGAGTTTGCTGCCTTCCCCTTTAAGGCTTTCCCGGCCTTCAAATCCTCAGGGTCCAGTATTTTTATCAATCTTTCTCTGATCAAGTTATTTCGATTGTTACCCACCTTCTGTTCTTCGTCCGAATACATCTGAACGAGCAACTCGAGTATGATGGAACCTTCATCCCTGAATATTTGTGAAATGGCGTGTTCCTCATCAAGTAACATTGCTTCAGTTAAATAGCGACAGGCGCGTTCTTTATCACCAGCTTCAATATCAAGTCTCGCTTTTAAGATTAATAGCTCCATAGAGCGTAGAATTCTTTCGTTAGGTTTGAAACTCTGCAATAGTTCATCAATGAGTGTTTGGGCGTGTGTAAATTCGCCTTCAGCAATGGCTATTCGCGCTTCTGCTGTTCTTAACCATTCCTGGCTTTGAAGAGACTGAGGACTGGAATCATTAAAAGCACGTTCCAGTTTGCGTACACACTGCTCATATATAGCCCTGGCCTGGTCAATGCTGTTGAGTTCGATATATATCCGGATACGTTCATATAAAACGGCGCATTCAAGTCTGTACCAATTACGTTCTTCTGCGAGAATCTTGGTTTCAAGAAGGTAGTCCAGAGCACTTTGGTAACCTTCATTCTTATATAGTAATCGTGTTCGCGCCGGAACCGCTGCGAGGAAATGATCTGGCGCCGCCAGTGCACTGAGGGCATTCAATCCCTCTTCAAACAGTGTATTTGCTCTTTCCAATTCGCCGATTTGATAATAACAAGTTGCCTGCAGGGGTTTTAAAATATTTATAGTCTGTGAGGTGCTACTCACATGATTACCCAGCCACTCTATCGCATCATCAAGATAGGAAAGCGCACGTCTGGGAAAGCCTCGGTAGTACCATGCCAGCCCATGAGCACAAACTGCAAAGCTATGAGAATAGGCGAACTCAAGATGTTCACCCGGGTCCATCAGCCATCGCGCAGCGTTAAGAGACTCCTCATACTGATACTTATTCAAGCTCATGTAAGATTTCATGATGGATAGAGAAGCAAATAGGATCGATGAGTCGGGTGCTTTATCAAGCCAGTCCGCAACAAGTTTCTCGCCCTGCAGATAGTTGTCCTCGAAAAAACATATGGGAACTTCCAAAGTATGCACTTTCATCCATTCCTTCTCGTCAACAACCTTCTGCTTTAAAAGTATTTCTTTTATTTCTTCGAGTAGATTTCGCGTTTGTTGAATTCGGTTATTCAATACTTCAACCCAGGCCAGTTGTATCAGGATCTCAATGCTTCCATGAAGAAAAGTATTTGGCAGGCGGCGAATGAGGCTTAATAGCAAGGACAGATGACCATGGTTTATAAAGTGCATACCCTGTTCTTCGAGTAATGCCAGCGCATGGCTTTCGTCTCCTCCATTAATGGCGTGCTGGGTTGCCTCTGCAATCATTCCTTGTTCTTCATACCAGGATGAAGCAATTCGATGTAGTTCCTGTTTTTCCTCTGGAAAACGGAGTTCCATTTGTCGCAATAAGAAATCTCGAAATAGAGGGTGAAAGCGATACCAGTAACCTTCACTATCAAGTTGCTGGATGAGGAAGCGATCGCTACCCGTTACTCGTAGTTCACTGCTGAATTTTTCATCTCCCGTGATTACCTTGCACAAGGGATAGCATAGTCGCTCGGTAATAGCCGAACGTATGAGAAAGGTCGCAAAGTCAGTTGGGAGTCGATCAATCAGTTCTTCCCCAAGAAAGTCGGACACAGGGCCGGTTGAACCTGAAAAAGAATCAATAAAACGGGTACGGTCATCTGCGTCCCTGAAAGAAATAGCCGCTAGTTGCATGACTGCAGGCCAACCTCCCGTACGTTGGTAAAGTTGGTCTAACTGCGGCCCTTCAATTTCAAGTTGATTAGTCTTTTTAAACAGATGGGCGGCCTCATCCGGGTTAAAGCGCAAATCATCGATCTCAATAGTAACAAGCTTGTTGCTAGCTCTGAGTTTAGCGAGAGGAATGGATAACTGGGTGCGGCTACCGACGATAATATTAAGGTTGCCAGGGAGGTGCATAACCAAACTCTGGATAAGCTGATGTATTTTATTTTCATGAATGACGTGGTAGTCATCCAGGAAAAGGGCGAAGCGCTGATCAGTGAGGCTGACAGTATTGATCAACTCAGATATCAGGGCAGGTCCCGATAGACTGCTTCGTTTAGGCCCCTCGCTTCTTCTCGATGAGGTGGATACCGGTCGTATCAGCTGATTGATGGCCTCTTCAAGGTAACGTAAAAATTCCGTTTCATCGTTGTCGTTTTCTTCCAGATTCAACCAGGCTGTTATCCAGCCAGCTTCCCGATATCGTCTGTTTGATTGAGACAACAGTGTAGATTTCCCATAGCCAGCTGGCGCGGTGATGATCGCTACGAATCCGGCACGCAAGCCATCTCCATTAAGGCGTTGGAGTAGACCTTCCCGAATGACGCTTCCACCCGGTAACTGTGGTGGTATCAACCTTGTGGAAACCAGGGAATACACACTGTTAGCTGTCGAAATCTTATTGCTCATGACGAGTTGATCGTGACATTATCGATATAGGGAAAAGGTTAAATAACATGCAAATTATAAAGTTATAGTGGTGGAGAGAAGATCAGCACCTTTCTTCACCTGCCAAGTTCTTATTATTCTTTTTTACGCCCAATTTTTGTTTATCACAAGGCTTAAGAGAGCAATTTCATACTTTCTTATGAGGTTACTCTAGTGACATAAAAATATACTTAGTCAGCAAACATGGTAATTGTTGTTTTTAGTCTACACTAGTTGAATCAGGACGAAACACCTTATATCTGCCATGTGTTTACGAAACGAATCATTTAATGTTCCAATTTGGGGGATAAGGCATGAAACGATATCTGGCAAAACAATCATCGTTATTTGTGATGGTTAGCCTGACGATAGGTCTAGGAATGGGAGCGCTCAACGCGGCAGAGCTGGAAGAAGTTATTGTTACAGCACAAAAACGTAGCGAGAGTTTGCAGGATGTCGCAATTGCAGTGACAGCATTTACTTCCTCTGACATAAAGAACTTAGGTGCTAATAGTGTCCATGCACTGCAAGCGTCTACACCCGGTCTGGTCTATAACACGACAGGTGCTGCAGCTCAGCCATTCCTTCGTGGTGTTGGTACACGTCTGGCACAAAATGGTCTGGAGTTGAGTATTGCGACATACATTGATGACCGATACCTGGCCCGACCATCTTCGACCTTGTTTCAGTTGGCTGACATCGAGCGTATTGAGGTACTTAAGGGACCTCAGGGAACACTCTACGGACGTAACAGTACCGGTGGTGCTATCCGCGTGGTGACCAAGGAAGTTGGCGATGAATTCGAAGGAACAATGAAGGCATCCTATGGTAACTACGATTCATATACCGTATCAGGCTCAGTCAATATTCCGGTAACAGAAGATTTTGGTATGCGTCTTACTGGTCTTTCGCTGGGACGTGACGGCTATGCAACGAACGTGAATCCGGCTGGCCGTAAAGAATGGGATGATCTGGATTATCAGGCTTTACGTGGTAAATTCCGATGGGATGTGAGCAGTAATGTGACGGCTAAATTGACATTGGAATACTGGCAAAGGGACGACCTTTCCGGGGTGGAGAACGTAAAT
>Ga0055584_100005794_pt1 | contig 12100 bp, 8 predicted proteins | sample OSDHelmetaG_FD_58716 | JGI IMG/M metagenome (GOLD analysis project Ga0055584, IMG submission 58716) | Pelagic marine sediment microbial communities from the LTER site Helgoland, North Sea, for post-phytoplankton bloom and carbon turnover... | ecosystem: Environmental > Aquatic > Marine >... | reverse complement strand
TGGGAATCCAACCCACTTTGTATTTAGCTCTCGAAACATTTTTCCTCCAGTGACCGTGGCCCCAATGCTTAACGGTCCCAATCACTTCCCATGTCGCAAATACATCATAGGACGGTTCGCTGACGGTCTCGTCGATTTCAACCCTAGTTTCGATATTCCTGACGGTCTCGACCTTTGAAACCGAACTCTCTTCGATCTTCATCGTCAGACTTTCATGCACCTCATCATAGAGATCCATCAATATACTCTCGGAAACACTTCTGGCCAAAATATCGTAGACCTGGCTTTCATCGGTGTAATCAAACGCCCGGTAGATGTTCCTATGCAAAGTTTCAAAGAGTGCTGCAGATTCTTCTTCAGAAGGAAGCTGGACTCCTGGCAACGTGGGATTGTACACATCCACATGTGCATAGAAGAAAAACGGGACAACGACAAGCACCAACAAAACAATCACTTTGGGCGGAGTGAACTTTTTCGTTTTCAAAAGCATCACCAAGCCCATGAGCCATGTCACCCAAAACAAATTCACGGTGGCCATGGGCGGAACCAGTCCTGGTTGAACCGTCTCCGGATCAAGAACAGGCCGCGCTTCCGGTGGGCTCCATGCTTGAATCGGATCATCTTCTCGAAATCGTAGAATTTGGAAATCATCGGCACCGGTCAGAATCATGAAGACTGATTCCAGTGGGAATCCATCTTCTGTATCGAAACGGCTCCAGACAAACTCTAGTTCACTGGGCATTGTTTTCGTGGGGTACTTCAGCGTAATCCCGACATAGTTGAGGAAATCGTTAAGGTCGAATCCTTCTTGCCATTCGAGATCTTCGATCATTGGCGTAACTTGAACTCCGTCCACGTCCAAAGAGGCGTGAAGATCAAGCCAGCGAACAATCTTGTCGCCAAACTCTCCCCAGCGGCCTGACGAATCGGGTTCAAGTTCTGGAATGATAGTGGGGTCGAGATTGAACCAATGTCGAAACAATAACTCATCGATGAGGAGATAAACCTCAGTCTCACTCTCTGTAACTTTTGTTTCGACATTGAGAGGCCCAGGGACATGCTCTATCGCCATGACTGGAATAGAAGTCAGCGTCATCATCATTGCGACTCGACAGATCAACCCGATCATTCCAGTCCTCTCGATACCAGCCATGAAACTTCTACAGAACAAATAGTAACAAAAAACCACCGACCCACGAGTCTATGACTCGATGGATCGGTGGTTCTAGAGCGAAAAACTTGATCTATCTACTTCAGATTGATGCTTTTCTCTTCCTTGGGCTTTTCTTCTTCTTTTGGAGGCTCCGGTTCTGAACTGTTCTGGGAAGGCCTGCGACGCTGCCACTCCACCGTCAGTTCAACTTTCTTGCCATCTCTCATGACAATGACCTTCTTCTTTTCGCCTTCTGTACGAATCGCTCTGACGAGAGATCTCCGATCGGTCACTTCATTTCCTGCGACCTCGATGACCTTGTCACCTGCTTTGAGACCTGCTTTTTCAGCGGCAGTATCAGGCAGGACTTCTTCAACAATATTTTCGTCGAGGAAGACTCCCAACATACGGCCCATTGGGCGACGCGGTTGAGCATCACCACCACCTCCGAGCATACCCTCCCGAGAAAGGAGTGTATCGAGATTGGCAACTCCGTAGGCGGTCAGCGCAACAACGAGAGCCGAGTGCTCAAGGTATTCGGGGATCACAAGATCAAAGGTATCTTTTTGTGTATGGATACCGTTCCAGGTATCGGCTTTTCCCTCTTGGCCCCAAAAGAATCCGGGAACACCCATTGGAATAAAGGACTCATGATCCGATCCAATATTTCTAGGGAGTGAATCCACATCATTGAGAGTGAAGGGCATGTCTTTATTAAGCCCCATGACAGGAGCAAAGACCTTTTCAAAATCGGGCTTCATGGCTGCAGTTGCCGGAAGGCTTGCGATGGCATTAGGCCCTCCATCATAGACAAACACTGCAGAGATTTTTTCCATCTTGTCTTTGTTAGCAGCGACCCAAGCCTTAGAGCCGAGAAGTCCTTGCTCTTCACCACTCCAAAGCATGAAGCGGATTGTTCTGCGTGGCTTGATACCTGCCTCGGATAGAATCCTGGCAGCTTCAATGGTGGTTGCTGTCCCCATTCCATTGTCACTTGTCCCAGTCGCTCCGTCCCAAGAATCGATATGCCCACCGATGATGACATATTCATCTGGGAACTCGGTACCGACGATATCAGCGATAACGTTGTAGTATTTCACCGGTCCGGGCTGGAAATGATTTCGGATATCGATCCGAAGAGTGACCTCTTCCTCGTTACCCATCTTTTCCATAATGACGTCGTACTGATCCTTGCGCAGGGTGATTCGCGGAATCTTGGGGAGGTTATCCCAGGTCACCCTGGCACTTCCAAGAATGGTGATGGCATCTCCTCTAGAAGGATAAATCCAACCGGCGACACCGATCTCTTCCAATTGTGTCCTGATCTCACGCTCTTGCTGACGAGCATCTCTGTTTCGACGCCCCCTCTGAGCTGGCATGAAGACCCAGCTATCTTTGTACTCACTCAAATCGAGTTCTTCAGAAAACTCCGGGAAGATTTTCGCCGGGCCATTCTGAGCTCCGCGGGTTCCTGCTGACCACGCGGGAGTTCCAAACTCAAGATCCATCACCTCGGGCGTCATCATCTGTCCACGCCATGGGCCTCGCTGGAAACCGACCGGGAATTCTCCCGCTTCTTCCATCACGACATTTTCAAGGCCGAACTCTTCAAACAAATCTTTACTCCAGTTACAGGCAATATGATCCTGAAAACTGCCGGTCAATCTGGGTCCAATGCCATTGACCAGATGATCCAAAGTTTGGACCACTCGATTGTCGGTTTGCCCGATCGAAATAATCTTCGCTTGTTCTTCACTCAGTTTATTTTCAAGATCCGAAGCTTGGCACACTGAGGAAGTGGCTATGAAGAGACAAAGAAGGAACCCTGTGGTCCTGCAGATCATGTTGTTTCCTTTCAAAGAGGGAGCTTCTTTACAAGGTCGCTGGGGACAAAACCCACTCCTTGTCATCGAAGGTCAAGGAGTCAGGTTCGCAAGGGGATGGGACAAGGTCAAGATACAGGATTAAAGAGGCCGAGAAGGCTCCCCGGTGGGGAGCCTTCTCGGCGATGCTGATCGATGCCTTTTCACCAAAGTGAGGCTCTTCAGCTGTTTTTTTCCTTTTTTGCCCAAGAATCTCTTAATGCAGCAATTCGAACAAAATGGGGCGATTCTTCTGAAGATCGAGCCGGATCGACATGGAAATATCCCACTCTCTCAAATTGGAACCGATCTCCGCCGGCGGCTTGAGCCAGGGCAGGTTCGCAAAATGCTGTGGTTTCCACCCGAGAACCCGGATCGATAAAATCTGTGAACTCTTGGCCCTCAGGAGGATCATCCGGGTTTTCTATACTAAACAGAGGAGAATAGAGAGTGACCGGCAATTGAGCGGCACAAGAAGCCGGGACCCAATGAATGATTCCGCGAACCTTTCGACCCTCTGGCTGACGGCCCTTGGAAGTCTCGGGGTCATAATCGCACCGGATCTCAGTCACCTCGCCTGAATCAGGGTCCGTGATCACTTCTTTGACTTTGACGCAGTAACCATACCGAAGTCTCACTTCTGCATCGGGTGCCAGTCTTCGCCACTTCCTCGGGGGATCCATTCTGAAATCATCCCTATCAATCCAAACCTCCCGCTCAAATGGAATTTGACGCATTCCAGCATCCGGGTCTTCCGGATTATTGACGGCCTCCATCATCTCTTGGAGATCCTCAGGGAAATTCTCTATCACCATTTTCACAGGATCCAAAACAGCCATACGCCGCAGAGTAATCTTGTTCAAATGATCGCGAATATGATTTTCTAAAACCGTCAGATCGATCATCGAGTTCACTTTAGACACGCCGATTGTTTTCATGAACGCTCTGATCGCTTCTGGAGTCACACCTCTGCGCCGCAATCCTGCAAGCGTTGGCATGCGAGGATCGTCCCAACCATCTACATGGCCATCTTCAACCAAGGTTCTCAATCGTCTCTTGCTCATCACCGTGAACTGTAAATTCAATCGAGCAAACTCCGTCTGCGAAGGCACTTCCTCGAGACCAATTTTCTCTAAAAACCAATCATAAAGGGGGCGGTGATTACGGAACTCTAGAGAACAGAGTGAATGAGTCACCCCTTCGATGGCATCGCCTTGGCCATGCGCCCAGTCATATGTGGGGTAAAGACACCAATCATCTCCGGTTCGATGATGATGAGATCTCTGGATTCGATACATCACAGGATCTCGCATCACGATATGAGCAGACTGCATATCAATTTTGGCTCTCAACGTACGACTGCCATCGGAGAACTCTCCTGATCGCATCCCTGCGAAGAGTTCTAGGTTCTCCTCGACAGTACGTGTTCGGAAAGGGCTATCGACACCAGGCTCACTGAGAGTTCCCCGATGCTTCCTGACCTCTTCCCCATCCAAATCACAGACATATGCGTCACCTTGGCGGATTAATTGAACGGCCCAGTCATACAACTGGCCAAAGTAGTCGCTGGCAAAACAGAGCTGGTCCCATTCGAAACCTAGCCATTTCACGTCTTCTTGAATCGAATCGACAAATCTCTGCTCTTCCTTGGCGGGATTAGTGTCATCAAACCGCAGATTACAATGGCCACCGAAATCACCTGCTAATCCGAAACTTACGCAGATCGCCTTCGCGTGCCCTATATGTAAAAAGCCATTCGGCTCTGGAGGGAAACGAAACCTAAGACGTTCTGGCGAAAGACCTTCGCTCACGTCTTTTTGCACAATCTTTTCCAGAAAGCTCAATGAGCGATGCTCTTGTCCGTCTGGTCTTTCTGTCAGTTCTGACAAGTCAATACTCCTTCACAGAGATTAACTAAAATGACATCCCATAGATGTCATGTACGAAAATTTTACAAGGACTGTAACGAACTCTCGTGACCCTTCCATCAGGATCTTCCAAAGTGGCGAAAGAGGTATTAGTATTTACTCGAGGATTATTATGCAGTGGGACCGGGCGATTGTCCCGAGCTTTGCAAGTTGTGGTGGTGTGTTTCGGACAAGATTTCCGAGAATCAACAATCAGGAGTGATGAATCATGGTTATTAGAATTGCTGGCGTATTTCTTGCTTGCATGCTTTTGCCTGCATTGGCAATGGCAGGAGCCCCATTTAATATGAGCTTCAGTAGTGCAGCGGCTCCACAAGGCGGTCTTGCTGCAATTACTTTCTCCTTTGACCACTCAGAGCCTAATGGTGTTCAGGGATTCTCCTTCGGTGTATGTCACACCGAGAGCGTTTTATCCCTCGAACCTGTCGGGAGTTCTGGAGATTTCGACGAAGTCGTCGATTGGTCTTCCACTGTTGAGACACTGAAACAGGGCGCAAACCCTGATTTCTTCCAACAAAACCTCGAGTCCGGAGGCTGGACTGTGGGTTGCGTGATTTGCTTCACCTCCTGTGATGTCCTCGCACCCGGATCATACGAATTCGGAACGGCGTATTACCGTGTCAACGGTCAAGTCGGTGAAGTCGGAACGGTAGGAATCTGCTCGACTTTAGGTTCACCTCCCGTCAGCTCTGTAGCGGTCGTCAATGGCGCCTCATTGCCCATGACTTCCCAGGACGGCTCGGTAGAGGTTCTCGATGTTCCTCCCATCGTCTTCAACTACAATGCTCCAGACCGCAATGTGAACTACGACCCAGCAACGGGTGAGGGAGATTTCACTGCAGTCTTGACCATTTCAGAAGATCCTTCGAACGCCACTTATCCGACGAACACACAAGGGTTCTCGATGAGTATCAGTTCGGACTCGAACTATATCTCACCGACTTCTGCAGACATCACGGGTGCTGTCGCTGCAGCACAGCCTGCATTTGCTCAGTCCCAAATCCTGCCTTCCGGCTGGACTCTCGGAGTTGTGTACTCATTCCAGGTTCCGATCTTCTTGCAGTTTCCCAGTGAAACTAATGCCGTTCAAATCGCCGGAAGTACCGTCGCTGGAAATCTCCAAGGAGACCCCACCGGGCTCACTGTACCTTTGGCCTGGACACAAATTGGAAATCCGACCATCTTCAATGTCGTGACAACCAATAACACCAGTATCTCCCCCCTCACGTCTGACGGGGTATTGACGCTGAATCCTCAGACAAATCTCGACTATGTTCGCGGAGATGCCAACGCAGACGGCATCGTTAACGTAGCCGACGTGGTATGGTCTCTTCAGGAAATCTTCAACAACGGTCCAGCAGGCCCTTGTAATGATTCCAAGAACACCAATGGTGACGGAATTTTTGACGTCGCTGATCCCATTTGGTTGATCTCTTACATCTTCCAAGACGGATCTCCACCGCCGGCACCCTTCCCCACCTGTGGAGAAATAGGCGATCCACAAGATTGCACCTCCTACAACGGTTGCTAGAACCCGGTTGCTGAATAATTGGAAACAAAAAAAGGCTCGATCGTGAATCACGATCGAGCCTTTTCTAATTCTCCATCTAGACTGTCGAAAACGTCTCCAGAGCAGCTATTTTTTTCGTGAAGCCGGTGCGTTCTTTTTTGCTTCTTCCCGGATCCTTTTTGCCGTAGCAGCCCAAGAACAAATCGGACAACCCGACAGATCATGCCGCAGAGCTGGACAATGTTCCCGTCCGAAGAAAATGATCTGTAAATGAAGATCATTCCATTTCTCTCTGGGGAATATCTTTTTCAAATCGACCTCTGTCTTTTCGACAGATTTCCCGTTGGTCAATCCCCACCGGGTGGCAAGTCGGTGAATATGAGTATCCACCGGAAAAGCCGGAATCCCAAAAGACTGCGCCATGACGACACTCGCAGTCTTATGCCCGACTCCTGGCAGAGCCTCTAGGCTTTCGAAGTCCGCAGGGACTTCTCCGCCATGCTCCTCAATGAGGATTCGACTCAACTGGTATATGGCTTTGGCTTTCCTGGGAGCCAAACCACAAGTTTTGATAAATCCATAAATCTCCTTTTCAGATAACTTTTTCATATCTTGCGGAGTTTTCGCATCGGCGAAGAGATCTGGTGTCACCAGATTCACCCTCACATCGGTGGTTTGCGCCGACAACAGCACGGCAACCAGCAGTGTAAATGGATTACTGTGATCGAGAGGAATGGGGGGATGAGGATAGAAGGATCCCAAGATCTTCTCTATCTCGATTGCCTTTTCAAGACGATTCATGCATTCCCCCTCGGAGAACTTTAAACTTCATTAAGTGTACTTGAGGGCAGATTTATCTGGGGTACTCTCCGGAATCAAAATGCCGTCAACCCCATTATTGACTCTCATGAAGACGTTCGCCGAAAGGGGCAGTTTGGATTTTTCATTTGATCAAGATCCTGAGGAGTTTGACACCTCCGATGACAATACTCCAAGGGTATGCCCCCTCTTTCCCCTCTCGGATTTGATTCTGTTTCCGGGTCAGGTCATCCCACTTCATGTTTTTGAACCTCGATATCGGCAAATGACACAAGATCTTCTCGATAATAGTGGGGAAATCATTCTTGGCACTGTTCTAGGAGAAGATCGAGAGAAACTTGAGAAAGTCGCACCTGTGCAACCCATCGCAGGCTTAGGCCGGGTGCAACGTTATCAGGCCCTCGAGGACGGTCGATTCCTGATCATGGTTCTGGGAGAACGCAGAGTAAAAATTGAACCTGTAGACAGAGGAAAAATATACCCAGAGGCGCGTTTCGAAGTGTTCGAAGAAACAGATTCCTACATTTCAGACACGGAACTCGACCATCTACAATCCGCACTGAAAAAGATCGAAAGCCAGATCGACCTCCCCGAGGAAACTTCCCCTGATCAACTGGTAGATTTGCTCATCATGATTTCAAAAATTGACCCGAAAGATAAATACAAGATCTTTCAGATGACGTCAGTATCCGACCGTTTGGGGAAAATCCTAGACTTCCACTGATACTCCAATCTGATGCTCCAACCTGATGCTCCAACCTGATGACCTATTGACCCCTTCCAGCCGTCAGCAATGATGTCTATGAGATCCACGAAACCGTCAGGGGATTAGATTTGTACAGATTCAGATTCTGCCTACTTATATGTTTTTGCCTCAGCGGTATGGGCTGCCGATCCGTCGACCTCGTAGTCGAAGAAGATGCTCTAGGGATAGAAACACGCCTTCCCCTCGAAGCTGAGAGTTTTCAACTCTTCGACTCCGAAGGTGTACTGGTCTATGCCCGCTCCGAGCAGTTCGCCCGAGATATCGCCATTCGCGTGGAAGCGGCGGAGAATCTTCTCACTGAAAAAACCGGCGAACAGCCTTCAGAAATGGTCTATTTCGCGGTCGATCTCAATTACGAAAAAAGAAGCGAGTTTCACGCACGCGCCTTTGAAGTCGCAGGATCTGTATGGGATCTCAGAGATAATGCTTTCAAATTCTCCCGCTCAAAAGGGGTTCCTGACGAGCAGGAAATGAGCCTCAAGTTGGAAGAAGCCTTCCCCAAAATGCTGCCGGGCTTGATCGAGACACCTCGCCCCCGCTCTCCAAACTTCAGCACGTACGCCATCGTTCTCTCGACGCTGAAATCTAAAAAAGCCGAGTGCAATGCACTGATCGAAGAAGTTCTCTTACAATTGGAGCTCACAACCCTTCAGAAAGTATTGGTGGCTCCCTTCAAACCGCTGATGCGGAAAATGATCATGGAAGTCCTCAACAGGGTTGAACAAGCGATGGTTCTCGCAACCCATCTTCAAGGAAGAGACTCCTGGGATAAAACCCGTATCCAGCAAACGATGAACGAGGTTCTGGATCTGGAAGGGCTCAAGAAAGACTTCAAAAAACCTGAACTGCCCAATGGTGCTTCACGATCAGACGCGGCCTCCGGGGAATAACCGTCTATTTTTTGCTTCTAACCTCAAAAGGTGTTTTCCCCGCTCAGGCTTCTCCGATAGCATCAGACATCTGAAGTCCGCTTCCCTCGTGGATATTTTCAGATTCATCAGGACGGGAATCTTTTCTCTCCCAAACCACACGCATGGTGCCAGTTCAGCACCTAAACAGGAGTTACTCATTAAAACTTTACTGACCTTCCTCTCGCTGGCTATTCTGATGTCCGGCTGTGCATTCACCGGCGGTGTAACAGATACAAATCGTCCGTCCCGAGAATTTGACATTCGATATGAAGTGGACCTTGCAGGAATGGAAGTCGGAAAGCCCATCAGCATATGGATTCCAATTCCGCACAATGATCCACATCAAAAAGTTGTGGACTTAAAGTGGTCTGTCGGTAGCGAGTTGGAACTGAATCAGATCAGCACCAAACGAGAAAATGTCTACGGCAATGAAATGATCTACCTTCAGGGAGTCGCCAATACAGCGACTGCAAAGATCACTGTGAATTACAATGTGGTTCGATTCGAAAACAGTGTGGATCAACAGCTCTTCTCGAAAGATACAGGCGACTCACCCAAGAGCGATTCTATATACCTCCAACCATCTGATCTTTGCTTCGTTACTCCACAAATAGATGCATACGCAAACGTACTTTCGGCCAACAAAAACTCAACTATGGAAATTGCTCAAACCTTCTACGAGCACATCCTTAAGGAGATGTCATACGACAAAAAAGGTGAAGGCTGGGGAAGAGGCGACGTCTATCACGCCTGTGAAGTCGGAAAAGGGAACTGCACAGACTTCCACACCTACTTCAACGCACTCTGCATGGCTGCAGGAATAGAATCCAGATTCCAAATTGGCATGTGGGGGAAATACACCCCTCAAGAAGCTGAGTTCAAAACCGGCGGTTACCACTGCTGGGCCGAATTCCATGTTCCAGGCAAGGGCTGGGTCCCCGTCGACATCTCTGAGGCAGATAAAGATGTGGCTAACAAAGCGAACTTCTTTGCTCGCCAAACTGCTAACAGAGTCACCTTGAGCACAGGCCGGGGCCTGACTTTGTCGCCTGCCCAATCAGGTTCTCCACTGAACTTCTTCGTCAATCCCTACGCAGAAATGGACGGCAAGCCATTCAGCGGGATCAGTAAATCCTGCTACTGGACCGATCTTTCTGGCGTAAGTACGAATGCCCCTGTCACCTCCATGAATAGATAATTAACGATCGAGAAATGCGTGTCGGGTTCCGGTGATGATTTAAATTTAGAAAATTTATTCATCACCGGAACCTTCAGCATCTTTTCTCCGTTGGACTCTTCGCAGAATCCAAATTTCTTACACGTCAAAGTTCGCATTGAAATGTTGAGTTTCCCTCACCACGAAAAAGGTGCATCAAATGAATCAAGAACCCAAATCAGTGGATAACAAACCCGTCGTCATAGAATTGGACGCAGGGAAACATGCATGGTGTTCATGCGGCCTCTCCAGTAAACACCCATTCTGTGATGGAACTCACTCCGGAACGGGAATGTCTCCTACCGTGTTTGAATTAGAAGAGAAGAAAACTGTTGCCCTATGTGCCTGCAAGAAAACAAGCGGAGCACCTTTTTGCGACGGATCTCATAACTGATCGCTCAATAAGAAGAGACGAAATCTCAAGCGCTGTTAGGAATAAGCACTGTTAGGAATAAGCACTATTCTTAATAGTGCTTATTCTGCTTCCAGTGGGATCAGTGTTTCGAGGATGGTTTCGGGTTGGCAAAATATATTAAAAGGCTCAACAGGATAGAACCCATCCATGTAGGGCAAAGTAATCGTGTATTCACCGGTTTCGCTGACTAAGACTCGATAGCCGCTTCCTGTGCGACCACGAGTCAGCACCTTTCCCTCATGACCGTCAGCGTTCACAACAGGATGCCAAGTCAAGTCCCAGGGGATAGAAGTGCCATCTTCATCGAGAAGCAAAATCATCCCCATGGCCGGCTCCAATTCGATTTCGAATTGATTGGCACCATCTTCGTTCACGGTGACCTGCTGATGCTTGGGAACATATGCCGGATCAGAAACTGAAAGAATCACATTGCCAACGGGAACCTGAAAATCAAAAACCCCTTCGCTCGTAGCAGGAACAGGAACCGCTCCAGCACCCGGAACTCCAGCAGGGCGACTCGGTGCCCAACGAACCAATCCGGGGGAAGCCAGCTGTCCTCCGCCCCCCTGAAGCACTGTTGTCACCTGAATATCTACAGGGTAAGGGAGTTCGATATGAGCATCGTAAAAACCTTCCTCTGTCACTTCGAAGAGGTCGCCATATCCAACCGGTAAAACCAAAACTCCATAGCTTCCTATTTTGACTTTGACAGGGCCCCAGACGAATAGGTCACCCCCCGGTATTGACTCAGCATCCATATCGATCGCCTGCACCACCACTGTGTCGTTCAATGGATCACTGCCGGCTCCGGTAGGTCGAATACGCAACGAGAAATCATCCAGATACCATCCGTCTGGAATAAAGACAGTACCTCCTAAATCTGCTCGATCTTCATCATCGGAAGGCACTTCCAGCGTCAATGTGGTCTCCCCTCCCAGGGAAACTTCAAAAGTGATCTCTTCGTAAATCGTAGGATTCAGATTCCAATGCCCAGACTCCAAGGTCGCTACCCAGACTCCTGGCATGACTCCTTCAATGAGACGGTTCGTTCCTCCGGCAACAGGAATCTCCATAAATGGAGGGCCAAAAGACTCGGGAGCTCGAAAGCGTAACTTGATGTCTTGTCGCTCTGTATCTCCTAAAACATCCAGAAACACACTTCCAGAAGGACGAAGCAGAACTTCTCTCTCACCACCCTCGATTAAATCTACGGTGATACGCTTCCATTCATGTCCTGCAGCCCTAGCGTGGAGAACAACAGCAGAGCCGATCATTCCCAAACGACCATCGAGTGAAACTGGGCCCGTCTGTTCGGAGATGACATAGTCAGTCGCCATTGGCCAGCCCGGATGTTCCAGAGTACTTCTATGAAAATCCTGAAGCCGAACGACTTCAACATTATTGAGAGACTCGCCGGTCTCTGCGGAGATGAGGTTTAAGGTTGCCAATGCGTCATAGCGAATAAAGACTTTCACAGAACTCGCCATTTTAGCAATGATGGGCATGTTTGGAGCGATAAC
>Ga0055584_100005793_pt1 | contig 12100 bp, 10 predicted proteins | sample OSDHelmetaG_FD_58716 | JGI IMG/M metagenome (GOLD analysis project Ga0055584, IMG submission 58716) | Pelagic marine sediment microbial communities from the LTER site Helgoland, North Sea, for post-phytoplankton bloom and carbon turnover... | ecosystem: Environmental > Aquatic > Marine >... | reverse complement strand
ACACCTTCGACAAAATCTAAATCATCAATCATCATTTGATGTATCTCAAATACTTTCGAACTCTCCTTATCAAATTTAACCGTTTTATCAACTAATTGCTTCAACTCATTCATTGCTTGAGTCTTTGCATCGATAAATCGTTTCTTTTCTTCTTCAACATCCAATGACGTTTCTTTTTCAATACTATAGTCCGCTTTTTCTAAGTACAGTATTTGTTCTAAAGCTACGCGATCAGATACTCCGATTCCTATTATCGTTTTCATATTTCGTCTCCTTTATTTAATCGTGTTAATATTTGTTAAGATTGTTAAACTCATTGACAATCCATTTTAACATGTGTAAAATGAAGTCAAATAAGGGGGGCATTATGAATCGTCAAAAACGCAAACTTACACCATCACGAGTGATCGGGTCGGTGATAGCTGGCTTACTAATCATCATCATTGTTGGCTATCAAATCATTACAACTAAACCCGAACATATCGAAGATGTTTGGCAAGAAATCTTATTAATTGTTCTTGGTATAGGTTTCTCTCTTTATATCATTATCAATTATTTTAGACAGAAAAACCAATAGGTTTACAACACAAATCACTCACCAAAGAATAACTTAAAGTTATTCTTTTTTTTATATCTTTAAACCTTTTAATAAGACTGATTTTACTGTCAAATCCGGATTTAATATAACCAAATCCGCATCTTTTCCTTTTTCAATACTACCAACATGTTGATCAATCCCTAAAGCTCTTGCAGGATTCAAAGACGCCATTTTTATAGCATCAACTAATGGCACACCAACGACTTCAACCATATTTTTGACCGCTTTATCTAAGGTTAATGTTGAACCAGCAATTGTCCCATTGGCTAGTTTCGCTTTACCGTCTGTAACATGCACTGTTTGACCACCAAGATCATATTCCCCATCCTTTAAACCTGTAGCCCGCATCGCATCACTCACAAGGATTAACTGTTCACTTCCCTTAGAACGATAAGCAAGTTGAATCGCTGCCTTATGTAAATGAATCATATCAACGATCATTTCAGCAGCAATTTGATCGCTCGTCAACACAGCACCAACAATAGCAGGTTCCCGATGAGAAAATGCCCTCATACCATTATACAAATGTGTTGCAATCGAACCCCCCGCTAAAATTCCCGCTTCTGCTTCAGCATATGATGCATTTGAGTGTCCAAGTGCTACTTTCACTCCATCTTGGGTCAATCGTCTAATAATCTCTAAAGACCCGTCTAACTCAGGTGCAATAGCTACAACCCGAATATGATGATTTGCTGCTTCCATAAACTCGTTAATTTCAGCCATATCTCCATTTCGAATAAACTCAATCGGCTGAGCACCTTTCTTTTCCGCAGAAAAATACGGTCCTTCAAGATATATACCTAAAAAATGACTAGATTTAGAACTTTTATTAGATAACGCAATATAGTTTTTCGCATTTTCTAATGCCTTTACAATAGCCTCTTTTGGATTAGTCATTGTCGCTCCTAAAAACGATGTCACACCATGGCTAGCTTGAAATTCTCCCATATGAGTCAGCGCTTCAATTGTGCCATCCATGATATCAAAACCTGAATTCCCATGATGATGTATATCAATATACCCCGGCACTAGATATCCATTTTCCCCATCAATAACCTCATCATAATCTACGCCAATACAATCTTGACGATTTCTCATCTCAAAAATATATCCATCTTTCAAAATCACATCGATACCTGATGCAATCTCATCTTTAAATACGACTTGAATATTTGTTATTAATGTTTTCATCTTTAAACCCTTTCTTAAAAATATATTTCGCTGCTTCTTCATCAAGAATAACTTTCACATTTGGATGCCGCTGTAGTACACTTGCTGGACAATCCTCCGTTACTTCTCCTCTAAGCATTTGATAAATAGCTTTTGCTTTCTTTTCTCCAAAAGCTGATACGATTACTTCTTTAGCTTGCATAATGGTGTCAATACCCATTGTTGCTGCAAACCTAGGTACTTGATCAATCTCATCATTAAAGAACCGTTTGTTCGCCTCTCTCGTTGATTCAGTTAACGTAATCTGATGAGTCTTTGTCTTAAATGGTGTGCCAGGCTCATTAAATGCTATATGCCCATTTACCCCAATTCCAAGAATGACAAGATCAAGCCCACCCTTCTCTTGAATCAATGCATCATACGACTCATAATCTACACCAGAATCAACAGGAGGAAAATGAATATTTTCCTTCTTCACATTCACATAATCAAAGAAATGCTTCCGCATAAAATGATGATAAGTTTGCGGATGTGACCGGTCAATATCAATATATTCATCCAAATTAAATGTTTGAATATCTGAAAAATCAACCCTTCCTTCTACAAACGCTTGATGCATCAAATAATAGGTATAAATATAGGTTGAACCTGTAGCTAACCCTAAGTTTCGAATCGCTCCTTGATTAATTTTGTAAATCATATAATTTGAAATCGCAAGACACGCTTTCTTATAATCTTTATAAACTCTCGTTTGCATTCTACCACCTCTATATCCAATTCTATTATAGCCTTTACGTGATAAAATGCTACACATTCACTATAGAATGTCAAAAATTGACCAAAAGAAAAAAAGCGTTTACATCAATCGTCTATATGATAAAAATCAATCGAGAAACAAAGTCCTCGATTGATTTCATTTATTAAGATTTATTGAATAAATTGTAGAATGGTTTCAATCACTAGCCGTTGTTGAACAAGTGTTGAAATTTCGGCTTCACCATCACCTTTTTGTGGTCCATACCAACCAAATTGAGCGTGGTTCCCTCCTTCAATATCAACTATTACAACATCATCACTCACAAAAGATAGGTGATCATTGAATTTATCTTCATCCATACCAAGATCAAATTCCGCAGTAATCAATAAAACATCCTTTGATGAAATGTCTTTAATTGGGTAACTCCCTAATAATATAACAGATGAGATGTTATCATGTTTGCTCGCAACCATTGATGCGACTACCCCACCTAAAGAATGTCCAATAATAATATTATCGTATGCATCACTTAAGTAACGAGCCGCTTGATTAGGCATCAATATTGCAAGATTAAAAGCGGGCTTAACAACGGTTACACTATAACCTTCTAAGGCTAAAGATAGAGCCAAAAATGAATAACTATCCGGTTCAACTAAACCACCAGGCACAAAGACAATATGTTTAACCGGGTCACTAACCCTATACTCAATAGCCCACATATCTTCTGTTGTGGTCACTGATGAAACATCTAATCGTGCTATTTCTTCATCCATTTCATCTAATGCTTCATATGGATTTCGGCTATAAATATACAAAGCTCCCACACCCAAAACAAATACAATCAATATGGTTAACAGCACACGTTTTATCCATTTTTTAAGTTTCATAAAACCACCTCAGATTATTGATAAATCACTATATATAAAGGTTTCCTTTACATACTACACAAATGAAAATCGTTATAACTTTGAAAACCCATACCCATAGACCTCATGGGTATTATTAACCGTTAGGAATGCCTTCGAATCTTGTTCATTAATGAATGCTCGCAATCGAATAAATTCTCTTTTTGACAATACAACAACGATAATCTTTTTATCTTTATCGGTATAGCCACCTCGTCCATGATAAATCGTAAATGATCGATCTAAGGTTTTAATAATGAAATCTTTGATACAATCGAAATTATCGCTAATTATTGTTACTTCTTTCATTAGATTTAACCCATCGATAATATAGTCAATCACAAAACTATTGATAAGAACCCCAAGCATCGCATACATAGCCTTATTCATTCCAAACGCAAATCCAGAAAAAATAGTGATAAGGATATCTGATAAAAACACAGCCTTTCCTAAATGAATATGAAAAAACTTATTAATAATTTTTGCACTAATATCCGTTCCGCCCGTTGATGCATTTTGATTAAAAACAATCCCCATACCAACACCAGAAATTACAATACCAAAAATTAACTCCAATAAAATATCACCTGTCAACGGCTCATTCATTGGATATATCAATTCAAGTGCGTAAACCAACAAAGAAACCATCAAACTTGCATAAATGGTTTTAATACCAAATGTTTTTCCGATAACGATAAAAGCCGTTATAAATAAAATGATATTTATCATCACCATAATAATCCCTACTGGTAAAACTGGAACAAAATAATTTAATACAATCGCTAATCCATTCGCACCACCTGTCGCTAGGTTACTCGGCATTAAGAAAAAGTACATACCGCCAGCAACCATAAAAACACCCAGAGTGATGTAAACATACTCCTTGACTTTTGTAGACATATTCTTACCTCTTTTCTATAAACGATTGATATCTAACAAAAAATGTTATTGCATAGATATTCTACCATAGCAAAAACCACTATTCAATGACAGAATCATAATATCCTTCTTGCTCTTTATCTTCAGTGAATGTCGATTTTCAACAATTTATTGAATACGGTTGACAACAGTATTAAGATTAGTTAAAATACATTATCGACCGAATAATAAATTTAGATAATTATCGTATCTTATTCAGGTTTAAGAAAGGATGTATATTAATGAAAAAAACACTAATGGCTGTACTTATTGGTTTACTATTTATTTTTGTCAGCTGTTCTTCTGCAAATGATTTAGAGAATGCTTTTGACAAAATGGAAACTGTTGATTCATACCGAATGGATATGAAAATGACAAACGTTCCATTCGTAGGTAGTATGTCAATCACAGTAAAACAAGATGGAGATATGACATACTCTTCAAACCCATTACTCACAGAAGGCCTTTACCAAAAAACTATCGATGGTGAAGTCTATGATTACATATTACAAGAAGATGGTAGTTACGAGTTATCAACAACACCATCTAGCGACGAGGAAGAGGACTTAGAATATGTTGATTCCTTAGACTATAACGATTTCAGTGAAACCGATGACATGACATGGACAATGAAAACAGATCGAATCTATCTTGATGAAAATGAAAGCGAATATATGGAAAATGTTGTCATTACATTGAATAATCAAGGGTATTTTGATACCATCAATTTCTCTGTCACAACAGAAGGTTTAACTCTTGATGTTGAAATCACTTTTACTGACTATAACAACACAACAGTTGAATTACCAACAAACAACTAAACCGTGTATATAAAGAAGTCCTTGCTTATTGATAGCAAGGATTTTTTTCATCATTAGACCTAGAATCATATCATTTAATTATTTCACAAAGTTCAGTATTTAACTCAATTTATTTATCATTTTAGCCAATACACTACATATGTAATCGAAATTATACAAAAAATAATAACCCCTCATTTTAGATCAAACGACCCAAATTGAGGTAATCCTTGATTTTTTTAATGAAAAACAGATGAAAAAATGGCTAACATCATTTTTGCAAAACAATCTAAAACTATCACCAAAACCTTCATAGTGAATTACAATCACTAGAAGGTTTTTTTATATTTCTCATTTTTATATATTGATTTTTTTTAGATTATCATATATTATAATGAAAGCGCTGTTATTATTACTTATACACATAAAATTTTGGGGGAAATTATGAAGAAAAACGCTGTCACGAAGGAAACATATATAGTCCTATCCGTCTTTCTCTTTATCTTTTGTATCTTTTCTATTGAGATGGGGGTCGCAAACTTTTTAGGCACAACTATTGCAACCGGATACTACCTTTTAATTAATGTTGCATTATGGATAATGGGGGTCGCTATTTTAACCGGAGCGATGGCGGGTATCTTTAGTGAGTTTGGTATTATTGCCTTGTTTAACAAACTCTTTAAACCTATTATTCGTTTTGCATACCGTTTACCTGGAGTAGCAGGTATTGGTGCGCTTAGCGCTTATCTATCAGATAATCCAGCCATTATCAGTTTATATAAGGAACGTGAATTTCGCAAACAATTCAAAGACTACCAAATTCCTGTATTATGTAATCTAGGTACCAGTTTTGGGATGGGATTAGTAATTGCTATTTCATTTTTATCCATCGGTCAACATTATGAAGGTAATTTCTTTTTGGCTGTCTTTGTTGGTATTGTCGCAAGTATAATTGGTAGTATTGTCAGCGTGAGACTATTAACATATTACTCTAAGAAATATTATAAAATCCCAAAAAATGATAACCCCATAAAAGAAACCGTTGGCGATGAACTTTACCGCTATACACGAGAAGGAAATGCCTTAAATCGATTATTAGAAAGCGCCCTAGATGGTGGAAAAAACGGTGTTGATATTGGACTACAAATCATCCCGGGAATCCTTATTATCTCTACATTTATTATCATATTAACAAATCAACCACCAGTTGGTGGTTACACCGGCGCTGCACTGGAAGGTGTCGGCTGGTTACCGGCCATCGGAAAACATTTAATGTTTATCTTCCATCCATTATTCGGTTTTAGTTCTCCTGAAGCCATCGCATTTCCACTAACATCCCTTGGTAGTGCAGGCGCAGCAATCGGATTTGTTGAAGAGTTTTTATCAAATGGCTATATCGATGTAAAAGACATCGCTGTCTTTACCGCCATTGGTACGACGTGGAGTGGATATTTAAGCACACACGTCGGAATGATGGATTCTCTCAATTCTAGACCTCTGACCACTAAAGCAATCCTTAGCCATACCATCGGTGGACTTGTCAGTGGTATAGCGGCGAATTACCTTTTTATTCTTGCAACGATCATCTTTTAATAAAAAACACCTTTATTTTCCAATAATAAGGAAAATATAGGTGTTATTTTTTTTATTCTAATTCAAAAGCACCTGTATATAACTGATAATATGTGCCTTTCTTCTCAATTAACTGATCATGAGTTCCACGCTCAATTATCCGTCCATGATCCATCACCATAATAGCATCACTATTCCGAACCGTTGACAAACGATGGGCAATGACAAAAACAGTTCGCCCTTTCATTAAATCATCCATTCCCTTTTGAACCAATGCTTCAGTACGTGTGTCAATAGATGACGTTGCTTCATCTAAAATCATCACTGGCGTATCTGCGACCTCAGCTCTAGCAATTGAAATTAACTGCCGTTGACCTTGTGAAAGGTTTGAGCCATTCCCACTTAATACCGTTTCATAACCCTGTGGCAACCGCGTAATAAAATCATGTGCATTCGCTTTTTTTGCAGCTTCAATACATGCTTCATCACTCGCATCTAATCGCCCATAGCGGATATTTTCCATCACAGTACCAGTGAATAACGTTAAATCCTGTAAAACAATCCCTAAAGAACGTCTCAAATCAGGTTTTCTAATCTTGCGAATATTAATTCCATCATATCGTATTTTACCCTCTGGTATATCATAAAAACGATTGATAAGATTAGTGATTGTTGTTTTCCCAGCACCTGTTGCACCAACAAGAGCAATCTTTTGACCTGCATGAGCATAAATGCTAATTCCGTGTAAAACCTCTGTTTTACCATCATACGAAAAATCAACATCTTCTAAAACAATATCGCCTTTTAACTCAACATATTCAACATCCCCTGTTGAACGATGCGGATATTTCCATGCCCACATATCTGTACGCTTCTTGCTCTCTACAATCTGACCATCTTTATTCCTTGTACAATTAACTAAGGTTACATAACCCTCATCATCTTCTTCAGTCTCGTCTAAGAGTTCAAAAATCCGACTTGCACCAGCAAGACCCATTGTAATCATACCTATTTGGCTTGATACTCGACCAACAGTTTGTGATAAGGTTCTTACAAATGTTAAATACGCCACCACAATCCCGACAGTTAATGTCGTATAACCAAGTATAGAGAGATTGTAGACATCCCCTATAATTAAAATACCACCGATAAATGCTACTAATACGTACATAATATTTCCGATGTTTGCCATAATCGGCATCAATATATTACTAAACGTATTCGCTTTCTCACTGTCTTTAAATAACTGTTCGTTATATGCATCAAATGCTTCCTTAGCATTTTCTTCATAATTAAATACTTTAACCACTTTTTGACCATTGACAAATTCTTCCACAAAACCTTCTTCGGCTGCGATAGATTTTTGTTGTTTCATCATATAAGTTGCACTACCACCTGCGATTTTACGCACGAGCTTCAACATCAAATAAATAATAATAAATACAAATATCGATAACCAAATTGAATAAGCAATCATCATGACTACAATCGCAATCACCGTCATTAATGATTGAAATAATTGCGGCAAAACCTGTCCGATTAACTGACGCAAAGCGTCTGCATCATTTGTATACGTTGACATAATTTCACCATGAGGGTGCGTGTCATAATACTTAATTGGAAGTTTTTGCATTTTTTCAAACATATCAACACGAAATCTAAACAAGGTTCCTTGTGTTACCTTTGCCATAATGCGTGTATAACCAAACGCTGTTACGACGCCAACACTATAAACGGATATCATAATGATTAAAAACGTCATCAATTTAGCTTGAACACTATCCATACCATTCTCTAATCCAGGTTTAATCACTTCATCAATAACCTTTTGAATCATCACGGATGAGAAAACCGTTGATAATGATGCAATAATAATAGAAATCATCACAATGATAAGTTCTTTTCGATTATTTTTAAATAAATACTTGAAAAAACGCTTCGCTGTTCCTGGTTTAAATGATCCTTTTTTCATGTTTCCACCATGAGGACCGCCATGTACTCTAGCCATTATGCATCACCCCTTGTCGTATTAACTTGAGAATTATATATTTCGCGATAAGATGCATTAGATTCCATTAATCGTTCATGTGTATCAAATGCAACCACTTTACCATTTTCTAAAATCACAATACGATCTGCCGATTCAATTGATGCAACACGTTGAGCGATAATAATCTTAGTGGTATTTGGTAACATTTTCTTCATTTGTTCAGTAATTAAAGCATTTGTCTTTGTATCGATTGCACTTGTTGAATCATCAAAAATGATAATTTTTGGTTTTTTAATTAATGCTCTTGCGATACACAATCGCTGCTTTTGACCACCAGAAACATTCGTTCCTCCACGTTCGATACGTGCTTCATATTTTCCAGGAAGTTGTTCAATAAACTCATCTGCACAAGCTAGTTTCGCTACTTCCTTTACTTCCTCAATACTCGCATGTTTATTTCCCCACCGAATATTATCTGCAATTGTCCCTGAAAAAAGGACATTTTTTTGCAAAACAAAAGCAACTGAATCTCTTAATGCATGTAATTCATAATCCTTTACATTACGCCCACCAACAAGTACTTCTCCATTTGTCACATCGTATAGACGCGGAATTAACTGTACCAATGATGTTTTCGATGAACCAGTCACTCCTAAAATACCAATTGTTTCACCTGATTTAATTGACAAATCAATATCCTGTAATACATACTTACTTGCATTCTCTGAATAACTGAAACACACATTTTTAAATGTCACAGACCCATCTTTAACAACTGTTAATCCTTCCGGATTAGGATCTAACGATGATGTTGTTTCTAACACCTCCGCAATCCGATTTACCGATTCAGCGGATATAGCAATCATCACAAATACCATAGAAAACATCATTACTGACATTAGAATCATTGTTGAATACGTCACCAATGAACTTAATTCACCAGTTGATAATGCTAATCCAGCACTGTTAATGATTTTGTTTGCTCCAAAATAGGCAATTAAAACAGTCACTAAATACATACTAAATATCATCAATGGATTATTTAATGCAATAATCTTTTCTGCCTTGATGAAATCATCTCGTACTTCTCCAGCTGCAACATTGAATTTTTTATTCTCGTAATCTTCTCTTACGAAAGATTTTACAACACGTATTCCCCCCACGTTTTCTTGAACGCGACTATTTAAACGGTCATATTTTTTAAATATACGTTTAAAGACAGGAAAAACCTTTGTTAAAATCAAACCAAGTCCTCCACCTAAAATAGGCACAATCACCACAAAAATAAGCGCCATATCCCAAGAAATGCTCACCGTCATCACAAAAGCAAAAATCATCATTAATGGTGTTCGAATTGCAATCCGAATAATCATTTGAAATGCATTTTGAGCATTTGTCACATCTGTCGTTAACCGGGTCACCAATGATGAAGCTGAGAACTTATCAATTTCTTTAAATGAATAATCTTGAATGCGATAGAATATCCCTTTTCGTATATTTTTCGCAAATCCTGTAGAAGCTGTCGCAGCGAACTTACCTGCAAACATTCCCGCTAATAACGATCCAATCGCCATCAAAATTAACGCTATTCCAAAAACATATATCGGAGTCATAGTATCCCCAGACATTTTATTAATCATTTGCGCCATAATCAATGGAATTAATACTTCTAAAACAACTTCTAACGACACTAATACAGGCGTTAAAATCGCTTGTTTTTTATACACACCAATGTATTTTGTCAGCACTTTATACTGACTTAAAATTCCCTTTTTCAAATCATATCCTCCTGTCGTTACCTTTAGTCATACTGTTTGTTTGGATCAAACTCACTAATTAAACGTTTATTAATACGCACATAGTTCATTGCATCCTCTTCCCCAAGAAATTTAAGTATATTGTAAATACGATCATGAACCATCTTCCCATGTTTCTCCACAAAATCTCTTCCTTTTTGTGTCACGTTAATAATCATCTTACGTCGATCATTTTTTGCTTGTTTCTTTAAAATATATTGTTTTCTTTCTAAATGCTTTATCACCGTAGCCATTCGACCACTTGTTAAAGATAAACGGTCAGATATTTCACCGACAAATGCGCCATCTTTTTCAAACACTAAAAACAATAACGTTCCAATTTCACCTCGACTCAATTCCATCACAGGCTGAAAAGGTTGCTTTTTCAACAATGAATCTTTCATAAATTTCTTAGTGAGTTTTTCAAAATCCATAAAATCACCTCATTTTACCTTCTTCCCAAAGGTATTTTATCTTTCGCTAAAAGATATTTTATCACAACACTTTTATATTGTAAATAAAAACACTCACTTTTTTTCAAAAAAAAAGACAGTGTTTGACACTGTCTATGTACCTGATTCCATATCAATTTCGTTTGAAACCAATGTATAAATTTCATCATAATATTCTAGTACTACATCAACTACCATCGAACAAAACTGAGTTCCTTTATACTTCACTAACTCTTGATAACACGCTTCTTTTGTCAACCGTTTCCGATATAGACGATCACTTAACATCGCATCCATTGCATCCGCAACGCCAATAATCCGTGACTCAATCGGAATCTCTATTCCAGTTAACCCTCTTGGGTACCCTTGACCATCTATGCGTTCATGATGACAAAATACAATTTCAGCAATATCTCTCAATGATGATACCGAATTCAAAATTCGAAATCCAATTTCACTATGTTTTTTAATTATTCCATATTCATCATCAGTTAATTTTCCTGTTTTCATAAGAATATTCGTTGGAATAATAATCTTACCAATATCATGAAGGATACCGGCTGTTTTGACTTTACCAACTGTATCATCATCCAACCCAAGATATTTTGCAATTTTTGTTGAAATAGCTGACACCCGTTTTGAATGCAATTCTGAATAAATATCCTTTTGGTTCAATGTTGCAATAATTGTATCAATAATGGCACTTCGATTTGATGGCACTTGATACATCTTCTCGCGATACATCGCATTTTCAGCCCTCGTATACATCTCGGCAATTTCAACATCTTGGGTTGTTTTTACTGCACAACCTAATGAAACAGATAGCTTTACACCTTGAATAAGGATTTCTTCAGCTTTATCACGAACCAAATCCATCCGCTCTTCTAACTCTTGTTTATCTAACCCTACTGATACAACTGCGTATTCATCGCCACCTATTCTTGAAATCATAGAATCAGGAAAAACTTCTTCTAAGATCATCGCTACCCCTTTTAATGCTTTATCACCGTTTATATGGCCAAAAGCGTCATTAATGAGTTTTAATCCATTTAAATCTCCCATAATTAATGATAAAGGATAATTCACTGGTTTATCTAATAAAACTATTTCTTTTTCAAAATAATTTCGATTATATAACCCTG
>Ga0055584_100005792_pt1 | contig 12101 bp, 12 predicted proteins | sample OSDHelmetaG_FD_58716 | JGI IMG/M metagenome (GOLD analysis project Ga0055584, IMG submission 58716) | Pelagic marine sediment microbial communities from the LTER site Helgoland, North Sea, for post-phytoplankton bloom and carbon turnover... | ecosystem: Environmental > Aquatic > Marine >... | reverse complement strand
AAAGAAAATGAGGCGCGATCACCTATATGTGGACAACAGGTGATACAGGTCAACTAGCACTGCGAAACCGTCGCCCGAATGGGTTAAATCAACTGGAGTCTGAGTCGGGTCGTTTAGCGTCGCTCGAGCCGCGATAGTTGCGGCAAATGCGTCACTCATGGAAGCGGAACCTATGCGGCTTACTTTTCCTGTTTGCGCCTGAGCGAAGTTGCCGCGAAATTTGTCGAATTGTCTTGCTGGGCGCAATAAACTGTCGCCGAGTTAAGCCCATCAGAGTATTGTCGGTGACCTTTACAAGCGGTCGGTTCTCGCTGCGAACTGCTGAGCGATTTAATCCATTGATCTTGCCAAATTGAACACAAAAGCTTTTCGCGTAGATCGGGCCGGACTGGGAATAGTGATTACCATCGTCGGTGGTCTTTGTTTCGCGATTCAGGATGCTGGCATCAAATGGTTGTCTGCCGAGATCGCCGTATTGCAGATATTATTTCTACGCAGCCTGTTCGGTCTGGCGTTTCTGGGTGCCAGCACCAGTTTTACCGGTGAGAGGATTTCGCTGAAAGTCAATCGCCCCTGGTTGCTGGCCGTGCGCTCGGGCATCAACATATTATCCTGGGTATTGTTTTTTACCAGTCTGAAATACCTGCAACTGGCGACCGCAGTGGCACTGTTTTTTTCCTTCCCGCTGTTTCTGGCAATAATTTCGGTGCCCATGCTTGGCGAATCTGTGGGAATTCGCCGAATTCTTGCCATAGTGGTTGGATTTGTCGGCGTGTTGTTGATCACCAACCCGGCTGCAGGCCTTTCGATGCCTGCCTTGATGATGCTGGGCGCGGCCCTCGGCTGGGCCATTGTCGCCAGCCTGACGCGTATTCTTGGAGAAAAGGAGAATACGACAACCCTGTTGTTCTATACCCTGCTTGGTTTCGCGATCCTGCTCGCGATACCACAATTCTGGTTGTGGCGCTCGATCGGGCTCGATGCCTGCCTGCTGATAGTTGGCGTCGCCTTCTTCGGGGTCATCGCACAATTTGCGGTCACCAAGGCTTACGCAATTGCCTCCCCATCGTTGATTGCGCCGTTTGAATATACTGCGCTAATCTGGTCGGCCATTATTGGTTACCTGGTGTGGAGCGATATCCCGGACGTTTACGCCATAATCGGTGCATTCCTGATTATTGCCAGTGGCATATACATCATTCACCGCGAATCCATCCAGCGGGCGCAGGTTGACGATCTTCAGTGACCTGAGTCTGCTTTTTCCGGCTCTGTTGATGGCGATATCGAATTAATGTGACATGAATCCGGTTCTGCGACTTGTATTATTGACCGTTGGGTCATAAACTTGGTTAAATAACGGCTGCAGGGCAGGCGAATGCGACAATATGTTAAATATTGATCACCGGGTTAAGAACTGACTGGATACACTTTAGGGATTGATTATGGCAAGGCCGAGAGAATTCGACGAACACCAGGTCATCGAGAGCCTGATGAAGATATTCTGGGACAAAGGTTATGAAGCGACCACAATGCAGGATCTGGTAAAGGCTTCCGGGCTGCTCAAGGGCAGTTTGTATGGCGCCTTCGGTGACAAGCAGACACTTTACCTGGCGGCACTCAGGCACTACAACCGCACTCGAATCCAGGCGAGCATAGAAATACTCAATGGTGAGGGTAGCGCGCGCCAGAAAATCGCGCGCCTGTTCGACAACGTCATCGAATCGACCAAACGCGGTCTTTTTGCCGGCGGATGCCTGCTGTGCAATGCCAGTCTCGAAAAGGCGATGAACGATAAACAGGTTAAAAACGAAGTCAAGACGACGATACGTCGACTCAAAGTGGCGATAATGGATGCGTTAAAAATGGAGGACGTGAACGAGGATCAGGCGGCATCGCTGGCGGCATTCATCGTCAGCGCCTATTTCGGCACACGGGTGCTCGCCAAGGGTGGGGCGCCCGCCGCAATGATTGGCGATACCCGCGATCATTGTTTGCAACTGCTGCCGCGCGCGCAGGGTTGAGTCTTTCTCCCGGGAATCCCGGCCTGTGAAAACCCCCTCGTCCGATCCGAAAACCAGTCGTAATGGCAGCCGCTATGAAATTTCCGGTGCCGCGGATGGGGCCGTTGTTGTTCTCATACACGGGCTTGGTTTGAACCGCCAGGTCTGGGATAAGTATCGTGGTCCCCTGGCACAGCGCTATCGTGTCTTGACTTATGATCTATACGGTCATGGTGACAGTGTCGCACCTCCGCAAACGCCGGATCTTACGCTGTTCTCCGAGCAACTGGTCGGTCTGATGGATGAACTTGCTATCCAACAGTGCGCGCTAGTTGGTTTTTCACTCGGTGGAATGATCAATCGCCGCGTGGCGATCGATCACCCCGAGCGCGTCACTGCGCTCGGGATCCTTAACTCGCCGCACGACCGGGGTAGCGAAGCCCAGGCGCGGGCGGAACGGCAGGCCATGGATGCCGCTGCAGGCGGCCCGGGTGCAACGCTGGAGGCAGCTATCGAACGCTGGTTCACCCCCGAGTTCCGCAAGAGTCACGACATTTTTGTCGAACGGGTACGGCAATGGGTGCTGGCCAATGACGCGGAAATATACGCCCAGTGCAGGCAGGTGCTGGCCGCTGGCGTAGTCGAGCTCATCCGACCGCAGCCGCCGATTTCGCATCCGACGCTGGTCATGACCTGTGAACACGACAGCGGCAGTACTCCGGCGATGAGCCAGGCGATTGCCAGCGAGATAGATGGTGCGGGAGTCATTATCGTGCCGGATTTGAAACACATGGGATTGACCGAAAACCCATCATTTTTCATCAACTCCCTGTTCGAGTTTCTGGATGCGGTGCCGCCAGGCGACGCCGATTGATTTTTTGTCCGCGCTATCCAATCTCGGTAAATCGGATTATTATCGTCCCATCTGTGGCTGGCGCTGACGTCAGCCCGATTTGCAAGAGGTGCCCATAGTGAAATTCCATTTAGCAATTAATCTGGAACGCCTGAACGATGACATGGATATGCAGGATGTCGCTCGGCATACCCTGGAAATGGTGCAGATGGCCGATGCGGCCGGCTTCAGCGTCGCCTGGGCGGCGGAGCATCATGCGCTGGAGATGACGATTGCCCCCAATCCTTTCCAGATCCTAACCTGGTGGGCGAATCACACGGATAACATAAGGCTCGGCACCGCTGTCGCAGTCGCGGCATACTGGCATCCGATCAATCTCGCCGGCGAAGCCGCGTTTCTTGATCTGATCAGCGGTGGTCGCCTGGAATTCGGGATTGGTTCGGGTGCCTATCAACGCGAGTTCGATCGCATGCACCCGGGCCTTAAACAGTCCGATGCCTACAAGCACCTGCAGGAAATGCTACCTCTGGTGAAAGCGTTGTGGGCCGGCGATTGCGAGCATGAAGGCGAATTCTGGTCGTTTCCGAAATCGACTTCGGTACCGAAACCCTTGCAGCAGCCGCATCCGCCAATCTGGGTCGCAGCGCGCTCACCGATTACCTTTGATTACGCGGTTAAAAACAATTGTCATGTTATGTCCTGGCCGCTGACGCGTCCCTTTGCTGAGGCCGAACTTTATAAATCCCAGCTTGATGAGGCGATTGCCGCTAATCCCGGGGCTTCTCGTCCGACCTTCGCGATGATGCGCCATACTGCCCTTTACGAAGATGCGGCGGGACGCGATGCTGCCATCCGCGCAATCCAGTCGGTACTGGGCCAGTTCGAAAACCTGTTTCGAAACCTGGGCGATGTTAACAATGGTTTTCCGAAGCAGATTCCGCTTGAGGAACTCACCGATCGTGAGCAATACAACGCCGACATGCTGGAGCAAAACCTGATGTTCGGTTCGCCCGATGAGGTAATCGCCAAGCTCAAACAATACGAAGCGCTCGGCGTCGACGACTTCATCTACTACGCCAGCATGGGGCTAGGACAAAAGCAGCAAAAGCGCTCGCTCGAGCTGTTCTGTCAGGAAGTGCTGCCGGCCTTCGCCTGAAAGCAGGCCGGGTTATTGCGCAGGCATGCCCGCGAGTTGAGGTATGGCTACGGCGGCAACAACCCCGACAACCAGCATCACCGGCATCATCCAGGCGAGAATCTGTACGCCCAGCGTATTCGCCACCGGTACCGCACCGTAGTTATTGTTGCCATCGGTTCCCGGGAAGAACATCATGTAGATGGTGAGCAAGAAATTTACAAAGGGCACGAGGGCCAGCAGAAGCCACCAGCCATTGCGATTCAGGTCGTTCAGGCGGCGCTTGGCAAACCCGATCCAGACCACGATCATGGCAATATATACGACCCCCATTACCAGCGTCCCGATCGCGGAAATGTCGGGTGCGCCGCCCATGAATGCTGACACGCCAAGCATTGGCACCATGACCAGCATCAGCAGCAGATAGGCGGCCATACTATAGGCGAGGTAGCGTAGCCGGCCGATACGACCGCTAAAAGAAAGTATGCTCGGCGTGTAGAGCTCGTCATGCCCACTATTCAGTTCCGCACCCGGCGCGCTATACGGATTTTCTGCAGCCATTTCTGCACTCATTATAAATCCCCTGTTTGCATAGGCCGGTTTCGGCCGGCAATCCTGAATGAATATAGGCCAAGTCAGAGACTTCACAACAATTTCGTGATCACAAAATGTTCGCGCCGGGGCCGTTGGGGCTTGATCTTTGACGGTGCCGCTATTGGCATGGCGCAATCCCGAGAGTAACATCCGCGGTTTACACAGGGGCAGGTAGTGTGAACATGTCGATTGACAAAAAACACTTATCAGATGCGTGGATTACGAGATGAACAAGTCAGCTGCGCAGTTAGTTGCAGCGCGTTGCGGCGCAGATGAATGGGAATTGCGGGTACAACTCGCTGCCTGCTACCGTGCTTTCGTGCACTATGGCTGGACCGACTCCATATTTACGCATTTGAGCGCGCGTGTGCCAGGGCAGGCAAATCAATACCTGATCAATCCCTATGGCTTGATGTTTCAGGAAGTCTGCGCCAGCAATCTGATCAAGGTTGATTTCGATGGCAATGTTATCGATGGCGATTATCCCTTTAACGAAGCCGGGCATGCGATTCATAGTGCAATGCTTAAGGCACGCCCCGACGTCAACGTCGCACTGCACAGCCACACTCGCGCCGGCATGGCGGTCTCCTGCATGGATTGTGGCCTGTTGCCGCTGACCCAGCAGTCCAATGAAATTCGTGATCTGCTGGTTTACCACGATTACGGCATCGCGCGCAGCGATGGCGAAGAGTGCGAAAGACTCGGTGTCGACCTTGCCGACAGATGGATCATGATCATGCGCAACCACGGCCTGCTCACGGTCGGCCGCAGTGTCGCCGAGGCGTTTTACTACCTGTATACGGTCGAAAATGCCTGCAAGGTTCAGGTCGATGTGCTCGCCTGCCAGCAAGGCTACGTCACTCCAGACCCCGCGGTTGTCGACCAGCAGGCATACGAGGGCAAACAACGCAGCGGCGATTCGCAGGATTACATTCAGCTTGCCTGGGATGCGGTACTGCGTCTGCTCGATAAAAAAGATCCGTCTTTCCGTGATTAACCTAAATATCTCACCAATCCCCTGCTCGGCAAATGCTCGAAGCGTCGGATCGAAATGCCGCCTCGCGCCAGAACGCTGGATCGGAACGCCGCATCGCGCCGAAGCGCCGTCCGCAGTCTCCCTGCAGTTGTGCGGGCACCCTAAAGCGTCCTGTGGCGCGCGGACCTCTCCCCAATGTGCCACCGGCGCATTGGGTTGTGCAGCCGGCCACGGCATCTGCACGACACCCTCGCCACGTAAATCGGTGAGATATGCGGGCTAGCCGGAAGCATTTTGCAGCTATTGTCTGAACGTTTTTATCTGAACGGACTGCCGCTTGACTAATCTGCGCGATCATCCTGTGCTGATCGCCAGTTGCGGTGCGCATCTGATCCAGGATGGGCTGGTTGCCTTGCAGTACGTTTTGTTGCCGATACTGGCGCAACTGTTTGGGCTGAATTACACGCAGGTCGGGGTTTTACGCGCGGTTAGCAACGGTGCTATGACTCTGCTGGAAATACCTGCGGGGGTACTTGCGGAGCGCTGCGGTGAAGTCCGCTTATTGATCTTCGGCCTGTTGTGCGCCGCTCTTGGATATCTTGGAGTGGCGTTCGCGGTTGATTTTTACCTGATCGTCATCGGTTTTGTAATTGCGGGCAGTGGCGCCGCGTTCCAGCATTCATTGGCTTCGGCGCTGATCTCCAAATCTTTTGATGACGCGGGGCGACGACGCTCACTCGGTCTTTACAATGCCTTCGGGGACCTTGGCAAGCTCACCTTTACCGGAATTTTCAGCCTCGCCATCGGGGTCGGTATCGCCTGGAATCTGATCGTTTCCGTATTATGCCTGGTCACGCTCAGCTTTGCCGTGCTGCTGGTGGTATTGACGCGCCGACAGTCGCCACCATCTGCGATCCGGGTCGACAGCAATGACACGGCCGGAGCCGATAGCAAATGGGGTATCAAAAATCCGCGCAGGTTCAGCGGGCTTTGTTTCACAGTGTTTCTGGATACGCTTGTGCAGTCCGTATTCCTCACCTTCATTGCTTTCCTGTTGCTGGAAAAAGGCGCCAGCGAAGCACTGGCATCATTCGCGGTAGTACTTGCGCTTAGCGGTGGCATGGTGGGGAAATTTGTCTGCGGCTATCTAGCCGTGCGCTACGGTGATCGCAGTGCATTTCGTATCCTGCAAGTCATGACGGTATCTGGCCTGGTATTACTGGTGCTGCTGCCGGTACTGCCGATCCTGGTACTGTTGCCGTTAATCGGAGTTGCGATACAGGGATCGACAACGGTGACCTATGGTGCGCTCGCAGATTTCATCCATCGCGACCGGCAATCGAGGGGCTACGCAATCATTTATACCCTGTCGAGTTTATCGGCGGTTGTGGGCCCCGTGATGTTTGGTGTCGTGGCTGATCTCTACGGTGTCGACCTGTCGTTGTTGATACTCGCCGTATTGACCACCCTGACGTTGTTTAGCGGCAAGGTATTGATAAAATCGGTACCGCTGGTCGATATTTGATTCCGGCAAGCAGGCATATCTCACCGAATTTCTCGACAATTGCCGGGGACGCCGGATCGGAACACCGCATCGCGACGGAGCGCCGCCCACGCCATCCCTGCGGTCGTGCGGGCGCCGTAAATCGGTGGGATATGCGGGCTAGTCGCTGCTGTCAGATGGCGCGTCACCCAGTAAATAGCGTGGACCGGCACCGAGCGTCGCCGCCCCGTCACCTGCGTTATACAAAGAGCAGTGCGTGAGCGACAGGCAGCCACAACCGATGCAACCGCCGAGACGGTCGCGCAGGTTCTGCAGATCCGCAATCCGCTGCTCAAGTTGCTGCCCCCAACGCGTTGATAGTAGTTCCCAGTCCTTCCGTGTCGGGTTGCGCTGCGCGGGCAGGCCTTCGAAGGCAGTCGCGATTTCGGCGAGGCTCAGGCCAAGCGTCTGGGCAACGCGAATGATGGCGATGCGGCGCAGTGTCGCGCGCTGATAGCGTCGCTGATTGCTGTGAGCGCGCAGCGATTTGATCAGTCCGCGGGATTCGTAGAAGCGCAGCGCTGAGGTAGCAACACCGCTGCGTCGAGCAGTTTCACCGATGGTGAGTAGTTCCTGGCCGGATTTCATGATTGCAAGAGGGCTCCTGACGGCTTGACTTGAAGTTAACTTTAACTTTTATACTGCGTCGATATTTTTTGCAAGAGGTGAAATCGATGCCGTCTTTGCTGGATCAGGTTGTCAGTGATCAACGCAACTGGCAACGCCTGATAGCGTTGACAGAACTTGCGCCCGAGTCTGTGAAAATGCTGCGCGTCGAGGGTCGGCAAATCGCTCTGTTCCGCACTGCCGACGGTGTCAGGGCCTGCGATAACCGCTGCCCGCATGAGGGCTATCCGTTGTCCGAGGGTAGCCTGTCGGCAGACTGCATCCTGACCTGCAACTGGCATAACTGGAAATTCAATCTCGATACCGGTGACAACCTCTACGGTGGTGACCGGTTGCGCACCTATCCAGTCGAAATTCGTGCTGGCGATATCTGGGTTGATCTGACCGAAAAACCCTATGCCGAGCGCTATGCCAGTATATGTGACAGCCTGCGTGATGCCTTTGACGATTACAGCTACGATCGCATCGCGCGTGAAACCGCGCGCCTGATAAAAATCGGCGCCGATCCGTTCGACGTATTGCGCCTTGCCATCGAATGGTCCTGGCAAAAGCTGGAATTCGGCTGGACCCATGCCTATGCCGGCATGGCCGATTGGTTGATGCTATATCACGAGCACCGCGATAGTCGCCAACTCAGCCTGGTGTGCCTGGTTGAGAGCGTTTCCCATGTCGCCTATGACGTATTGCGTGAAAAAGATTATTTCTTTGACGCGGCGACTGGTGAACAATTTGTCGAATTCAACGAAACGAGCTTCATCGAATTTATCGACAATGAAGACGAGGCTTCCGCAGTGGCGGCGATTCGGGCTGGCATCCTTGCTGGCCTGCGGTTTTCCGATTTCGAGTCCGCACTCACGCGCGCTGCCCTGCTGCACTACAACGACTTCGGCCATGCGTTGATCTACGTCACCAAGGCGGCCCATTTGATCGATCAGCTCGGTGATACAGTGATGGAACCGCTGTTGTTGTCACTGGCACGCGGTTTCATTTATGCCTCGCGTGAAGACAGAATTCCCGAGTTCCGCGCCTATGCCGCTCAACTTGGCAGATGGGGCAAGCACAAATCCCTTGCCGCTGACCCCGCGTTATGGCGTCAGCTCGGCATAAATAAATCGCTGCAGGCGACAGTAGCCTGCAGTGCGAATCCACCCGAACAGATTTACCACGCATTATTGTTGGCCAATGCGGTCAACTTGCTCAGTTTTGATATCGACCAGCAGGACAGGATCGAGATCCCGGTATCGGGCAATGTGGGTTGGCTCGATTTTACTCACGGTCTTACCTTTGCCAACGCTGTCCGGCAGCAATGCACGCGTTACCCTGAACTCTGGCCGCAAGGCTTATTGCAAATGGCTTGTTTCAATGGCCGCAATGCATCATTTACCAGTGCGCAGATGGATATTGAGCGTTGGTGCCCGGGTGACCCGCAGCAGCAGTTGCAGGTTTTACTCGAGCGCGTCATGGATCACGGCGAGGCTGAACACATTGTTTCAGTGCATTTGCTGAAGACGGCCCTGGCGGTGCGTGCAGAGATCGCCTTGCTCGATGAGGCCGATGCACGGCTGCTGGTAGCGGCACTGACCCGGTTCTTCGAATCTCCGCTAAAACGCCGCCAGGCGCGACGAACTGCCCATCAGTCGCTGCAGTTCGTCGCACGCGAGTAGGTAGGTTAGCCCGGAAATCGGTGAGAAGATATGCGGGCCCTATGTAGGTTATTCTAGCCTTTGCTTCAGTTCGGCGACTTCAGCTTCGAGTTCGCTCAACCGTTGTTCCAGCTGCGCCAGACTTGACCGCGGTGCATCCCTTTCGGGTTGCTCCGCGGCAACCTGCTGGACATGTGCCTCAATGTCGACTTCTCCACTGAGCAGGTGCATGTATTCGCAATCCTTGCGCCCCGGGCTGCGTGGCAGTTGTACCACCAGTGGGTCGACGGAATACTCGATCAGGCTGTTGAGCGCAGTTACCACTTCATTGTTATCGGCGAATCCGTGCAGTCGTCCGCTGCGTGCGCGCAATTCACCGGGGGTCTGTGGGCCTCGCAGCAACAACAGGCAGATGATGGCGAACTGTGCCGTATCGAATTGCAATTCACTATACGACGAGTTGCAAAGACGTTGCGTGTATTTCTCCACACCGCGCTTGAAGTTTTCTTCAATGCGCAGCAAGTGACGCTGTTCGAGGCTGCGCACGGTGTGCTGCACCGTGCCCTGCGCCAACGACATCACTGGCGTACGTGCCGATTTCTGATTGCAGGCGTTGACCAGCGCATTCAGTGTCAGTGGATACTGTTCCGGTGTGGTCACGGATTTTTCCATCAGGCAGCCGATAATTCGGCCTTCGTTGGCAGACAGGTTTAGCGGAATCATAGGGCTCTCTTGAGTTCAAGTCGATATGCCTATAATAGTGCATGTGCGTAATCGAACCCACTTCCTTGTGGGACAGGCGGGCTAGCAGGCAGACGGATTAGAACACTTGCGTAAACACTGGTAGCATTGACACGACTCAAACAGCGTAATCAGGGGGAAACTCGATGAGCATGATACAGCGGATGCTATGGCTGGCCGCAGCCCTGGCTTTAAGTATTCCCGCAGTCGTCGGCGCGGATCAGACCGATCGGCGTCTCGATGATTTGTTTCAAACCCTGCAAACCAGTAGTGACGCCGACAAGCTGATCGAAGTCGAAGCTGATATCTGGGAAATCTGGTATGACAGCGGTGAGTCAGAAATCGATGCGCTGATGCTGCAGGCGGGTGCGTTGTTGGGTTCTGGTGACCTGGTCGCGGCAGAAGCGATTTATGGCGACATTATCGAACGGGCACCTAGTTTTTCCGAAGGCTGGAATCGACGTGCCACGGTGCGTTTTTATCAAGGTGATTACGATGGATCGCTCGCCGACATTGAGCAGACTCTGAAACTCGAGCCGCGTCACTTCGGCGCGATCTGGGGACTTGGCATGATTCTGGGGATGCAACAGGACTACCAGCGCGCGATCAGCGCCTTTGAAAAACTGCTCGAGATCAAACCCAATTCCCAGGATGCGCGCCCGCGCATCGAGTCGCTCAAGGAGGCGATGGCCAAGGAGTCAGTCTAGCCCACAGCTTTCTACTGCGACGGTGCTATGCCGCACCCTGCATGACTTTAGCTCGGTCAGAGTGCTCAATATAGTATGACTATGCCAGCGTGCTCTTCGGTCGCAACAAATCTGCTGGCCCGAAGGGTGAAGGGCACGACTGCAGGGATGAAGGAGGTAGAGCAATGCAGGAGCAATTGCCGAGGATGCCCGGAATAAAGTCATGCAGGGCACACCCTATCGACGCCTCGCGACGTATGCTGGTGAGAAATACGGGCTAGTTGCCGGTTCGCTCAAACCGGTCCCACTCGGGTTGATTGCCGAAATATACAGCCATGAAATCGACAAAGCTGCGAACCTTAGCTGATAGATAGCGTCGCGACGGGAACACTGCATGTATCGATATCGCTGGCGGACAATAATCTGCCAGCACCTGCCGCAGCCGTCCTGCTTCCAGGTCAGGGCCGATGATGAAGGTCGGCAATAACGTCACGCCGAGATCCTCGACCGCCGCAGCGCGCAGTATGTCACCGTTGTCGGCGCAGATGGGGCCATTCACCTTGACCGACTCGATTCCTTTGGGACCCTGCAGTTGCCAGGTATCCGGCTTCAGTTCATTGGAATAAACCAGGCAATGGTGAATGGCGAGGTCTTGCGGGACTTGTGGCGTGCCGTGCAGATCGAGATAGGCTGGCGATGCGCAAAGCAGGCGACGACAGGGTGCGAGGCGGCGCGCAATCAGGCTGGAGTCTTGCAGTTCGGCGATACGGATGACGAGATCGAAACCCTCGTCGACAACGTCGATGAAGCGATCGGCGAGGTTTAGCGATATCTGCACCTGTGGATGTTGACGCAAGTATGCGGGGATCGCATTGCGCAAATGCAGGACACCAAACGAAGTCGGGGCGCTCAAGGTAAGCCTGCCGCGGGGTTCCTGTGTCTGTTCGCCAGCCATTGCTTCGGTTTCGTCGATATCCTGCAGGATATCGATACAACGCTCCAGGTATACCTTACCGACTTCGGTGAGGCTGATGCGCCGCGTCGTGCGGTTGAACAGGCGTGCATCAAGATGCCGTTCCAGCTGCATAACCGACTTGCTGACCTGGGCACGGGACAGGCCGATCTTGTTTGCGGCGGCGCTAAACCCGTCTGCTTTGGCGACCTCGACAAAAATTCGCATGCTGTTGAGACGATCCATATTGTCAACTATATAGAAACAATATGGCAACTGAAAGAGTATTTATATAATTTTTGTAGTCGTATAAGCTTGCTCATTATTGAAACCACACCAACCAGGGAGCGA
>Ga0055584_100005791_pt1 | contig 12102 bp, 18 predicted proteins | sample OSDHelmetaG_FD_58716 | JGI IMG/M metagenome (GOLD analysis project Ga0055584, IMG submission 58716) | Pelagic marine sediment microbial communities from the LTER site Helgoland, North Sea, for post-phytoplankton bloom and carbon turnover... | ecosystem: Environmental > Aquatic > Marine >... | reverse complement strand
ACAACTCCTACAGCTACTATTGCAGTTAGAGGAACAGACTTTACTACTACTGTGGATGAATTAGGTCGAAGTTTAGTTATACTTCTACCAGAAACAGAATGTACAATAGATGGAGATTGTTCTCCCTCTGGTGCTATCACAGTAACAAATGAAGGTGGTACGGTATCCCTAACCGAAGCATACCAAGCAACAATGGTATCAAGCTTTGATAAAATCCCTACACAACCTGTTACATTAGATAATATAAATCTAAATATGATAGACAATATGTTTATCGTAGCACCACCCCAAGAAATAAAAGAGGTGGTAGAAGAAGAAAGTAAATCTTCAGATAGGGGTAATTCTTTATTAGACTTTAATGAACTCGATCAGGATTTATTAAAAGAAGAATGGGAAGAAGAAGATTTAGAATATACTGAACTTGATATGGATCTATTAGATGTAGATTTCTTACAAGATGTTTTAGTTGCAATTGAAGAAGTAAACATATTAAAACGTAGTACTCAATCAGCAAACAATTCAACAGGTACAGCTGATATTCAAGGAACGGTTTTAGGCTTTGATAAAGATACACAATATAATACTATCATAGATCAAGGCATGGGACAGATATGGTTTTATAGAGAGGTGAATGGAATCATCTCTGTAAAAATACCTATAGATAGTAATACAACATTAAGGAGCGAGAATGAAGGCAAAGAAAACCTTATCACTGTTGGCGATGGTCAGTCTATCGTTATCGTCATACGTCAAGGCGGGTGATGAGCACAATCACGTAGAAATAGACCAAGTTAGTTCTAGTGATAACTTTAACCTGAGTATAGAACAAATCGGGTATGAAACCCATGCAAGATTCTCTTTTGACCACAATAACAATACTGTAAATCTTTTACAATCAGGAAACAATATGTATTTTGGATATGCTGACGCATGGGGTTCTGGTTATAGCTGGGGTGGAGATTTAGATGGATTACGTAATGAAATAGATGTAAGACAAAAATGTTCTACTTCTAGTTGTAATGCTAATGATTTCCAATTCCACGTTTGGGGTGATGATAATAAAGTCGTCTTCGGACAAGGATATGAAAACAACAATAGTACTACACCAAACTGGAATTATGACGGGACAGAGCCAGGTGGAAATTTTGTCAGATTAGATATTCACGGGGACAATAACGAATTTAAGGGAAGCCAAAAGCAGGATACGAATACTGTATCCCATTCTATAATAGCAAATATATACACTGATAATAATGATGTATATGTTAAACAAATGCAAAATGGTAATAAAACATTTACTATGACAATTAGGAATTCTCATGGCAATGAAGTTGCTGTCACACAGAAAAATGGTGGAGCTCATACAGCCACTGTAAATCTATTGGGATCACAACCAACAAATTTAAGTTTAACCCAATCAGGGGATACAAATCAATCATATACACTATCGCAAAACTGTGTCACAGTCGGTGGATGTAGTATAAGCGTAACACAGAATTAGTATAACACTTTTATGAAATATATAACAACAATTTGGACAAGTATTGCACTTTGTATTGCACTTTTAGGCGTAAGAATTTTAGACCCAGTTTTAGTAGAACAATTAAGATTAAATAGTTTCGATCAATATATTCAGAGCTTACCCGACAAGGAATCCGATGTTGTTCTACTATCATTCGGTGAAGAAACACTAGCCAAGTACGGCCAATACCCTTTTCCAAGACATACCTACGCACAATTAATATCTGACTTAAGAAATGCTAATGCTGGAATGATAGCATTTACTATTATGTTTCCAGAAGCAGATAGGTTTGGTGGTGACGAGGTATTTATTTCCTGGGTAAACAATAACGGTGTCATTCTCGCGCAGGACGCGTCCTCTCGCGGGCGCTCGGATACGGCCCCGTACGTGGGTACGGCCACGCTCGGCGAGGGCGACGCGTACGACTTTGTTCCTAAATACAGTGGATTAGTAACTAATATAAAAGAATTAGAAGAAGCAGCATGGGGTGTAGGATTAATAAATGCTGGTAAAGAAGTAGATAATATAACTAGAAGGATTCCGCTTTTGTCCCAAATAAACGGACAGTTATATCCTAGTATGCCTTTGGAAATCATAAGAGTACTACAAGATAAAAAGTCTTATTCACTAAAAGCTGATGTAGATGGTATAAAAGATGTAATGATTCCACCATACGATCCTATTAAAACTGATTACAATAGTTCTATATGGTTAAATACAAATTATACCCATAAAGAATATGAGTATGGGAAAGATGAATTACCTAATCTTCAAGGTCAAAACATTGTTGTCGGTCTAACAGCAAGTGGCCTTGCTTCTCAAATACCCACTCCTCAGGGTTTGTTTTCTGCTCATCAGCTACAGGCTTCTGCTCTTCAAACGGTAATGGATGGGACTTCAATATCTCGTCCTCAGTGGGCTGACTTACTTGAGTTAGGTTTAACTCTAATTGGGTCTCTGTTGATTGTGATAGGGATATATTACTTTTCCGTTGCGATAGGAGCTGTACTCTCCGCCTTGATCGTGTTTGGTTATTCATCCTATGTATGGTACGTCTGGATCTCAACGGGGATACTCCTTGATCTAACCTATCCTATAATAGTATATATACTTTCTTTTTCCTCAGCCGCATTCAATAACTTTTATATACAATTTAAATTAAGACAACAGATAAAAGGACAATTCTCTACATACCTATCTCCTGATATGGTTAATATGTTAGTCAAAGATCCTAGTTTAATGAAGCTCGGTGGTGAAAGAAAAGAAATGACATTCATGTTTATGGATATAATAGGATTTACCCCTATATCAGAAGCATATAAAGAGAACGACGATCCAGAAGGATTAGTAGAATTAATTAATTATTACTTAGATACCATGACTAAAATTATATTAAAGCATGGAGGAACTATAGATAAGTATATGGGAGATTGTATAATGGCTTTCTGGAATGCTCCCCTTGAATGTCCAGATCATGCAGATAAGGCGGTTATGACCGCGATAGAGATACTTGATGCGGGAAAAGAATTACAAAAAGAATTGGAGGACAAAGGTTTGCCTACTATTGGCGTTGGTATTGGTATCAATACCGGCGACTGCATCGTTGGTAATATGGGATCAGAATCACGATTTGATTATTCCGTTATCGGAGATTCAGTTAACCTGGGAGCCAGACTCGAGGGCCAAACGAGAAATTATGATGGGGTGGACTTGCTGTTATCATCCTACACTTATCAATCAGGTTTATCAACAGCAGTCCGCGAAGTTGATAGGATACAAGTTAAAGGAAAAAGAGAAAAAGTTACTATCTATACCCCTATACCCGGTACCAACTCCAGCACAGACTAGGCTATTCTGGATTCTAAACACACTAGATCTTATAACCACAATACAGGGTTTAAAGCATCCAGAGATATTTGAACAAAATCCACTTCTCGGATCTGACCCTTCCAACTTTACACTAGTATTACATAAAGCTATTCTTGGTCCAATTGTATTAGATAACATAAACAACGAACAACTAAAAGTTACTAATACTCTACTTGTCTTTGCAGTAGCCAACAATATGAGCATAATATCTAAGAAAAACGCTTGGTAACGTCACAATCTCGTGAACTTTTGAAAAAAAGGTTTACAAACTCCTTGAAATACGGTATAATACACCTATATTCAACAAAAGGAGTTAATATGAAAACAATCAAACAATCAGGTCTATTAGATACAGACTTTCTACAGGGCTTAGCTTTGTTTATTTTTCCAATTATAATTAAGGTGATATCATAATGAAATTAATATTTGACGTAGACGGAACACTTATGGATGTCGAACATAGAAGACATTTCGTATCTGGTCCTTCAAAAGACTGGGACAGCTTTATGGATCCAAAGGTTATGGAGGGTGATTCTCCAAACCAACCCGTGGTAGATATAGCATTAGCTATGGCAGAAGCGGGTCACGAGATAGTGGTTGTTTCAGCTAGAAACGAAAGACATAGAGAAGTTACTGAATCCCAATTGAAAGCAGCTGGAGTACAATTCCAACATCTTTTCTTAAGACCAGATGGTGACTTTAGATCAGACGATATGTTCAAAGAAGAAGTTTTGGATGCTCTTATAGCTAACGATTGGAAACCAGATATGGTATTCGATGACAGAGATCAGGTCGTAGCTATGTGGAGAAGACGAGGTCTCGTATGTGTTCAAGTGGCGAAAGGTGACTTTTAATATGAATGTAACGTTTCGTCACAATCACGTGAACTTTGCAAAAAAAGGTTTACAAACCCTAAAAAATACGGTATAATACACACATCATTTAAAAATTAAGGAGTTAAAATGAAATTAGTAATAAACACACAATATAGAGAAAACTACGCGGCTCATGACGAAGGTTATGAACACGGTGTTTCTGAAGCATATTGGAAATTCAAGGGTGGTACTACTTACGTAGTTTCTAGATTTACCGATGTTAATAACATCACCCAGGTTATGAAAAACCTTGCTACTCTTATCGAGTACGGTAATCCTGGTTCAGAGCAATATATCATCGATTGGGAAATCGTAGAAGATAACGCTAAGGTTTGCGAATCTTGGGAAACTGTTACCGAGATCTTTATTAACCAAGATAAGACAACTGCTCTTAAAGTTACAGATAACCGTGAAGATGGTTGGATGAGATCAGAGATCTTAGAAAAGACTGAAGCTTGGACAATGCTTCCTAACTCAGAAAGATCTGAATATACTGGATCTTATCTAATGCGTGATGGCGACATCTGCAATAGTCAGATTGACCTTAAAAACTGGTTCGATACATGCGGCCAAGTGGAGGTAGTATAATGAGAGTTAGTACATATTTAATGACCGTCGATCCTTTAGATGCAGGCGGTATGCTAGAATTAGAAACCGTTAGAAAAGCTTTACGGTTAGCAGGCAATTTATTCTACCTACATGTTAGAGGTAGAGGACCAAGAAAAGAAGCTGGTCTAAAAGATGGTAAAGATTATACATCGTATTTACCTCTTAGACATGCAACAAGATACGATGTTTATTTAAGGAGAAGATAATGGAAAGATATTTAATTACAACTGAATCCTACATATATGCAGAGAGTGAAGAAAAAGCAAAGTCACTCGCAGGATATGTGCAAGGCAAACAAAGAAAGGCATATGACAATCAATGCCATGTAACAAATCTGCAATACGCTCCATTCGGTGGCGGATTCTCAGATAAGAATTTAATAGAAGGAGAAATACTTTAAATGGACATTTCTGAGTATTTGGTAGAAGAACATGATTTTAATGGAGGCACGCAAAGAGTTTATAAACTTCCTAATGGGTATGGTGCTTCCGTTGTACGTCATAAAGGAAGTTATGGATATTCTAAGGGACTTTGGGAACTCGCGGTTCTCAACGAGTTCGGTGAGTTGGACTATACTACACCTATTACTAACGATGTTCTAGGACATCTCTCAGAAGAAGAAATTATTTCGAAAATAAATGAAATTAGGGGTTTACAAACATCGTAAACTATGGTATAATACACCCTACAAAACAATATTAATAAGGAGTTAATATGAATAGATTAGAACTAATCAAAAAAGCGGCACTCAAAGCCCAAGCAAAAAAACTAAACACAACAGTCGAAGAACTAGAATTCCAAGAAACAGTTCGTAAACTCGACGAGCGTAAAGCTAAAATCAAAGAAGAAATGAAACTTCATAAGAAGCTAACTAAGTCAGTCAAGAAAGCTGGCAAACAAACTGCTAGCTCTTTAGAATGTTTTGCACCAGAGAATATGTATTACTCTGAAAAAGATACTGCTAGATTTCTAGAAGGTTCATCTTATATGGATGCTTACAATGCTAATAGATCGGCAGATGGAGATTACTAATGAGAGAAGTATTATTTAATTATGGCGAATGCCAAATACAAAGAGACAAATCACCTGGTGGTATACCAAGATGGATTGTTACGTGGAAAGATGGTTCAATGCAAACTTATAATGCAGCTTGGTATCACCTAAAAGCAGTCAGACAATATGTAGAGGCACAGCTAGAAAATGGGTAAGTTAAGACAATGGCTACGTAGATGGTTTGATGTTCAAATAGAAAAATCACTCCAAAGAAAAGCAGACAAACAGTTTATGAAACATAGTGTAGAATATAGAGATGGAGATAACACATGACACAATATGATGAAAGAGTCGAACAGCAAAGACTTAAAATGGAAGCTGAAGAATGGGCAAAGGGTGTTAAGACATTACATTCACATTCCCTAAGTTCAATGTGGTACGATAATAGACCTCAAGATACCGAAGATGGGCAGCACGTAACGGACGTAATGTACAACGACGGAAGTGTTCGTAGAACATTATCAGATGGCGGTGTGATTATAATGGGAGACAAATTAAAAGGTCAAGACCTATTAGATCAGTTCAGAAAACATTCACAATAAGGGGTTTACATCTCTTAGAAATTATGGTATAATATATATTATGGGAACAACAAATTTTTATATGGGTTCATTGAGATATGGACCAACTGGGAAAAGAAGAAAGAATCATGCGGCTAACCCAGTCAAAAGAAAAGCACCACGTGAATTTAAACCTATGGCAATCGATCCAATCAGACAAGCAGCAGCTATGAAAGCAGCAGAGATCAGAGAACAGGAAAAGCAAGATTTCTTAGAAAGAATATCTAAAGTAAAAGATGCTATGGGTAAAAAAGAATCGCTCCAATATACTGGAGAAAGAAAATTACTAGGTATTGCTACAATGCATAAATCAAATGCAGTACCAATCTTCGAATCCGATAAGGAACATGCTGTAGATATAGCAAGGATGAGAAGATAAAACAATTTCGGGGTATGTCACTCTTTAACTCCTTATCTTTCAGTTGTGACCTCTGCCCCACCTTATAAATTATGGCACTTAAAAAAATAAATAAAAAAAGAATCGCAATGAGAAAGGATCGGGTTTCACTCGATGCTAAAATGATGGGTCCTGAACCTATATTCACTGAAGAACAAGGAGCTTTAACTATTGCAGAACAAGAAGATGGAACTGTTGGCCCACTCTGGTCTGGAGCTACAAGATGGTATAACTACTTTTATGATAATAAAGATTATATACCTTACGCTATAGATTGGTTAAAAGATGTAGAAGGCTGGGATGAAGATAAGATAAAGATCTTTCTTAGATTACCTGATTGGAAGATACGAAGAATTGGTAATGCAGCGGTCGTATGGTCTAGAGGATACAGATATGCTCCAATCGTTCTTGACAAATATAAAGTTATAGCAGATGAGCTATTTGATGAAGCTTCCAAACTAGAAGAAGAAAGAGTAGAAGCTGTAAAAGAAAAACCAAAGCTTCCTAGTATACAAGAAAGAACTAAAGCAAAAGTATTAGATACAATCTATTCTGATTTTGATATACACGTAGTTGATGAATGGATGGAAGGTAATTTTAAAGTTAAGTTTGAATGTTTCTCTTTGTTTAAAAACCACGGATTGAAAGGTAATGCTATTACCATATTTAGAGATATGATTGAAGATGATTATCTAGTATTAAAAGATGCATATGAAAACAACTGTGATCAAGCTAAAGAAGCTTATAGCCACGTAACAAAAGGCAATAAGAAGAAAATGCTCAACGTATACGACACTATCTTTTCAGACCTAGATAAACTTAAAGATAGCTTTAAAGCGACGCGTAAGGCGCGTGTACGTGTACCTAAGAGCAATGATAAGCAAGTATCTAAGTTAAACTATATGAAAGAAGACCTTGCGTCTAAACTCACATCTATCGATCCTATATTAATACCAAGCAAAACTAGGTTATGGATTTATAATACCAAACAAGGTAAGCTAACAGAATTCTTTACAGACAATAGTTCTGGTTTCGAAGTTGTTGGATCTACATTAAAGAACTTTGATCCTAAATTAAGTAAGGTAACCAAGCTAAGAAAGCCAGATGAAATACTCCCACAGATACTAAACAAATCAGAATTCCAAATAAAGAAAATATGGAAAAGTTTAACAACAAAGATTTACGAACCAACAGGCCGAATTAATAAGGACTGTATTTTAATGAGAGTAATATAATGGATATATTGAAAGAAAAGATTATGACTAAGAAAAGGTTTAGCGCAGGAGTAGAAGCCCTGGTCGTTAAAAACAATATGTCATATATGGATGCAATGAACTATATCATAGAGAAAAGAGGAATGGATTATAGTAATATAAAGAAACTCCTATCCGATTCTTTAAAAGAAAAAGTTACTGCAGAAGCACAAGAATTAAACTTAATTAAATCAAAGAAGGGTAATACATTACCTGTATGAATTCTTGGGAAAATTCCAAAAGGTGGCAAGATAATTCAGATGGTTGGGTAACAGCCATGAATAAATCTAAAGAAGAGAAAGAAGCTTATAAAAAATATATAAGTAAAACAAAGGAACCAATACCATATAGAGATTGGTTAAGAGAAAGAAATGATGCAACCCTTTGATGCATATAGTATGTACAATGCACTTAAGTTGCATTTCGAACAGGATAGCTATGATGCAGTTAAGTATAATTTTAAATCCAACGTATCATCTAAATCCTTCTTTGCAAGAAAAGATAAATACTTCTTTGCCAAGTTAGCTAAGAACTATGATGATAAATTGTTACAATATTATATAGCAAACTTTAAGAACGGAGTAAGCTATGTTGGTGATATGTTAAATGAAGGTGGTGAAACTAACTTTAAAGAACATATGAAAATTCGCGAAAGCATACATCGTGAGTTTCAAAAAGATATAAATAGTTTAGTAGATATGGATAAAGAGTTTGATAGCTTCTTTGAAGCAAAACAAACCCATCCATTGATAATAAAATTATTGATGAGAGAAGAGATTAGTTTAGAGACTGTTGTTATTCTGGATTCAATATTAGGGTTTATGGACCGTGAAGGAAAGAAGATAACTGAGACAATTATTTGGCCAGATATCTCTAGAAAAATTATGAAGTATAAACCTTTTGTAGACTTTAATAAGATTAAATGTGTAGACATTATCAAAAAAGGGTTTACAAAACCATAGGAGTGTGGTATAATATACTCATTATATTATGAATAAAGTGGATAATTCAACAATACAGTGTACATGGAGAAATAAAAATGTCATTTGAAAACTTAAAGAGCACGCGAGGCTCGTCTATCGACAAACTCGTAAAAGCAGCAGAAGCTGTATCCACCCCAAAAGCTGAAAATACTTCTTATGAAGATAACAGACTTTGGAAACCTACTAGAGACAAAGCAGGAAACGGTTACGCGGTAATCAGATTCTTACCTGCCAAAGAAGGTGAAGATCTTCCTTGGGTAAGATACTGGGACCACGGATTCAAAGGTCCTAACGGTCAATGGTATATTGAAAAATCTTTAACCTCTGTAAATCAACCTGATCCTGTATCAGAGTCGAATACCGTTCTTTGGAATACTGGTAGAGACGAGGATAAAGCTTTGGCTAGAGAGAGAAAAAGAAGGTTACATTATGTTTCCAACATTCTCGTAATTAACGATCCTGAAAACCCACAGAATAATGGGCAGGTAAAACTTTACCAATTTGGTAAAAGAATCTTCGACAAAATTATGGATGCTATGCAACCACAATATGCTGATGAATCACCTGTAAATCCATATGACTTCTGGGAAGGCGCTGACTTTAAAATTAAAATCAGAAAAGTCGACGGATGGGTTAACTATGATAAATCTGAATTCTCAGCCCCTGCAGCTTTGTATGATGGCGATGAAGCTCAACTACAAGATGTTTATGGGAAACTATATTCATTAGGTGAGTTCACAGATCCAAAACAATACAAAAGTTATGATGAACTTAAAGCTAAGCTTAATAGAGTATTAGGTGTTGATGCTGGAATTACTGCCGATATGGCAACTATGACCAGTGCGCCAGTTCCAACAATGGAACAAACACCATCTGCCCCAGTGGTAGAAGAAGCTCCAGCAATGGACTCTTCGGATGAAGATGATACATTAAGTTACTTTAACAAATTAGCGAACGAAAGTTAAGCTAATTGGTCTGTAGTACAATCTAACGTATTCAATACTACAGGTCGGAAAAGGCTAAGGTCCTATAGGATTCTTGGCCTTTTTTTTTATCTGCTGGAAGCGCCACCTAATACTGATGCAATTTTATCATTGCGCATATAGGTAACAGTTGATTGAATAACCTGATTGTTTGTTGTTGTTGGAGTTGATGTAACGGTTGAAACGTTTATATTACTTTGGCTTGTTGCCTGATCAGCTTGTAAGTCTGCAGAACTTTGTGATATAGCTGCACCATCAACAGTGGTTTTAGCATTTACCTGAGCCATGAGTTCTTCTTCGGTCATAGTAGAAAAATCAGGTTCTTCTTCTTTTGGCTTAGATGCTTCTTCTAATGCAGCAGCTTCGTTCTTCATTCTTATTTCTTCAGCTGCTCTTTTGCCTCTTCCTGTATCTAGACCTGCTGCTAAATTATCGATTACTGAAGTATCGAAATCATCACCCATAATCCATTTAGCTAATCTTGGACCTAACATACCAATTACCTTTCTTGGTATAAATGTAATACCATTTACGATCATTGATAAGAAATCAACAAAGTATAACATTGCTACTTTTAACGTATCCATTATACTTGCTCCTGGTCCTAACGAATCTTGTAGCTTTTTAAATCCATAGTATAAACCACCGACTAATGCCATAATAGCTAGTACTGGTAATAATATCGGAGCCATTGCAGCTACGATTGGAGCCATTGCGGTTGTTATAGCGCTAAACATACCGATTAATGTTGGAATAAATGTTGCCATCATAAAGATTCTGAATGCTCTAGCAACTTTTAATGCAGTACCAATAACTCTAATTATTTTTCCTGCAAATAGTAACATTATACCACCGATTAAACTTCCGAATAATCCCATATTCTCACTAAATAATGTACCAGCTTTGTCGAAATCCCCACTTACTAATGCATAGATTGTATCAAATACTATAGAAGCTTTTTCTATAATACTTGCCATAACTGCCTGGAATGTTTCTGGGTCGATAAACAATAAGGCTAGCCCAGTTAATCCTGCTAAGAATCCAGCGCCTTTAGCACCAGCCATAACAGCACCATCGATCTTATCGCCCATGTTTTCCATACCATTAGCAATCTGCATTAATCTAGAGTTAGCTTCTTCGTTTAACTTCTGGGCTTCTCTACGATTCTCTTCTGATTCTGCGCCTTTACTAATAGCTTCTAATTGCGCACGGGCTAGATCTTCTCCTGCTGTATCGCCAGATTCTATAGCATCTTTTAAATCTTCTTGTGCTTGATTAAACGAATCTTGTAATTCTTGAGTTTGTGAATTACTAAATTGTCCAAACATACCGCCTAATTTATCTAAGCGTTTTCCTGTTTCCATTGCAGTGGTGTCAGATTCTATTGTAGATGTTTGGTCTTCTATCTTCTGAGTTAATCTTTCTATGCCAGAGACAGAAGGATCATTAGCTATTGTCTTTTGTAATGATTCAGAAATTTTATTAGCTTGGTCATTTATAGCCGTTAACTCTGCTAATCTATTCTCAATGGACTTATCATTTCTGGAACCTTTTAAAAGTTTTACAGATTCGTCTAATGCTTTTTGAAAATTCTCAGCGTCTTTTGTTCTTCCTGCTGCATTTAATTTATCGATTTCTTTTTGAGCATCGACTGATTTAGATAATGCATCAGCTTTTCTTTCTGCTCTATCTGCAGAAGAAACGTTGGCAGAGACTAAAGCATCAAGATTCTTATTAGTAGTAATAACCTCTTTCTGGGTATCTTTTTCTACTTTTTTATCTTCTTTCTTCGGCTTTTCTTTTCTTTCCGCTATTGGCTTTTGTGGTGGTACCGGATTCTTTTTATCGTCGTCTGCCATTCTTTATCCTAATTTGGGTTAGTGTCACCGTGTTCTTTAGCTGCTGAATTTACATATAGACCAAACCATGCCGCACCTGCACCTACTAGGATACTGATAAGACCAGATTGTTCTAATGTTGGTTCTGGTAATTCCATAA
>Ga0055584_100005788_pt1 | contig 12105 bp, 9 predicted proteins | sample OSDHelmetaG_FD_58716 | JGI IMG/M metagenome (GOLD analysis project Ga0055584, IMG submission 58716) | Pelagic marine sediment microbial communities from the LTER site Helgoland, North Sea, for post-phytoplankton bloom and carbon turnover... | ecosystem: Environmental > Aquatic > Marine >... | reverse complement strand
AAACTCATCAGTTCGTGGCCGAGATCAAATGATTCCGCCAACGCGATGGCATGCTCCCGCACGCGGGCATCGGCATGTTTGAAAGCCAGCTTCAAATCGTCCTCCTGCAAATGCCCCAGCGCGGAAGCCAGGTGCAAGGCGTGCACCCGCCCCAGCCCGGTGGTAGTCCGAGACAATGCTTTCGCCACGACTGGCCGAGACGGTTTCCGGGTGAACAGAAGTCGGGAAGCAGTCTCACGCTGCCAACCGCCAACATGATCCAACAGACTTACCAATTCAGCGTCGGACTTGCCCGACAGGTCCACCTTCCCGGGATGCTTGAATCCATCCGGCGCGATACGATAGATCCGACCACGATCATTGCCGCTGTTCAGATCAAGATGCTGTTTGATTTCCGGCGGGATTGACCATGGATGCTCGATGGTTTCGCGATACATGTCGGCGATGTAGAGGCAACCATCCGGGCCGTTCTGGAAATGCACGGGGCGAAACCAATTGTCGGTCGAAGCGATGAACTCATAGGTCTGCTCGTCGTTAGGCCGGCGGGCGATCAGATCCACGCCATTGGATTCCACAATCTTTCGATGCACCAGATTGCCCCCAGCATCCCCGACGAAGAGATTGTCGATGAAAGACGGGCCATACGCGTTACCCTTCTGCACCGTCACGCCGGTAGCCCCGGTGAAGTAGCCGGAGACCCGGCCACCGCCTTCCACCATTCCCCGAACCACGCCGCTGATCCGCCAACGAGTTCGAATGACACGCCACGGTTCGTCCGCGCTCAGCCGAAACACCTCCGCCGCTGCGCCTTCCTTGGCAATCCCAACCCGTGCCGACGGCATCGCGTAATGTGGGTTTGCTCCGCCGTATCGATGGGCGTAGACGGAATGCTGAGCGTGACTGGAATTGCTGCACATGAACTTGCGCCCCTGCGAATCGAAGCTCATGCCATACTGACCGCCCCCGTTCTCGATTCGCATGTCCAATTTGCGGGGATCAAAACTGAAATCGACCCGCCGCATCACGATCCCTTTGTCGTTCGGATCATCGGTCCGTTTGATCCGATTGCCACCGGTCGTTCCACTCGTGCCGTGAATCCGGTTGTCGATCCCCCATTGAAACGAATTGAACAATCCCTGCACGTTCAGGCGCGTCACCTCGCTGCCAAAACCCGTGAACACCGGCTTGCGTTCATCCGCCTGGCCATCGCCATCGTTGTCCCGAGCCCAGATGATATCCGGTGACGCCCCCACAAACACGCCGCCGTCGTAGCAGATCAAGGCGGTCGGCCAGGGCAAATTGTCCGCATAGACGCTCGCGCGATCGAATTTTCCGTCGCCATCCACATCTTCGAGCATTCTGACTCGCCCCAGATGTGGATCTTCTTCCCGACGCTCCGAGTAATCGACCATCTCCACGACGAACAGCCGTCCCTTTTCGTCGAAGCACATGGTGATCGGATCGAGAACCAGCGGTTCATGGGCCGCCAACTCGAGATGATACCCCTGCTTCACCTTGAAAGTTTCAAGGACAGTTTCCGGCTCATAGGCGGGAAACCGGGGCATTTCTGAAGGATCGACTTTCAATTCCGCAGCGGAAACGGAGAAGGACGCAATCATGGCACCCAAAGAAGCGCGAAAGAGGTGATGCATTGCGAGATAGGACGTCACATCCCCCGCCCGTCGTCAATCGTTATGAAACCACTAACTGAAAGACCTCGCGAGAGTTGAGTTCTGCTCTCAACGAATGGAGGCCACAAAGCGTTTGATCGAATCGTATTCGTTGCCCCGCAACTTCGCCCTCCCCCGCATGCTGGACAATGTGTTGTCCCATTCGGATCGACGGAAGCGAACCGGATCATAGATTTTGTGACAGTCAGTGCAGGGTCCGGCCAATACGTAACGCCCTTCAGTCACTTGGCTGGCGCTATAGCCCCCCTGAAATTTTCCGACAAACGGCTTCACCTGCTGCCAAGTTCCACTCGGAACACTCGTTGCGACCACCGGCGCAGCCGTCGGTGTGGCACCCTGTGCTTGCGACGGGGCGGGCAGAGGCGGGTTGTTCTTCTTCTTTTTCTGCCCCACATAGAACACTGCCCCCGAAACGACAATCGCAACCACCACGAGAATCGCCAAGGCAACCATGACAAATTTGGCCTGCGAGCCACCGACCTCAAGCCCCGGCTCCCCTTCGCCTCCGGGAATGATCAGCGGAGTCGGCAACTGGCAATGCGGGCAGCGCACCACCTCTCCGGCGGACTCCACAGGATATTCGATATGCCCGTTGCAGTGTTCACATTCACATTTGAGAAATCCGTGCGCCATGGGTGTAACTAGAGTCAATCTGCCGGATCAAAAACCACACGAAAACCATAAAGTCCGCCCCGTGCCTCCGGCAGACTGCGGAACCGATAGTCAAATCGCAGACTCGTCGAATCCCAAAAAATCCACGACGCGCCTCGCAGCACCTTGAACTGTGAGCCGCCGCCATCCTTGTTCAATGTCTTGTCCTCCTGACGCACATCATTCGCGTTCAGGTCTTTGCGGTACCAGTCCTCGCACCATTCGAACGCATTGCCACCCAGGTCGTACAAACCATGCTCATTGGCCTTGAAGCTCCCGACCCTGGTGGTGTTGTCCCCGTTTGAGGGTTTGTAGCCGGGCAACGTGGACCACTGCGCCCGTTTCGGCCACTTTTCGCCCCAGGCGAATTTGCCAGGACCCGCAGCCGCGCTCCACTCGTCATCGGTCGGCAATCGGTAGCGATCCCCCTTCCCGATCTTGCCGTCAGCCAGTTCCTTCGCGGTCAACCATTCGCAATAGGCGCTCGCCTCCCGCCAGTTCACGTTGCCAATCGGATAATCTTCCTTGCCGCGATAGCCCAGCCCATCCCAGTTGATCTGCCCAAAGCTGTTGGCAAACGGTTTGTAATCCCGGATTCTGGTCTCCCACACCGACATGGCGATCGAAGTGCCGGGAATCGGAACGAACTTCATACCCAGTCCATTCTCAAACGAAGCCGCGGCTGTGCCGCCCCCACCAGAAGCGACAGATCCACTGCCAGAACTGTTCCCATCTTTGCCGCCGCAGCCAGACAGCAAAAGCAGAAGGCCCAGCCCAGCGAAGGAAGTGAATGGAAATCTGGTCAACATTCGCACCCAACTCTTGACACCCCTTACTTGAGTTCCGCGAATCCCGGTTGGCCTTCCAAGACCTTGAAACGATTGTCCGTGGTGACCATCTTTCGCAGGTTCGCCGCCGCTGGTGTCCCTTTCAATCGCGCATCACTCAGTCGCACCGCGTTGCTAAGCGATGCCACCGCCGTTGGGTTCTTGCGCAGCACAGCCTGCACCCCCGCGAGATCATACCAAGTCTCCGCACTCGCCGGCAGCACCTTCGCCAAACGGCTCATAGCCTGTTCCAATGGTGCCATCTGACCGGTGATATTGAAGGCGTTGGCCGCCATTTGCAGACGTTGGACGTCCGCTTTCGGATCAGCCACGTCCTTCAAGGCAGATTGGACCAATCTTCCAAGAATAGACTGTCGCTTGGCCGGTTGGGCCAGTGCCGCATAGCCCTGAACACCGGCCGTCAATGTCCGCGTGTCGGCATTGGGTTGAGACACCAACCTGTCCAATACCGCGGCCGCCTGGTTGGTGTCTTTGGCGGACATGTAGATGTTGAACAATTGAAAACCTACGGCAACATTCGATGGGTTGGTCTGAAACATCTGCGCCAACTGAGCCACCTGATTGGCCGCACCCTGAGGAAGCACGGCCTGGGCGGGCGCCGCCGGGGTGGCCTTCTTCATACCCTGCAATTGGGCGAGCAGCCCTTTCACAGCGCCGTTGTTGGGATCGAATTTCAGGAACGTGTTGGCGATCAACAACGCGTCATCGATGCGGCGAAGGCTGATCAGCAGATTGGTATAGCGAAACACGGCTTCCGGACTGAACGGGCAAAACGCAAAGGCCTGTCGAAACGCAAAATCAGCTTCACGAATCATTCGCTGCTGCGCTTCAACTTTGCCCAATCCGCCGGCCTGATTGATCCGCCAGAAATACACGCCCGCGATAGCGCTGCGCAACTTGGAGAAGGCCTTCTTTCCGTTGTCATCACGGATGAATTTCGTATCGCCGGTGAAACCGGTGAAATCCCGTTTCAGATACACCCGGTCGATGAAATCACAGATCTCCTTCACCGGGGTGTCATAAGTAATCCAGTTGCCGATCAGGCGTCCGGAATACTGACTCCAGAACTCGTGATCACGGTCCACCATCTCCTGAGTGAGCTCAGCGAGCTGATTTCGCTCGATCTTCATGATGATGCCGTAGGGTGTAAGATGCGGATACATCCAGTCCAACGGGAAACTTTCCTCCACGTAGAAATCAAGGTGCGGATTCTTGTCGAACATGTTCTTCGTCAGCAACCCGTTGATCGCCATGACCGCGACCTGACCGCTCACGGAGACCCGACCCGATGCCGGATCGTAATTCACATGTTCACCCGGCTTGATCTGCTTGGGAGCCTTCGGGTTCTTCATGTCGTGCTCCAACCGGCGTTGCGCATCGGCGATGTAGGTCTGGAACGCAACCTGTGAGTCGTCCGGCGACGAGATATACATCTCCATGTCCGGATAGACACCGCCAAGACTCGTCACGATTTCATCCCCATAGGCTTCCTCCAGCAGGATGCGATTGAGACGAATGCGGGTATGCAATTGCGGATCTTCCTTGATGAAGCGTTGGGTGCGATCAGTCAGCTTCACATGGGCGAATCGATTCGACTCATACAGCGATCCAGCTTCCAAAACCTTGTTCAGCTCACGAGCCAAAGCCTTCTTCAGCCTCCTTTCACTATCGCCGGAACTCAGCAACTCTTTGGTATCGTCATCGAACTCGCTCACTAGGTGTTTGGCCAGTCCGTCTTTGCCTGCCGCAATCTTGGCCGCAAGGGATTTGACGTCCGTAAAGTGTTCGGTCGTAAAGAGCGACGACCCCGCCCTTCTCTTCTTCTCAATGGAATCACCAATCCCACCAAACAGACTGTCCAAGGGACTGAACAGTTTCGCGATACGGTTGGTGGTCACGCCATTCATTCGCTCTTCGTTCTTGCGGAAGATCTCCTGGAAAAATGGCGGATCAATCTGCGCACTGCGATTGTAGTGAGCGCGGATGTACATCAGGTAAGTGCCGTCCGCCAAAGCGTTCTGCGTGATGATGTAAACGTCGCGACGATCAAAGTCCGGATCCAGCCGCTTGTGCGGCGGGATGAAGCTCTCACAGAAAATCATGTATGTCGGACAAAAGCGCCCGGGATCGGTGCCGCCATACAACACCGCATCCTTGGCCATCTCGGGATACAAGGGTTTGCCCTCCTTGTCCTCGAACGGCGGGGTGAACATGTCGTGACCGAACCAGTATCCAAACAGATGTCCACGCTGCTCGTTACCCGCCCAATGAGAGGAAAAGGTATAGACCGGCATCAGGCAAAGAACCGCCAGCAAGGGGCGCAAGGCCACCCGCTGCGACCCCAGAAACAGAACAGCCACAAATGCCATCGAAAGAATCAGGCCGTACCAAGCATTGAACTCAGCCACCCAGTAGTTGTCATCCAGCACAAAAAGCGCAAACGCCGCCACCAGAATTGAAAAGATGCCGAAGATTCGGACATAGGCTTTGAACCTATCATAGGCCATCGCCAAACCGCCCACCATCAACGCCAGGCCATACCCGATGAACATCGAGATTGGGACGTACGACGCCGTAAAGAACACCCGGTTGAGTTGCTGACTCTGGCGATCCGGTTGCGGATTCAGCAGAAACAGCAGCAGCAGCGACAGGAACAGATACATCGCTCCTGTTCCGCATAGCCAGGCGCGGATCGGATGCGCTCGATTCTCCTTATAGAAGAGAAACGGTGTCAGCCCGACCAGGAGAAACAAATAACCACAGGCCAGCCCCGCAAGCAGAGAATCAAGGTTTCCAGTTCCCTTCGCTTTGATCAGGACAATCAAGCCGACGAATGCATAAAGCCCCGAACCGATCGCCAATCCGATCTTCTGGTTCTCACTGATGCGGCGATAGAAAATGACTGCAATCGGAATCAAACAGATCAGCAGATAGATCAGATTGAACTCCTCGACCGTGCCGTCGATATAGGTACCGATCTGTTCCACGAAGCGATCCAGTCCCGACGTCGGATTGGCCTTCTCGTATTGGCCACGCGTCAACGCGTGCTTGAATCCCTCTATCGTCCGCGGATAGCCCCATTGCATCGGAGGATTCGACATGCCAGCCAGCGGCATATAGAGATAGGCCGACGCTCCGGCGAAGAACGCCGGAAAACAGAGAATGGATGGAATGATTCGCGTCCCGATCCCGCGACTGATCACGATCATCACGATCGCCACGACCACACAAAACAGTCCGATACAGACGAAGGCATTCCACATCAGCTGATTGTCCAAAGCCCCGGCCGTCCCTCCGGATATCGTCTTATAGGCAAGCCCGAGAAAAAAGGCCAACGCATCCAGGACAAACCGATCGCGACCCAAACTTCGGTCACGAGCCAGGATGGCAATTTCCATTCCCACCACGGCAACGAGCAAGGTCTGGTGATTCGTAAAACAGATCCCCGCCCAGAACCAGGCGAGGTAGAGCCATCGGTGCTGGAACGGCGAATGCATCCAGCGCATCAGACACACCATCTGCAACACCAAGGTCAACACGCTGAGCGTATAGACCTCCACAATCACGGCCTGGCTCCACATGAAACCATTGAAACCCATCAGCATGCCGGCCACATAGCCGCAGACCACGCTGATTGATCTGGAGTTGTTCTCCGGCAGCTCCCGCAGCGTCTCAAACAGACCAAACATGCCCCGCGTTCCTCGCGAAACCATCATGGCGATAATGCCGCACGAGAATGCCCCCGCCACCGCGGACGACAAGGCCACGCGCCAGGCCATATTGTAAAACGGCACCAACTCTGTGAAGAGCCAGGTATAGAGCGTCCAAACCGGATATCCCGGGGGATGCGGAATACCGGCGTACATTGAGCCGACGGCAAGCTCACCAGAATCCTCCAAGGTAAGGTCGGGGGCCAAGGTCAGGTAATAGCCAAGCATCACCACGAAGGTCGTGATGCCAAAAGCGATCCAATCCACCTTGTGGAACAGCTTCTCAACGGGGGCATCAGGTTTCTGCTCCTGCTGGAAGAAGGCAAACGGCGTCTCCGGTGGGCGCTGAGACTGATCCGCCTTCTTGGGCTTGCTCACCGCCGGGCTCGACTGTTTTTCAGCCGCCCTGTTTTGACGCTTTTTGCCGCCTTTACCGGAATTTTTCTTTGGTCTTTGGGAACTCATTCGGGGTTTCCGGTCGTCCGGTCACTTGAAAAATGAGCGATACCTTCACGGTGCGAGGACAAGTTTGTCCATCCGAAAATCAGGTAATCGCAATGGTTTAGGACACTATGGTGATACATTTGATCGTACGCGGCGGAGTCGGAATTGGTCAGTGCGGCGAACTGATTGCCGGGCGGCGCTCCGACGGACGGACCGGTGGTCGGGGACTCCAGCCAGACGGCGATCAACACCAAGGCGGCAAATGCACCCGCCGGGTTCAGGTAAATAGCCAACCGATCACGCCAGTCAGACATCAGGTCCGACTGTTCCACTCGGCGAGGCTCCTGAAACAGCGCTCGTTCAATTTGCGGCGAAGGCTGACGAGGTTTCCAGCCACCCAGTCGTTCTTCCGGTTTCATCCAATTCTTCATGTCGCATCAGCTCCATTCTTTTTTTCAACTTCTGCAAACCGTAGCGATAGCGCGCCGCGGCCGTGTTCGGTGAAATGTTCAACAGACGCCCGATTTCCTCGAAAGTGAAGCCCTGCCAGATCTTGAGGGCGATGACCTCACGTTGGGCCACCGGAAGTCGCGCCAATTCGCGCTGGGCGAGGGACTCCCCATCCTCGTCCACTTCACTCGTTTCGAACCAGGTATCGGCCTTTTCTTCCCGCCGAAACCGCCGCATCAAGGTCCGCTTGAACGTAAACGCTTTGTTTCGATAAGCCCGCAGCAGATAGAATTCCTGCTGCCGAGGCGGCTCAGCTAGTTTCAGCAATGCCAGAAAGGTCTCCTGCAAGACATCCTCCGCCTCGGCATGCCCGAGACCAAGCGCCCGCCCATACACCAGCAACTTCGCGCTCATCTCCCCGTAGAGCACCCGCTGCCAATCTCCGTTTGTTGTCGATTCCGATCCCACGTTCTGCCTGATAGACAACAACGCGCCCGGATCTGTGCAAAATTTTGCCCCCAGTGCGTATCACCTACCTGATTCACCCTACGTTGATCGTATTCGAAACCGCCCGGTTTCACATTGTTCGTTGGCATCATCGGTTGGAGAATCACCATGAACACCAAGGAAACCATGAGTACAAGAAATAAGATCATGCTCTGGTTAGTCGTAATTGTGATCCTTCTCGGATTGGCACTTCTCGCCGGCCATCTGCGCGCACGCTCCCAAGTAACCGCCGTGAATGAAGCGATCGAGTCCATTATCAAACTGCCCGGGCCGGTCACACCCACAGCTGAACTCCCCTATGAGGTATCGATCCTGCAAGCCGTCAGGCATCTGAAATATCGTGTTCCTCTCCCAATGCGATCTATGCCTTCCGGGAACGCGGAATCCGCCTGGAAAAATGACCACTACATGCACCGAGCCGGCACCAATCATTGGGACGTGATGCGCCATCAACTCCGCCTGGTGCGGAACGAGCTGCAAGCAGCACGGCGTCACATCTCCACCATCGATTCACTTCCACTAAACGAATCGTCCCGGATCGAGGCTTCCAGACTCTGGTTGGCTCCCCAGTGGATTTTCTATGACGCGTTGGGCAATCTTCAAAACAACGACTTGGATGCCGCGCTAACGAACTATCTATCCCTTCTGCGCGCGCCCTGCCCCGCCCAGATGTTCTTTCTCCCTGACGAAGAAACCCAATGTGGAAATGCAGCTCACTTGGAAAATGCTCCGGCACCCCGATTGGAAGGAGCCTCAGCTAATTTCAATGCGCGATTCCATGATCACCAATCACGTTCGCGACACGTATCGGCTGAGGTTCGCCCTCCTGAACGACAAAACTGCAGGGTTGTGCCGGTCCCTGCATGATCTAGACGAGATGGAAGAACACATTTCCAACACATACGTCACTGATCTCAATAGTTTCCTTCGAAGTATTGTCCACGCCCCTGAACATTCCATCCGCTATCTCTATACTCGTCCCAAGAAATGGAAGTACTCTGCCATTGGCAGCTACGACATCGAGTCGTGGATCAAGCGGGAACTCTTGATCGATCTGGAATCCTGGATGCTTGGTTCCACTCAAGGCGCGATGAGCATTGGATTTCGCGCCGCCGAAGCCAAGCGTGCCATTCATTTTCCGCCGACCATGTCAGACGGTTTTGCCGCCGACTGTCTACGTCAGGGGCATTTCGAATACGGATTGGTCTTTGAACTTGCGGCAGAGGAAACAGGATCCCAGCTGAGTCTCACCGCAATCGGAATCCGACTTTGGCAACTCCGCCATGGCAACCTGCCAAAATCGCTTGCTCAACTTGTTCCCTCATGCCTGCCCGTCGTTCCATCAGACCCTGTAGACGGTCTCCCCCTGCGTTATCAACGGATCAGCGAATCGAAATTCCGGCTCCACTCCATCGGCTATGACGGTCAAGACAATCAAGGCGAATCTGAACTCGGCGCGAACGCACTTGAGCGACCATCTGGTCGCTTGAGCCAGCTGCTGAAATGGTCCTATGGCAAGGATTGGATATGGCCTCAAGAAGCAAGCGATTCAGAATTACCAGCCGAAGAGAAGGCCATGCGGGAAATCCTATCCGAAGCCGCCCAGGCGCGGGCTCAAATTTCAACTCCGTGATTGATCGCGAAAACTGTGTTCGCTGCTCTTCCGAGGAGGCGGAGCATGGAGCTTAAGGTAAAGCCAATCGCCAACTTCCCGCAGAGGTTTGAACGAGCGATACAGTGAAGAGTAGTAGAGCCGCAGGCGCATCACCGAGAGAAACATCACCAAGGAACTGCGAAAGAAGGAGGACGAAACTTTCGATCCCTCTTTGTCGGTCCATTCGACCGGCACTTCCAGCACGGTGAATCGTGCGTGTTTCAGCGAATAGATGAGATTCACATCGAACGACAAATCCGCAATGTGCAGATGGTCGTGCACCTTCTCGACTGCCTGCCGGCGAATCACCTTGGCAGGACATTGCGTGTCCTTGATGTGCATCCAGAAGAGCAACTCCACAATCACGTGAAACATCCGGCTGGCAAAACGCCGGAAGAACGGTTGCACCTGATGCAGCACGGACTCGGGCAACCAGCGCGAACCGATCACGCAATGAGCCTCGTCCATGCGATCGAGCAACGCGTGAAAAGCTTCCGGGGGAGTCGCACCATCGGCATCCACGTAGCCGATCAGGTCCACGGTCGGAGCCAGTCGCAAGCCTTCGATCAGTGCCCCCCCCTTCCCGATCGGCAGCGGAATATCGTCCGAACTGATCTCTGGAAATTCGCGAGCCACCTTCTCAACCACCGCGAGCGTGTTGTCCGTGCAGCCGTTCAGGACCACGAGGATCTCGAATTTGCCGGCATAGTTCGCCCGATAGTAGGTGGCGTATTCCCGCAGCGTGGGTTCAATCCGCTCCTCTTCATTGTATGCCGGAATCAACAGCAGCACGCTCTTTTCACGTTGATTCTTTCTCGGCACGCCGGGTGATTAACAAACCGACGTGGGTGATTCAATGAAGATTGCCAAGCCGTCCGCCATCTCTAACATCCGCGTATGCCCAATTCCATTGATCGTCGAACCGCGTTCAAGGCCGGAGCCACGGCCGTCACCGCCGGGGCCTTCATGGCCGCCGTTGAGGAAAATCTCCACGCCGCCACCACCCAACCCGGTGGGCTCAAGGGCAATGTGAACCATTCGGTCTGCAAGTGGTGTTACAAGAAAATCCCCTTGGAGAGCTTCTGCAAGTCAGCCAAGAAGATCGGTCTCCAATCGGTCGAACTCCTCAATCCGCCTGATTTCCCCATGCTCAAGAAGTATGACTTGGATTGCGCGATGGTGTCTTTTCCGAAGGGCAAGACTCCCCAAGGAGTTACGGTCGGCCCCATCGGCAAGGCCTTCAACCGCATCGAACATCACGACACTCTGCTCGAGATCTACGAACCGCACATCAAGGCTTCAGCCGAGGCCGGCTTCCGCAACGTGATCTGCTTCTCCGGCAACCGCGATGGACTTGACGACGAACAGGGATTGGAAAACTGTGCCAAGGGATTGAAGCGCCTCATGAAGCTCGCCGAGAAGCACAAGGTCGTCATCTCGATGGAACTGTTGAACAGCAAGGTGAATCACAAGGATTACCAGTGCGATCTCAGCTCCTGGGGCGTCGAACTCTGCAAACGAGTCGGCAGCGAACGCTTCAAGCTGCTGTACGACATCTATCACATGCAAATCATGGAAGGCGACGTCATCTCGACGATCAAGGAACGCAACGAGTATTTCTCCCACTATCATACCGGCGGTGTACCGGGTCGTGCTGAAATCGACGAGACGCAGGAGCTGTATTACCCGGCCATCTGCAAAGCCATCCAAGACACCGGCTACAAGGGGTATATCGCCCAGGAATTCATTCCCAAGCGCAAGGATCAGATCGCGTCACTGACACAGGCCGTCGGCATCTGCGACGTCTGAGCTCACTGGCCACCAAACGGAACGCCATCTTTGAAATGTCGGCGGCAGACGGACACGTAACGTTCGTCGCCGCCGATTTCAATTTGGGCACCTTCTGACACGGCATTCCCATCAGCACCAATGCGCAGGACCATCGTGGCTTTGTGTCCACAATGGCAGATGGTCTTGATCTCCTGCAGGTTGTCCGCCACCGCCATCAGCCGCGCACTGCCCGCAAAGAGATTGCCCTGAAAATCCGTCCGCAAGCCATAGACCAGCACAGGGATCCCCAGCCGGTCGCAGACCTCGGCCAATTGATCGACCTGAGCGGCCGATAGAAACTGGGCCTCATCCACCAAGAC
>Ga0055584_100005786_pt1 | contig 12106 bp, 9 predicted proteins | sample OSDHelmetaG_FD_58716 | JGI IMG/M metagenome (GOLD analysis project Ga0055584, IMG submission 58716) | Pelagic marine sediment microbial communities from the LTER site Helgoland, North Sea, for post-phytoplankton bloom and carbon turnover... | ecosystem: Environmental > Aquatic > Marine >... | reverse complement strand
CCGCCGGAGCAGGATGGCCCGGCTGCGGAGCCTGCGATGGCGCCTGCGACGACTGCGACCCGGGCGCCATCAGGCGGAGGGACAACAGGACCTGCGGTGGTGGACCCCGCTGCGCGCCTGCAGGGCCGGTTCACCTTCGACGCATTCGTGATCGGCCCGAGCAACAGGTTCGCCCACGCGGCCGCCCTCGCGGTAGCTGAGACCCCGGCGCGCGCCTACAACCCGTTGTTCGTCTACGGGGGAGTGGGACTGGGCAAGACGCACCTGCTCCACGCGATCGGACACTTCACCGCGGAGAATCATCCGGGTCTGTCGGTGCGATACGTATCGGTCGAGACCTTCACGAACGAGTTCATCAACTCACTCCGTGACGGCGCGATGCGGTCGTTCAAGGATCGCTACCGCGGCACGGACATCCTGCTCATCGACGACATCCAGATGCTGGAGGGGCGCGAGCAGACGCAGGAGGAGTTCTTCCACACGTTCAACGCCCTGCACGAGAGCGGCAAGCAGATCGTGATCTCCAGCGACCGTCCGCCGAGTGCCATCAAGACATTGGAGGACCGCCTGCGCTCGCGGTTCGAGATGGGCCTCATCACCGACGTCCAGCCGCCCGACCTCGAGTTACGCATCGCGATCCTGCGCAAGCGCGTGAAGACAGACGGTTACCAGATCCGTGATCCCGAGGTTCTCTCGTTCATCGCGGCGCGCGTCTCGACCAACGTCCGTCAACTCGAGGGCGCCCTCATCCGGGTGGTTGCGCACTCCTCCATCTCCGGGAGCCCGGTCACCGTGGACCTGGCCCAGGAGGTGCTGACCGACCTCTTCCCGGCCGCCGACGGTGAGTTGCGGATGGACCTCATCCAGGACGCCGTCGCGCGCCACTACGCGATCTCCATCGACGAGCTCATCGGCGAGAAGCGAACGAAGCGCATCGTCCTGCCCCGCCAGGTCGCGATGTACCTCTGCCGCGAACTCACCGACGCCTCACTGCCGGCAATCGGCCGGGTGTTCGGGGGACGAGATCACACGACCGTCCTGTACGCGGTCCAGAAGATCTCGGGCCTGCTCACCGACGGAGGCGATGTGTACGAGTCCGTTCAGGCCCTGACCCAGTCACTGGCGGGCTCGCCCCGCTAGCGACGTGCGGTACCGGAGCACCGAACCCCTGACAGCCGGTGTCAGGGCGCCGCTGCCACGCTCACCGGATTCACCGTGATTTCCCCGCGTGGCGCGGTTTTCCCCGGCGCTCGCCATTGTGGATCACCCGGCGGATACCTGTGGACGACCTGTGGATGAATCCCGACTCCCGGGCAGTCCTCTCCACAGGCCTCCACATCCCCGGCAGCATGCGGTGTGCGCGGTGTGGACGCCTGTGGGTGATCCGGTCACACACGTGGGTTTTCCCACAGGCCATCCACACCCCCTGAAACACCATGTCAGCAGCGGGTTCACACATCCGTCCCCGGACTCCACAGGCCCTACTGCCTCGACGACCAACTTCTCTATTTATTCTGAGATGAAGAGGTATGACAGCGCGCGTCCGGGGCCGGGCACGCGGCGAGTCCCGGCCGGTACGCTGCCGCCGTGCGCCTGACCTGCCCCCGTGACGAACTCGCCGCCCGCCTCGCCCTGGCGTCGCGTGCGGCATCGGGCAAGGGGACCATCCCGGTGCTCGCGAACGTCCTCCTGAGGACCGAGGAGGGCCTGGTGGAGCTCTCGGCCACCGATATGGAGGTTTCGCTCCGCGTGCCGTTGGAGGATGCCGGCGTGGAGGAGCATGGATCGGTGGTGCTGCCGCGGCTGGCCGCCGACCTGGTGCGCAGCATGGCCCCCGGACCCGTGTCCATCGTTCATGCCGAGAACGAGGGGCAGGTGCAGATCTCAGGTGGCGGATCCTCGTTCAGCCTCAACTGCCACCAGGCGGGCGAGTATCCCGAGCTCCCGAAGGATGGCGGCGTGGGGGTGCCCATGCCGGCCCGCACGTTCACGGAGTGCGCCGACCGTGTGGTCCGCGCGGCTTCGCGGGATGAGACCCGCCCGGTCCTCACAGGTGTCCTCGTGAGGATGGGGCCCGGTGGCCTGACGATGGCCGCAACCGACAGCTACCGGCTCGCCGTCCGCACGATGCCACTCGAGAACCCTCCCACAGAGGAGCGTGAGGCCATCATCCCCGCCCGCGCCGTGGCCGAGGCAGCCCGACTGGCATCGCAGGCCGGCGACGCAGAGGTGGAGATCGCGCTCGGGGAGTCCCAGTCCACCATCCGCTGTGGCGGGGTACGACTCACCACCCGCCTCATCGACGGTCAGTTCCCGGACTACCGGCAGTTGATCCCTGCGGAGTTCGAGCAGGAGGTCCGGCTGGACAAGGCCGAGTTCCTCGGCGTGCTCACCCGGATTGGCGTCCTGGCTCAGCGCACAGCCCCACTTCGCCTGTCGTTCGAGCAGGGCCAGTTGACGGTGGCCACGGCGAGCGACCAGGTGGGCGAGGGGCGCGAATCCCTTCCGGTGGCGTATGCGGGTGAGCCGATGGAGATCGGGTTCAATGCCGACTTCCTCAGGGAGGGCGTTGACGGGATGTCGGGTGATGAGGTGCGCCTGGGCTTGATAAGCCCACTCCGGCCCGGCCTGCTGCGCGGGGTGTCGGATGACCACCGGTACCTCCTGATGCCCATCCGCCTTCCCGGGTAGGACCATGCCGTCCGGCGCCTGGACGGCCACGCACCTGGATGTCGCCGACGTGAGGTCCTGGCACAGGGTGTCGTTGGACCTTCCGCCGGGGGGCATCGTGCTGTGCGGACCGAACGGCGCCGGCAAGACCTCGCTGGCCGAGGCGCTCGTGCTGGCGTGCCTCGGTGTGTCCTGTCGCACCTCACGCGACGCCGAGGTAGTGCGCACGGGTGCTCCGGCGCTGCATGTGTCCCTCGACATCCAGGGTCCTGCCGGTGCGCAGCACCGCGAGATCGGGTACGCATCCGGACGCGGCAGGCGGCTCACCCGTGATGGCGACGCCGTGCGTGGCCTGGCCGACTGGCGCGCGGCGGGCAGCGTGCTGGTGTTCCTTCCCGAGGAGCTCCGCGCGGTGAAGGGCCCCCCGGCAGCCCGCCGCAGGCACCTCGACCGGTTGCTGGAGGCAGCGGTCCCGGGATATGCCGACGACCTGGCGTCGTACGGCGCCGCGGTATCCCAACGCAATGCGGCCCTTCGCGGTGTGCGCTCCGGCCGGATGGGCATTGATGCCGTTGCGCCCTGGGAGCCCGCGATCGCGGCCCATGGAGGCCGGATCGTCGTCGCGCGCCGCGACGCCATGCATGCGCTCTCGGGTCCCTTCGCGCGATGGATGGACGACCTCGGGGGAGGCCCCGGCGGCCTCGTGCGCCTCGAGCCGTCCCCGGCAGCCCTCGCCCATGTACCGGCGGCCGCGCTGGAGGAGCATCTCGCCAGCCGGTTGCGCGATGCACGACCCCGCGAGATCGCCGCGGGACTCACCCTGGCGGGCCCCCATCGTGACGACGTCCTGATCGGCCAGGAGCGCGATGGCACCACGGTGGACCTGCGCGCCGTGGGGAGCCAGGGCGAGCAGAGAACGGCGGTGCTGGCGCTGATCATGGCGCACCGGGAGTACCTCGGCGCGCGCGCCGGCCTGCCCATCCTGGTGCTGGACGACGTGCTGTCGGAGCTGGATCCGCGCAGGCGCGGCCTCCTGCTGGATGCCGTGGTGGGGTCCGGGCAGTGCCTGCTGACCACTGCCGATCCCGCTGCGGCGGATGCCGCGGCGCGGCGGGGAGCCCATGTGGTGATGGTGGAGAGGGGGGTGGGTGTCTCGACGCCGACGCCGTGATCCTGTCGGGATCGGCGACCTCCTGGGCCGGGCGACCCGGTCATTCACGCGGCCCAGTGACTCGGTGCTCACTTCGGTGCGCGCGTCGTGGCCCGATGCCACGGGCCCGGGCACGGTGAACCACGCCTATCCGATCCGCCGCAGCCGCGCCGGGGTGGTGACCGTGGCGTGCTCCGATGCCGTGTGGGCGCATGAGCTGGGGATGCGCGAGGAGGAGATCACCGCCCGCCTGGCGACGGCCCTGGGCGACCCCGATGCTGTCGCGGGACTGCGGTTCGTGGTGGCCGACCACGCCCTTCCCCGGGCCGATGAGGAGGCCCCTCCCAGCCCGGCGTTGCCGGATCCGGGCCCCGACGCACTCCGGCGCGCCGGCGAGGTGACAGCGCATATCGACGACCCGGAGCTGCGTGCGGTGATCATGCGCATGGCCGCCCGGTCGATGGAGCGCGAGACCGGGCCCTGACGTGCCCGGCGCCGCCGGGCTCCGTGGGACCCGCTGGTAGTTTTCGCCCTGCACACAGGCGGTGATCGGGCGACCCCGCGCCGGTCGCCGCGCCGCCCCGGCACAGCCCCTGAGGAGGGGCGGCATGGGTCGGCCCGACGCGAGGAGACAGGTGACCGAACCGGGATTCGACGCCACCACCGATGCCGCCACGTACGACGCCGGCGCCATCACCGTGCTGGAAGGCCTGGAGGCCGTGCGCAAGCGGCCCGGCATGTACATCGGCTCCACCGGCCTCCGGGGTCTCCACCACCTGGTGTACGAGGTGGTGGACAACTCCGTGGACGAGGCCATGGCCGGTCACTGCACGCGCGTGGACGTGGTGCTGCACCCTGACGGCTCATGCTCGGTCACCGACGACGGCCGCGGCATCCCCGTCGCGGCGATGGCCGACCAGGACGGCAAGAGCGCGCTCGAGGTGGTGCTGACGGTCCTCCACGCCGGCGGCAAGTTCGGCGGTGAGGGCTACAAGGTGTCGGGCGGGCTGCACGGCGTGGGCGTGTCGGTGGTGAATGCCCTCTCGGAGCGGCTGACCGCTGAGGTGCGCCGCGACGGTCACCTGTGGGTGCAGTCGTATGAGCGCGGCATGCCCGACGGGCCCATCCGCGAAGCCGGCGACGCCGACGCCACGGGCACCACCATCAGCTTCACGCCCGACCCGGAGATATTCGAGGACACCCAGTTCGACTACGACACGCTCGCCACACGGTTTCGCGAGACGGCGTTCCTCACGCCGGGCCTCAGGATCACCCTCACCGACGAGCGCGGCGAGCGGCGTGAGGACTCCTTCCACTATGAGGGCGGGCTCACGGACTTCGTGAAGCACCTGAACGCCACGAAGGACCCCCTGCACGGCGACGTCATCGCCATCTCCGCCGAGGGCGAGGAGGGCCAGGTGGACATCGCGATGCAGTGGACCACGGGATTCACCGAGTCGGTGTTCACCTTCGCGAACAACATCAACACCCACGAAGGCGGCACGCACCTCACCGGCTTCCGCACCGCCCTCACGCGTTGCATCAACGACTACGCGCGCGCCAAGAACCTGCTGAAGGAGAAGGATGACAACCTCGAGGGCAACGACACCCGCGAGGGCCTCACGGCGATCGTCTCGGTCAAGTTGCGCGAGCCGCAGTTCGAGGGCCAGACGAAGACCAAGCTGGGAAACAGCGAATTCGCCGGGTTCGTGGCAACGGTGGTGAACCAGCGCCTCGCCGAGTTCCTCGAGGAGAACCCGCAGACGGCCAAGGCGATCTGCACCAAGGCGTCCAACGCCGCGCAGGCGCGTCTCGCCGCCCGCAAGGCGCGTGACCTCGCGCGCCGCAAGGGGGTGATGGATTCCACGAGCCTGCCGGGCAAGTTGGCGGACTGCTCCGATCGCGACCCCGAGAACACCGAGATCTTCCTGGTGGAGGGCGACTCCGCCGGTGGCTCCGCGGTCCGCGCCCGGCAGTCGTCCTTCCAGGCCATCCTGCCGTTGCGCGGCAAGATCATCAACGTCGAGAAGGCGCGCATCGACAAGGTGCTGAGCAACGCCGAGATCCAGGCGATGATCACGGCGATGGGCACGGGCATCGGAGCCGACTTCGACTTGTCGAAGGCCCGGTACCACAAGCTCATCATCATGACCGACGCCGATGTGGACGGCGCGCACATCCGCACGCTCATCCTCACCTTCCTGTTCCGCCACATGCCCGAGGTGGTGGACCAGGGCTACGTGTACATCGCCCAGCCGCCGCTGTACAAGGTGAAGCAGGGCAGCACCGAGCAGTACATCGAGAAGGAGGCCGACCTCGAGGACTGGCTGCTCGAGCGCAACATCGGCGACATGACGCTGCAGGCCGCGGAGGGCACCGAGTCGGGGCTCACCAAGGTGCGGTTCCAGCGGTACACGCGGGCACTGCGGGAGCACGACGGCTGGTCGGCCGCGCTCCGGGCCACCTACGGCAACGAGTTGGTGGACTTCATGCAGGTGCACGGCCTGGTGGAGGCCGAGCCGGCCGATGTCGCCGGCCTGGGCGCTGCCGTGGTGGCGGCCTCCGGTGACGCCGCGGAACTGACCGTGATCGACGAGGACCCCCAGGCCGCCTCGGTGCGCGCCCGATCGGTGGAGTCGCGCACGGGTGAGGCCCGCACGGTCACGATCCCGCTGTCGCTGTACGCCGCCCCCGAGCTCGCGGCCTTCCGTGCAGCGCGCGCAAAGCTGCGCGACCAGATGGGCGAGGCCCCCTTTGTCGTCACGCGTGGCGCCCGCCGGCGCGAGGCCGCCACATACGACGCCCTGCGCGGATCGATCATGGACCTCGCGCGCGAGGGCATTTCGCTCAGCCGCTTCAAGGGCCTCGGCGAGATGAACGCCGAGCAACTGTGGGAGACGACGATGGACCCCGAGCGCCGGATACTGCAGCGCGTCACCATGGACGACGCGGCCGCCGCCGATGAGCTCTTCTCGATGCTGATGGGCGACAAGGTCGAGCCCCGGCGCGACTTCATCGAGCGCAACGCGCGCTCCGTCGAGTTCCTGGACGTCTGAGATGGCGATCGATCGCCACGGCAGGATCGAGCCGCGCGAGCTGGCCGAGGAGATGCGCTCGTCGTACCTCGACTACGCGATGAGCGTGATCGTGGGCCGCGCGCTGCCGGACGTGCGTGATGGCCTGAAGCCGGTGCACCGCCGCGTGCTGTTCGCCATGCACGACCGGGGACTGCAGCCGGACCGCGGATACGTGAAGAGCGCGAACATCGTCGGCACGGTGATGGGCGAATACCACCCCCACGGCGACTCCGCCATCTACGACGCCCTGGTGCGCCTGGCACAGGACTTCAACAGCCGGTACCCCACGGTGGACGGCCAGGGCAACTTCGGCTCGCAGGAGTTCGCGGCCGCCGCCATGAGGTACACCGAAGCCCGCCTGTCGCGGTATGCGACGGAGATGCTTCGCGATATCGACGAGGACACCGTCGACACCATCGCGACCTACGACGATCGCCGGCGCGAGCCCACGGTGCTGCCGTCGCGCGTGCCCAACCTGCTGGTGAACGGCTCCGCCGGGATCGCCGTGGGCATGGCCACCAACATCCCGCCGCACAACCTGGGCGAGGTCGTGGATGCCTGCATCGCGATGATCGATGACCGGGCGATCGACTCCGACGGCCTCATGAAGTACGTGAAGGCCCCGGACTTCCCGACCGCCGGCCAGATCGTGGGCCTTTCGGGCGTGCGCGATGCGTACCGCACCGGCCGCGGCCGCGTGGTGGTGCGGGGCCTCGCGCACAACGAGCCCCTGAAGCACGGCCGCAACGCCATCGTGTTCACCGAGCTGCCGTACCAGGTGAACAAGTCGGAGATGCTGCGGAAGATGGCCGAGCTCGCCAATGACGGCGTGCTGAAGGAGATCGCCGACCTGCGCGACGAGAGTGGCCGCGACGGCATTCGCGTGGTGGTGGAACTGCGCCGCGACGCCGTGCCCAAGGTGGTGCTGAACAAGCTGTACAAGCACACCCAGGCGCAGACCACCTTTGGGGTGAACGCCATCGCGCTGGTGGATGGGGTGCCGCGCACCCTGTCGCTGCGCGACATGATCCGGTACTACCTCGATCACCAGCGCGATGTCATCCGGCGCCGGTCGCGCTTCCGCCTGGACCGGGCGGAGACGCGCGCGCACGTGCTCGAGGGGCTGCTGATCGCCCTCAAGGACATCGACGCGGTCATCGCCCTCATCCGTGCTGCCGCCGACCCGGAGGAGGCCCGCGCGGGCCTGATGAGCACCTTCGACCTGAGCGAGTTGCAGGCCCGGGCCATCCTGGACCTGCGTCTGCAGCGCCTGACTCAGCTGGAGGCCGGGAAGATCGAGGCCGAGTACGCGGAGCTGCAGAAGGAGATCGCCGAGCTGCGCGCGATCCTCGGCGACGAGGCACGGGTGTATCAGGTGATCCGCGAGGAGCTGACCGAGGTCCGCGGGCGCCACGCCGACGAGCGGCGCACGGAGATCATCCCCGCCGAGGGCGAGATCGACCTCGAGGACCTCATCGCCGAGGAGGAGATGGTCATCTCCATCACGGCAGGCGGGTACATCAAGCGGCTGCCGGTGACCACCTATCGCGCCCAGCGGCGCGGCGGCAAGGGCCTCCGCGGCGCCCGCCTGAAGGACGAGGATCGCGTGGACCACCTCTTCATCGCGTCCACGCACGACTACCTGCTGTTCTTCACCAACCAGGGGCGCGTCTACCGCCAGAAGGTGCATGAGATCCCGCAGGCGGCCCGCGACGCGCGCGGCAGGCACATCGCGAACGTGCTTGCCCTGCTGCCGGACGAGGAGATCCGGCAGGTCTTCAACACCCGCGACTACGCCGAGGGCAAGTACCTGGTGCTGGCCACCAAGGGCGGCATGGTCAAGAAGACCGAGTTCGGCGCCTACAACACCGTGCTGAAGGAGGCCGGCATCATCGCGATCCGCCTGGCGGATGACGATGAGCTGGTGGGCGTGCAGTTGACCGATGGTGATGCCGACCTGCTGATCGTGTCGGCACGCGGCCAGGCGGCGCGCTTCAACGAGGAGCAGGTGCGCGCCACGGGTCGTGGCACGCAGGGCGTGCGCGCGATGAACCTGGACTCCGAGGACAGGGTGCTGGCGGTGGCGGTGGCCGACGACGAGGCCGATCTGCTGGTGGTGACCGGCAACGGCTACGGCAAGCGCACGGCCATCACCGAGTACCCGCGCAAGGGGCGCCCCACCAAGGGGGTGCGCACCATCAAGGTCAGCGATCGCAAGGGCGAGTTGATCACCGCGCGCATCGTGCGGCCGGGCCAGCAGCTGCTGCTGGTGTCGGTGATGGGGCAGGTCATCCGCATCGAGGTGGATGGCGTGAAGCGCATGGGCCGGAGCACCGAGGGCGTGCGCCTGATGGACGTGGGAGACGAGGACAGCGTGGCGACCTGCGCGCCGGTGGATGAGCAGGAGGCCGGAACAGAGGCCCCGGAGGCCCCGGAGCCGGGGATGGCGGTTGACGAACCGGTCGCCGATGGCGAGCCGCACGCGTGATCGCGGTCAGCGAACGGGCAGGGCGACGGCGAGCAGGCCGTCGCCCTGCCCGATGACGCCAAGGCCCCACTCCACGGGATAGAGGGCGGCGCGCACCGGAAGGGCATCGCCCCAGCCCCGTTGGCGTTCACCCCCTGCGGTTCGCGCATCGAGTGAGCCCGGCAGCACGCCCATGAGGGGCACGGTGCGCATGGACACCACGCGGAGGCCGGCGAGGCCCAGCACCCACGCGAGGGAATCCCGGTCGTAGTGCACGAGGTGCCGGGGCAGTTCCAGGCCATCCCATGCCCCGCCCGTGACCCGGCGCGCGAGTGAGCGGATGTTCGGCACACCCACGACCAGCCGCCCGCCCGGGGCGAGGATTCCCGCGATCGCCTGCAGAGTGGCCACGGGATCCGGAACGTGTTCGAGGACCTGGGACATCCGCACCATGTCCCACGGGCCGGCGGGCAGGCGGCCCTCGTGCAGCGCGGCGTCCAGCGATCCCCGCACCACCCACGCATTCCCGGCCTCCTGCGCGGCGCGGACAGCCGACTCCGATGGCTCGAGCCCCCAGGCATCGTGGCCGGCCTCGCGGAGGGCCGTCACGGCCAATCCCGTGCCCGTGCCGACGTCGAGCACCTGCGATCCGGGGCGAAGCGGACCCCCGGTGTCGGCCTCCGGGATCGCGATCCCGATCACCCGCCCCGCCCGCCTGCCCGCACCCGCTGCACGCGAGAGCGCACGACCCGACGCGCGGGCGGTAAGCGATGCACGGCGCGGGTCGTGCTGCGGGTAGTCGTCCGGGTACCAGGCCGCGGGGTCGTCGGGCCATGGGTCGGTGCGGCACAGCAGGCAGGTGGGACACTCGACCACCCGGAACTCGCCCGGCATCTCGCGCCGGTGGTCGCGCGCGCGCAGCACCTCGCGCCCGCCGGTGCCTCCGCATACCGGGCATGACGACGGGTGGATGGTGGACGGCATCGGCATGGGGCGGGAGGATAGGGACCGCGGTCCACTAGCCTTGCCGGACCGTGACGCGCCTGCCCGACCCCAAGGACATCCTCCCGCATCGGGACCCGTTCCTGTTCATTGACCAGATCGTGGAACTGGTGCCGGGGGAGTCGGCGCGGGCGCGCTGGACGCTGCGCCCTGAGACCCCCTTCCTCGCCGGGCACTTTCCCGGCGAGCCGATCATGCCGGGCGTGATCATCGTGGAGGCCCTCGCCCAAACCGGCGCGCTGGCGGCGTTGTCCACGGACGATGGCCGGGGCAAGCTGGCCCTGTTCGCCGGCGTGGACAAGTGCCGGTTCAAGAGGCCCGTGCGGCCCGGCGAGACGCTGGAGCTGTCCACCCGCGTTACCCGCGTGCGCGGCCCCATTGGCGAGGCCGAGGCCGTCGCCACCGTGGATGACGCCGTTGCATGCACGGCCACCCTCAAGTTCGCGATCGTCGATCGCGATCAGGCAGGCGCGTCCTGAGCCTGGTTGCCGCGGGACCCCGCGAGCGCCGCCGTGCCCGTCTGGTGGGAGTGGGCGGCTACGTGCCGCAACGCGTGATGACCAACGCCGAACTCGAGGACATGGTTGACACCAGCGAGGAGTGGATCGTCTCGCGCACCGGCATCCGCGAGCGCCGCATCGCCGCCGACGACCAGGCCACCACCGACCTCGCGGCCGAGGCCGTGCGAGACCTGCTGCGACGCACGGGCACTGACCCCTCCGACGTGGACCTGCTGGTGGTCGCCACCACCACGCCTGACTATCCCTTCCCCCCGTGTGCGCCGATCGTGGGGACCATGACGGGCATGGACCACGTCGCCGCCTACGACACCAACGCGGTGTGCTCCGGGTTCATGTACGGCATCGCCCAGGCCACGGGAATGGTGGAGTCCGGTATGGCCCGCCGCGCAGTGGTGGTGGGCGCCGAGACGCTCTCGCGCATCATGAACTGGGAGGACCGCGCCACGTGCGTGCTGTTCGCCGATGGCGCCGGCGCGGTGATGATCGAGGCCGACGCGGGAGAGCCGGGCACGGGCGTGGTGGGCGTGGAGTTCGGCTCCGATGGCACGGGGTTCGCCGACCTCTGGGTGCCGGCCGGAGGGACGCGGTCGCCGGTGTCGCCCCAGACGCCGCATTCGGACGCATGCATCCAGATGAACGGCCGCGAGGTGTTCCGCTTCGCCACGCGCATCCTCGTGGAGTCATCGCAGCGCCTGCTCGCGGAGGCCGGCATGACGATCGCCGACGTCGACCTGCTGGTGGCCCACCAGGCCAACGAGCGCATCCTCGATCACGCATCGGAGCGCATGGGCATCGACCCGGCGAAGGTCGTGATGAATCTCGACAGGCTGGGAAACACCTCGTCGGCCAGCATCCCGCTGGCGCTGGCCGACGCCGTGGACACGGGAATGCTGGAGGAGGGGGCGCTGGTGCTGATGGTCGGTTTCGGGGCGGGTCTCACGTGGGGCAGCGTGCTGGTGCGATGGGAGCCGCGCGCATGATCGCCCTGCTGTTCCCCGGGCAGGGTGCCCAGCAGGTGGGGATGGGCCGCGACCTTGCCGCGCAGTTCCCCGTTGCCGCCGACACCTTCGCCGAGGCCGACGCCGCCCTGGGGTACGACCTCACCCGCATCATCTTCGAGGGCCCGGAGGAGGACCTGGTACGCACCGACGTGTGCCAGCCGGCCATCCTTGCCATGAGCGTGGCGTGCCTGCGCGTAGCCCATGACCACGGCCTGCGG
>Ga0055584_100005785_pt1 | contig 12108 bp, 12 predicted proteins | sample OSDHelmetaG_FD_58716 | JGI IMG/M metagenome (GOLD analysis project Ga0055584, IMG submission 58716) | Pelagic marine sediment microbial communities from the LTER site Helgoland, North Sea, for post-phytoplankton bloom and carbon turnover... | ecosystem: Environmental > Aquatic > Marine >... | reverse complement strand
TAACTATACTTTTTGGTACCAAAGCAGTCAGTTGGCGCTAAGACAAAAACAGGATCAAAATAAAAAATCAGAAGAAAAGAAAAAGGAGCTCTTAGAGTTTATTGCACGTTTTAGTGCCAATGTGGCCAAATCGAAACAAGCTACGAGCAGACGTAAAATGCTCGAGAAACTCAATATTGAAGATATCAAACCTTCAAGTAGAAAATACCCAGGTATCGTTTTTAAACCAGAACGAGAAGCTGGAGATCAAGTTTTATCAGTAAATGCCATAGCGGTTGCAAATGAGGAAGGCGATCAAATCCTTAAAAATGTAAGCTTCACGGTAAACAAGGGCGATAAAATTGCATTTATTAGCAAAAACCCTTTGGCGCTTACTTTATTCTTTAAATGTTTAGGAGATGATTTACAGGCAGATAAAGGAGAAATCAATTGGGGTGTAACTATTCAACGCAGTTATTTACCGAATGACAATTCTTCTTACTTCAAATCAACCCTATCATTAGTAGATTGGTTAAGGCAATACAGCGAGGAAAAAGATGAAACCTTTATACGTGGTTTCCTTGGAAGAATGCTCTTCTCTGGAGAAGAGTCCTTAAAAAGTGCAAATGTCTTGAGTGGTGGAGAAAAAGTGAGATGCATGTTAAGTAAACTCATGCTAGAGTCGCCAAACTTATTGATATTAGATGAGCCGACAAATCACTTGGATCTTGAATCGATTCAAGCCTTCAATAATGCCCTGATTGAATATGCAGGTACCATTCTATTTCATTCGCATGATCACGAATTCATCAATACCGTGGCAAACCGAATCATTGAAATAACACCCAATGGCATCATTGACAAAATGTGTTCTTATGATGATTACCTCGCAGATAGTTCAATTTCTGAGCGAAGGGCTTCTTTAAAAGCGTAATATTTTTATGATTTTGCAGCAGGTGGGTTCATATATTTTTCAACCACTTCTTCTACTTTATCTAAGGTAATAGGCTTGGAAAGGTATCCAGCAACTTCCTCAAACGTATTCGCCTTGTGAACATCATCTGGGTAAACAGATGATGAAAGCATTACAATTACAATCTTTGATCTGTCAATATCAGCGAGCGCTTTGTATTCATTTAAGAAATCCCAACCCGACTTAACTGGCATCTTGATATCCAGCAAAATCAAGCTAGGTAAATGATTGGCTCCTTTACTTGCCAATTTGGTGAGAAGTTTAATACCTTCATCAGCACTCATTACAACATCGATTTCCTTAACTTTATTGGATTGTTCCAGTATAGACTCAGTGATGAAGTTACTGATTTCATCATCATCAATTATTAAAACTTTATCTATTCTATTGGACATTAATATGCTTAATTTTAGGCGAATTAAAGGAATTAAACTGAAAACATTACGCTTTGTTTAAGAAACTTACAAAGAAATTTACAATATGATATTAAATCAACAAATAAAAAATTGTTTCACGAATATTTGTAGTAATATATAATCGTTTGGTTTAAATTCGCCCCAATTTTAGTACATGAAAAACTTAACCCCTATTATCACCAGCTTAGTTGCAGCCATTTTATTAACCGCGTGCAACTCCAATCCAAAAGTTTACAAAGCAAGCGACTTGAAAAATATTAGCGATTCTGCTAGTTATCTTTCTGGTGTATTGACTGGAGAACAAATGAGGAAAGACACACTTTATAAAATCAATATCGATGTATATATCGCAGGAATAAAAGAAGCCTACAGTAAAGACTCAGGATTTGCCATTGCAGCAGACCAACGTCAAGCTGTTTTTCAACGATTTCAGCAAGAAATGGATAAGAAATTATCTAAATTAGGTGATGAATTTTTAGCCAATATTGAAAAAACTAAAACGGTTCAGAAATTAGATGGAGGGGTTTTACTTGAGGTGATTAGTGAAGGTTCTGGCGATTTTATTGCTATTGATGATTCTGTTTCATTTCATATGCTTTTGGCAACAAATAACAACCCAAAAGTGTTTAACACACGAGAAGATTCTAAATACCCTGTTCCTTTTACCAAAACCATAGATCTTGGACCTACAATGATTGAAGGTCTGCCTTTGGCTATGAGTAAAATGAAAGTGGGCGGAGAATACCGCGTTTATATCCCATTTAATGTAGGCAAACTGCGTGGTGCTAAACCAGGTGATGTTTCTATATTAAATATAGGAGACTTGGTTTCTAAGAAGGCCAATTAATTCAAATCATTTAATTCCAAACTGCTGATATTCATCAACAGTTTTGTACTTTGAACGCTTTGGTATTGGATAAGGGTACTTATTCCGATACACAAAGGCGAAGATGAGACCAGCAATTGCTCCCAAGCCATGACTTTCCCATGAAACACCTGGCGTTAAAGGCAATAAGCCAAAAACGAAACCCCCACCAAATAGCATTATGCTTACAGCGCCAATGGCCATGAGCCAGGGCCTTCTTTTTAACATCCCTGAGACTAAGATATAAACCTGCACGGCATAAACCACCCCGCTTGCTCCAATATGATGGCTAGGCCTTGCAAAAAGCCAAACAAGCAATCCTGTGGTTATCCATAGCGATATCAATACCTGTGTAGCAAACCTTTTGTGGCTGTAATACAACAATGCCAATAATGGCCCTAATACGGACAGATTCCCTATTAAATGACTTACGTCCCCATGCACTAATGGGCTTGTAATTATTCCATGCAAGAATTCAACTTTTCTTGGAAAGACCGCCAACCAGTAATCCTTGATTATCCCATTGCTTTGTAAAAAATACAAGAAAAGTATGCTCAAACAAACATACAGCGGTACAAGAAACGTTTTTATGAAATGACTAGGGTTCCGTTGTACCATATTTTACTTATTTCGGCATGTTTATTTTCATAAAAATCAATTGCCCGCGTATTCCAATCCAATACTTGCCAATTCAATAATTTGCATTGGTTCCTACGCGCTAATTCAACTAATTCATCAAATAGCTTTCCCCCAATACCTTTGCTGCGATAAGCTGATTGAATATATAAATCTTCTAAGAACAGGCAGAGGCCTTTCCATGTTGAATACCGATAATAACAGAGGGCAAATCCAATTACTTTTTCACCATGTTCAACAACTAAAAAAGCGAACCGATCATTCAACCAGTCTTCTTTTAATTGACTAGCATTATTAGTAACCGCTAAAGGTTCCTTTTCAAAATCCGCGAGTTCTTGAATCAAGGACATAACTTGGTCAAGGTGATTTAGATCACCTTCTAAAATTTGATACGAATCTGGCATGTATTATTTAACTACGAGTTTTTGAACTGCAGTCTTATCTCCTCTTGTCATCTTCATCAGATAAATTCCTTTATCCAAGCTTAACGTGCTCAAGTCTGCAGTAAAAGACCCTTTATCAAAGTCTTCCTTACTCAGTTTGTAAGTGAACACCACTTGACCCAACACATTACTGATGGTAAAAGTTACTGGGCTGATCGTTTCGTTGAAATTAACATTTACAACAAGCTTGTTTGATGAAAGTGGGTTTGGGTAAACTGTAAAAGGCATCAAATCAGCTGTTTCCATAGTAGAAGCTGGGTTATCTGCAATAACATGTGCTTGCACCATTGGATTTGGACCTAAGGCCAAAATCAATAAGATGATGATTACAATTCTTTTCACTTACATGCAAATAAAACGATAAAAATCAAAAAATCCAATACTTTGCCCGTATTAGTTCGTCAATTTATTCGATTACTTCATCAGGGTCACCCACCATATCTTCTGGTCGAACCCAAGCATCAAACTGCTCTGCCGTCAATAATTCCAAGGCCAAAGCGGCTTCTTTAAGAGTGGAACCATCGGTATATGCCTTCTTGGCTATTTTAGCGGCATTATCATAGCCAATATGAGTATTTAAAGCAGTAACAAGCATTAAGGATTGATCCAATTTCGTTTTTATTACCTCATAATTAGGCTCTATCCCAACCACACAATTATCATTAAATGAAAGACAAGCCTGCCCTAATAATCGGGCACTATCTAATACGTTTTTTGCAATCATGGGTTTGAACACATTTAACTCGAAATGACCATTGCTACCGCCAATAGATACGGCCACATCATTCCCCATCACTTGCGCGCAAACCATGGTAAGTGCTTCCACTTGTGTCGGATTCACTTTACCGGGCATAATTGAACTTCCAGGTTCATTTGCCGGAATGATCAATTCTCCAATTCCGCTACGTGGGCCGCTGCAAAGCATGCGAATATCATTTGCAATTTTCATAAGGCTTACCGCAACCCGTTTTAACATGGAGTGCACTTCGACTAAAGAATCATGAGAAGCCAAAGCCTCAAACTTATTTGGAGCAGTCACTATTTCAAATCCACATATTTCCGCAATGCGCTCTGCCACTAAAACCGCATAGCCCTTCGGTGTATTAATTCCTGTTCCAACTGCCGTTCCACCTAAAGCAATTTCTCCTACCGCGGGTAAAGATGAATTAATGGCATCAATGCCTTTTCTCAATTGATGCTCATATCCACTGAATTCCTGTCCAAGCGTTATTGGTGTTGCATCCATAAAGTGGGTTCTTCCAATTTTAATTACATCCTTAAAATCACGTGATTTGTGCTTCAAAGTTGTTTTAAGGGCCTGCATTCCTGGTAAGGTAAAATCAATGATCTGCTTGTAAACCGAAATACTCATTGCGGTTGGAAAGGTATCGTTACTGCTTTGCGATTTATTTACATCATCATTGGGGTGCAAGGCTTTTTCCGTATCCGTTAATTTACCCCCATTGATCACATGTCCTCTATTGGCAATCACTTCATTCACATTCATATTGGTTTGTGTACCACTTCCAGTCTGCCAAATAACCAAAGGGAATTGATCATCCAAATCACCATCCATAATTTCATTACAAACCAATCCGATTAAATCACACTTCTCTTCCGAAAGAACACCCAATTCAAAATTGGCAATAGCAGCTGCTTTTTTAAGTACACCAAATGCCCGAATAATCTCAATTGGCATTCGCGCGGCTGGACCACCGATCTTAAAATTCTCTATACTTCGTTGTGTTTGTGCCCCCCAATATTTATCAGCGGGAACATTTATTTCCCCCATGCTATCTTTTTCAATTCTGTATTCCATTGTTGTCCAATTATCGTTTCACAAAGGTATCTTTTTATACTATTTCGAACTAAAAATGTCCTGAATATTTGCGGACCGAAAAAGAACATAATTTTTACGTTCATCATACTTCTTGGTAAAACCAAAAAAATATGTTTATTTGCATTATACCACAACCACCTATGGAACGTATTAAACAAGAGCTCGAATTTATGTTAAATGCCTCTCCGGTTATTTTATATGATTATATATCAAATACAAGTAACCTGGCGCAGTGGTTTTGTGATGACCTGAAAGTTAAGGATAGAGACCATTACGTATTTAGCTGGGATGACGAAGAACGAAGAGCTCATATTGAAAAACGCGTGCGTGGGAAACTGATTAAATGGTCATGGGAAGATGCTGCAAAAGGCGAATATCTAGAATTAGAAGTGGTAAAAGACGATATGACTGGAGATGTACTCATTAAAGTCACCGATTTTTGTGATGAAGACGATGCAGAATCCAATGCAGAACTTTGGGCTGCTGATATCGAACACCTTGGTGGTGTTATCGGAGTACATTAATGCATCCTTAAATCTTATCAAACATAAACCTCACTTGGTCTGTCCCATCGGATGTTACCATAATATATCTTCCTTTGGATAGGAAGTCCAATGCTATTTTATCATCCGTTCGGATTTGTTTAGTGAACAACAATCTGCCTTGCAAATCATAAATGGAGGATGTTAGTATTTGGTTTGTTTCATTTGAATGAACCGAAATGTATTCTGTCACAGGATTGGGCAATAGCAGGAGTTGCTTTTTATTTAAGTCTTTAACGTCTGAGGTATTATCCACCCGTATTAATGCGTTTGATGTGGTATCCCATGAATTGACAAATCGACTTACCGTAAATTTAACATCATACCAACCCGAATCGGTAAACACAACTTCAACATCTTCATCGGTGGAAGAAGTGCCATTCACGAAAGTGGCATTACTTGGACTAAAGCTCCATGCATAAGTCCATCCAAAATTTGGCACAGTAGCATTGCTAAACTTAAAGGTATCCTTATTTTTCACACCCATGGTACGATCTACGGTATACGACACTCTTGGGCCAAATCCACCCCCTGGAGGGCCTAGACTGCGCACCGAATCACGATACTTTATTTGGGACGGTGTAAAATTACCCGCTAGTAATGCTCCCGTTATTTGTAAAATGGGTTGTTCTTCTAAATCACTTAACCATTTTATTTCCCTTCGATTGGCCGGAAAACCAAATGACACAAACTGCGTTACTAAGCTGTCTGTTTCTAGAATATCACTTTTAATACGTAAACAATTTAAATCATCTTTATACGGTGTGCTAATTTTACCCCAACCATCCACATGATTCACTCTTTTGCCTTGTTGAATAAAGGAACCCAAGGTTGGAATAGTTGTGGCAACTCTAAAATCATCTGAGTCGTGCTGATTAAATACTAAGGGAAGTTTATAAACCCGATCTGGATTGCTGTAATCTGAAGCCAAAGGAATTGATGAGGTAGTAAATCCTGTCCCCTCCGCAGTATATCGATCCGTCCTTGTACGATAAAAAGTATATGCATTGGTAATACTGAGTATTCCAAAATTAAGCGTATCAGCTGTCTTTAAACCAGTTGCGCCAAAAAACTGGGAATAAAATAAATAAGGTGTTCGTATAAAGCTTTTATACTCGTCAACCCCTTGACCAGTGGGCCGAAGCGTCTTATAATTCCAAGATTGATTCGCTCCTGTTTGGTTGGTGTTTATTAACGGATTGTTGGTTGTACTAAAGCGGAACGTATCTCCTGAACTGGGTAAATCGCTACTTGTAATAGTAATTTGCCCAAACATCGTGAAAGGATTGATAATTAAAAAGCCTATAAGAAATAGGCCTATTGATTTGATACCATGCATGGAACAAATATCGTTCATTCAATTTGGATTATCAATTTGAAGAAAGTATTAACTTTACCGACCCATATGTTGAAATTAATAAAATTAAAGAACCTGCTCATGATGGTATGCATCGGAGTAAGCACATTAGCCCAGGCAGATGACCTATATCCAAACCCGGATAAACGATCGGATAGTTTTCAATTACTTCACACGCACTTGGAAATGGATTTCCGCACGATTAGTTCGGGCCAGTTTAGTGCACGGGCAAGTTTGAAATTAGTGGCAAAAATGGATAACATCAATACCTTGCGTGTGGATTTAGAGCGCCTTACAGTAGATTCTGTCTTGTGTAATTCCGTTAAATGCACCTTTACGTACAATTTTAAAAATATCAATTGCACCCTTCCAAGCACCAAAAATACAGGTGACAGTATTCATCTAGAAATATTTTACCAAGGAGCACCAGGTAAAGACGCCAGTGGGTTTGGTGGGTTCTACTTTACCAATGATTATGCTTTTGCGATAGGTGTGGGTTTTAGAGCAGACCCCCACCCTTTTGGAAGGTCATGGTTTCCTTGCTTTGACAACTTTGTGATGAAATCTACCTATTCCTATGATGTTACAACCGATACAGGTTATGCAGCCATTTGCGGAGGCGCATTAGAGAGCAAAACGATTATTGGCAATACGATTGCATGGAAGTATCGTTTGAATCAACCTATTCCAAGTTACTTGGCCTCCATAAGTGTGAGCCGTTATGAGCTACTCGAAGGTCAAATGAACACACTGCAAGGAAAAATACCGTTTATTCTTGCTGCTCAGGCAAAAGATACCCAGAATCTCACTGCCAGTTTTGCTAATTTCAATGGTGCAGTAAATGCCTTTATTCATTACTATGGCGATTATTTCTGGGATCGTCTGGGATACAATTGTGTGCCTTTTAATGGCGGAGCAATGGAACACGCATGCAATATCAGCTATCCATTATTTGCGATTGACGGTACGCTAGATAGAGAAGACCTGATGGCGCATGAACTTGCACATCATTGGTGGGGCAATAACATCACATGCAAAACGCAAGAAGATATGTGGATTAACGAAGGCTGGGCCAGTTATAGTGAAAAACTATTTAACGAATATGTGTATGGCAAAGCGAGGTATCGACAAAAAGTAGAAGAAACCCATCGTAACGTATTGCAGTTTGCGCATATCACAGATGGTTCAGTTCTTCCAGTAAGTGGTGTAGATCACGGAAACACCTATGGACGGCATGTCTATAGAAAAGGCGCAGACATTGCACATACCTTGCGTTTTTACATGGGTGATACTGCATTTTTTAAAGCCATTAAGTCCATCATGTCGACCAACAAGTTTGGCAATATGGACAGTAAAGAACTGATGGATTCTTTCCAAAAATTTACAACCACCGACCTGAGTCATTTCTACAAGGGCTGGGTGATCGGGAAAGGGTTCCCGCATTTATCTGTTAAGACATGGAGCACGCAAAAACAAAATGCGCGTTTTATAACCAGCGTAGGGATACTTCAGCGAAACCGCTGGGACGGCACACCCCATGAAAAAATACCGGTTGAAGTAAATCTTCTAAAACCCGACTTCACTTGGGAAAGCCAAACAGTAATGGCAACAAAGTTTCAATCGAATTTTGATTTTGACTTGGATTTTGAACCGATTTGGGTGGGATTAGATCTGGATGCGAAGCTTTCTGATGCTACCACAGATACTTTTCGTACAATCAGTTCTAAAGGTAATTACTCCTTTGATGATGGCCTGATGGAAATAGATGTGAAAGAAATTGGGAGTCCCACTTTTGTGCATATCACGCATAACTGGTTGGCTGCAGATGTGAGTACACAAATAGGCCAACTACCTGTTCTATCGCGAGATCGCTATTGGACGGTTTCGGGTGTATTCAAAGACGGTTTTAATGCAAGCGCTACCATTCAATACAATGGTAGAACCACGCAGGCTTCTGGAGATTTCTTCTTGGATAATCAATTGATTAAAGGAACTGAGGATAGCCTCACCCTTATGTATCGTGAAGATATGTTCAGCCCATGGGTTGTTGCAGATGCAATCAAAGAAATGGGACCTTCTAAATTTGACCGCGGAGGCAGTTTTACTATAAACCAATTAAAGGTTGGTGAATACACCTTAGCCATGTACAGTCAAGCGTTAACTAGTAATCAAATCAACAGCAATGCTTCTAAAATTGAGATTTATCCCAATCCAGTGATAGACATGGTTCATTTAGATTTTGTCAGTTTTAATAATCCAGGTTACATCATCATAACCGACTCTACGGGTAAAATTATTCTAAAAAAATCGATCCGCAACACCCAAAACAATTTGGATATTGATACAAAGAACTGGGCAGCAGGAACCTATGCGATTGTATTGCAATACCCCGAGGGGAACAGTTCGAAAGCCAGTTTTGTGGTAACGAAATAAAAAATTGAATAGGATTGAAAAATTAGCTTAACGCATTATCTTTGCGACACCTTAACAGGTCAGATGGCCGAGTGGTTAGGCTCAGCTCTGCAAAAGCTGCTACACCGGTTCGAATCCGGTTCTGACCTCAAACAAATAAAGAAGCACCGAAAGGTGCTTTTTTTATGCGCAAGGAAATGAGTGATGTTCACATCAACGAAATTGAGTGTTACATAAAAAGAGAACTTGTTCTTCTTTTTTGTTTGAAACCCCACCCTTTCGGATCATGAAAATAATCCGGTACTGACCTCAAATATAAAAGAAGCACCGAAAGGTGCTTTTTTTGTTTTTAAACCCTTTTGGCAGAACATAGATAATCTGGTTTACGTCACTATTAAGTCATACCCAATTGAAATTCTCCTTTATTACCTATATTTGAAGGAAGTGAACAGAGCCAAGATTATTCTATTTCTTATTTTCTATCTGTTGAGCAATGTAGGCTTCTTTGCAAACCTGCATTACTGCGGTAATGATATTGCAGATATTTCTGTTATTGGAATCTTTGGCGAAAATTCTTGTGCTTGTGGAGAAGGAATGATTGAAGGAGGATGTTGTTCTGAACAACAAATTACCTACAAAGTGGATACAGACCACTTATATAAGTATGAAAGCCCTGCAATACATAACCCAATTACATTTGATGTCTTAATCACAAATCCAGTCAATGCAATTCAGGTATTGGCAACTACACCAGATCTTCTATTCTGGTTAAGGCCTAAACCGAAAGATCAAATAGACTATAGGCACCTTTCGTGTATTTTTTTAATTTGATCCCCTTTCAACAATCAAGGGATTAAGCTTATTCTATCTGGCTACATTAGATGGAGATAAAAATTAAAAAAAATACAATGAAAAAAAATTATTACAAAATCATAGGGTTAATCATCGCGTTAACCTGCATTACATCTGTCAATGCAAAAACACTTGTTAAACTAAAAATCAATCACAAAATGGGTGATATGGCTTATGCTAAAAACACTCAATCAACAAACAATCTTGGGCAAAATTATGATATCAATCGTTTAGAGTACTACGTCAGCAACATTATTGTTGGTCACGATGGAGGAGCCTTAGATACTATAAAAAATAAAATCCTACTCATCAATCCGTCAGGCAGTTTTGAAACATACACATTGGATTCACTTAATTTTACCACCATAGAATTTATTCAATTTTCCATTGGAGTAGATCCAATATATAACCACTCTAATCCAACTGGGTATGCGCCAGGTCATCCACTAGCACCCAAATCACCAACTATGCATTGGGGTTGGACAGCAGGATATCGTTTTGTGGCTATTGAAGGAAAATCGGGTACAAGTATGACAAATCCATGACATCGACTTACTTAATTTTGAACCAATGAAACTAAACCGATTTTTAACCCTCTGTACGATAACAATTGTTTTAACAAGCAGTGCTTGCAAGAAAGAAAAAGATGACGGCCCAGAATTAAATAATTTGCCCGCCTTTTTTATACCCAAAGTATTTAAAGACTATGGTAAAGTAAAGCCAGAAATGGTTTTAGTAGCCAGTAACAGAGAATTTGTAAACGACCCATGGGATATCGACTTTCACCCAACAAGAGCCAATGAACTTTGGATTTTGAACAAAGGAACTGAGCAAACTGGTGGAACAACAGTAACTTTAAAAAATGCTGGAATGCCCAATCAAGAGGCATTATTCAGAAAAGATCAAAATTCATGGCACTTTATGGCATTACCTTCTGCGCTTTCGTTCGGTCCGAATGGCGATTGGGCTACATCCGCTGAAATACTGGATGCTAATCGAAGAGGTGGTTCTTTTACCGGTCCTAGTTTATGGAGTGGTAACATGAGCATTTACGCGCAACCTTCTGGCGGTAATGGAAGCCATTTAGATATGTTACATGGCAGCCCCTACTCTATGGGTATTGAATCCGATAATAATGGAAATGCCTATTGGGTATTTGATGGATACAATAAACATATTTGCAAATACGATTTCAATCAAGATCACGGACCCGGAAATTCAGATCACGATGATGGGACCATACACCGATATACTGAATTAACTGTCACCAGAGAACCGGGTGTACCGAGTCATATGGTTTTAGATAAAAATACGAAATGGCTTTATATTGCAGATCCTGCAAACAGCAGAATTTTAATGATGAATACCAAGACTGGGACAAAGAAAAGTGATATCCCATTAGTGAATGAAGTTTTAGCACAACACTGGGAAATGGAAGGATTAGAATGGAAAGTTTTCACCAACATCAATCTTAAGAAACCAGCTGGTATAGAAATAAGTCAAGGCTTACTTTATGTTTCTGATTATGAGACCGGTGAAATTATTGCCTATAACCTAAGCACACAACAAGAAATGGGTAGAATAAGCACAGGCAAATCAAGAGTTATGGGAATTAAAGCAAACACCGATGGAAAATTGTGGTTTGTTGCCAATGGCTCAAATGAAATCTACCGCATCGATCCAAAATAAATTGAAGCAATTATTACAAACTTTAGGAATACTTGTGCTTTTAAGCACAAGTATTTTTGCTTGTAAACAACGTAAAAAAGCAGTTAAACAAGAAAAGACAGTAA
>Ga0055584_100005784_pt1 | contig 12111 bp, 10 predicted proteins | sample OSDHelmetaG_FD_58716 | JGI IMG/M metagenome (GOLD analysis project Ga0055584, IMG submission 58716) | Pelagic marine sediment microbial communities from the LTER site Helgoland, North Sea, for post-phytoplankton bloom and carbon turnover... | ecosystem: Environmental > Aquatic > Marine >... | reverse complement strand
GCCAGGCGGTCCGCGTTATCCAGGGACTGGCCAACCTGATTGCCAAGGAACGCGCCGAGCAACGCACCCGCCGCGCCGGCGGCAACCCGACCGCTTCCCTTGCCAAACTGCGCGCCAGCCACCGCGCCGGCGACACCCCCCAACACGGTTCCGACACCCTGTTTCTGGCCTTGGCCGGTCGACTGACATGCCGCGAGCCCGAGCGCGACAACCGAAACCAGGGCGATCCGTTTCAACATCTCGATAATCCTTTCAGAGTCCCTCGGTGCCGAGCGACCGCGAAGATCGCGCTTCGAGCAACCAAGAACTGGAGTTTATCATGGCGAACCCAATCGCCGGAACACCCCGTTGCAAGAGCCTCGATCCCGTGATGACCATCCCGTGACGACCACCATGGACAAAGGCTCATCCCCACACACCGCCGAGATTGGCGACGAAACTTGCCTAGATTTGGGAACAAATGTGGCGGTTCCAAGGCCTTTACGGTAATTTCGCCGTGAGTTTCCTCACAAGGTGGCCATCCGATGTTCGAACCCGATACCAATGACCCCTTCGCGCTGTTCAAATCCTGGTTCGCCGATGCCGAGGCGTCGGAGACCAGCGACCCGAATGCCATGACCGTGGCGACCGCCGACGCGATCGGGCGTCCATCGGCGCGCATCCTGCTTCTGAAGGGCGTGGATGACCGCGGGTTCGTCTTCTACTCCAATTTCGAAAGCCGCAAGGGCGCGGAACTTGCGGTCAATCCCTTCGCCGCTCTGTGTTTTCATTGGAAGTCTTTGAAACGCCAGGTCCGCGTCGAGGGCCCGATCGTCACGGTTGACGATGCCGAGGCGGACGCCTATTTCGCGAGCCGCGCCAGGATGAGCCAGACCGGCGCCTGGGCCTCGCAACAGTCTCGCCCGCTCGCCAGTAGGGACGCCTTGATTGCGTCCGTGCGGAAATACGAGGAGGAATACGCGGATCGCGATATTCCCCGGCCACCCTATTGGACCGGAGCCCGGGTCATCCCGCTTCGGATCGAGTTCTGGCACGATGGCGAGTTTCGGCTGCATGACCGTTTCGTCTTCGCGCGCGGCTCCGAAGGTCAGGATTGGACCGTTACCCGCCTCAATCCGTAGGAGTGAGGACATGAGAACGGCTGATACCTGCCCTTTCAAGTGGTCGTCCTCGCGCAAGCGGGGACCTCTTTTATCGGTTGAATAAAGTGTCTTTGCCCACCGCTTTTTTGGGATCCCCGCCTTCGCGAGGACGACGGAAAGGATTTTACTGGGCGAGGCCGAACTTCATCTTGGATCGGTTCAGCTTTCCGGTTCCAGCCTTAAAATGCGCCCGGCGCGGGAATCCGTTAGCAAATACACATACCCGTCCGGTCCTTGGCGGACATCGCGAATACGTTCCCCGATATCCGCGACCAGGGCCTCCTGCCCGACCACTCGCTCGCCCTTGAAGGTCAACCGCGCCACCAAGCGAAACTTCAGCGCGCCGACCAATAAACTCCCTCGCCACTTGGGAAAAACGTCGCCGGTGTAGAAAGCCATTCCGGACGGCGCGATCGACGGGTCCCAATAATGGATCGGTTGCTCCATGCCTGGCGCGCTCCGTCCGATACCGATTTTCGCGCCGGAATAGTGGGTTCCGTAGGCGATTACCGGCCAGCCGAAATTCCCGCCGGGTTTCGGAATATTGACCTCGTCTCCACCACGCGCGCCATGCTCATGGATCCAAAGCGCGCCGGTCTCGGGATGGATCGCGGCGCCCTGGGGATTGCGATGGCCGTATGACCAGATCTCAGGTCGATGCCCCGGGCGCCCGACAAAGGGGTTGTCGGCGGGAATACGTCCATCGGTATGAATACGGATCACCTGCCCCCGATTCACGCTCGGATCCTGCGCCATCTCCCTCTGGCCGCGTTCTCCGACGGTGATGAACAGCGTTCCGTCCGACGCCAACGCCAGGCGAGAGCCGAAGTGAAGCCCGCTCTCGACCTTCGGAAATTGCCGAAAGATGACCTTGATCTTTTCCAAGCCATCGTCACGCAGTTCAGCCCTGGCGACGACGGTTCCGGAGCCATCCGAACCGGGTTCCGAGTAAGAAAGATAAATCAAACGGTTCTTCACGAAGTCAGGATCGATCAGGACATCGAGCAGGCCGCCCTGGCCGCGATCATCAACGTCCGGCAGCCTGCGAACCGGTGCTGAAATCTCGCCGTCCGGGGAGACAACGCGCAACCGACCCGGTCTTTCGGTAACCAGCATCCGACCATCGGGAAGCCAGGCCAGCGCCCAGGGCTTGACCAGGCCTTGGGCAACCGTGACGACCTTCAGTCGATAATGCTCGCTTGCATAGCTCTGCGCCGCGGCGATCCGAGTCAAACCAATGACCATCAGGCTTATAAGCATCAATCGAACTAGCTGGGTCACGATCCGCATCTCCCACCGTTGACCTTGTCGTCGAAGAGCATAGACTCATTGCCATGACGGATTCTCGAAAAACCTTGCTTCTAACCGGCGCCAGTCGCGGCATCGGTCACGCCACGGTCAGTTTCTTCAGTGCCCGAAACTGGGAGATCATCACCTGCTCCCGCGAAGCTCCGCCTGAAGAATGTCGGCGCGACCCGAACTGGTCGCATCACTTGACGGCGGATCTAGGAGACGACGCGGGCATCGACGCCTTCATCGCCGAAGCCAACGCGGTGCTTGATGGTCGGCCCCTGCATGCCTTGGTTAACAACGCAGGATGGTCACCCAAGTCGCCGTTCAAGGAGCGACTGGGGTGCCTCAACGGCGACATCGATGCCTGGCGACAGGTGTTCGAGTTGAATTTCTTCGCGCCTCTGCGCCTCTCCAGGGGGTTCGCGGCGGCTTTGGCGCGCGGCAAGGGCGCCGTCGTGAATATCACCTCGATCGCCGGGCATTCGATTCACCCTTTCGCCGGTTCCGCCTATAGCACCTCGAAAGCCGCGCTATCCGCCCTTACCCGCGAATTGGCCAATGAGTTCGCCGAGCTTGGCGTGCGGGTAAACGCCGTCGCGCCGGGAGAGATCGAAACCGCGATGCTTTCGCCGGAAACCGAAGTGCTGATACCCCGCATTCCCCTGCATCGCCTGGGCGAGCCGAAGGATGTTGCCTCGACCATCCACTATCTTTGCTCCGAGGACAGCGCCTATGTCACGGGAACCGAGATCTTCGTGACCGGTGGCCAGCATATGCTCTAACGAACTAGTTTCGAGCCTGTTCCGCCGCCTTTCGCGCGAAGTATTGGACAAGCTCTGCCTTTTTGCGCTCTGGCAAATGCCACCAGCGGCCGCGCAAGCCGGCTTCGTCAATGCTCTCGATCCGCACCTGATCCTCGATTCGAAGCGCGCCTTCCCGGTCGTGATATTCATGAACGACGAAACCTACCCTGGCGAGCTGGCCCGCGACGAGGCCCCCGTTATAGGGCCGGATCAAAAAGCCGCTGGGGGTCCAGGCCTGGAGTGCGTAGTCACGCCCGTCAATGCGGACATAGGAATCGCCACGCGGCCTCAACTCGGCCACCGACACATTGGACGGGTGCGCCTTGGCGTGCAAGAAATTGAAAAGTCCCATCGAACCCTCCGCTCGCCGACGCTCCCAGGGGGCGGAATCGCCCTAGCGGGATAACGTGGCGGTGAGTCATATATGAGAGGGAAGGAGATAAATTACAATAAATTTTAACTAAATCAAACTGAAAGCAAAACCCCTGCAAAATACTCTCAAATTCATGGAAAATGGCGTTGGTTAAAGGGAACGAAAACGCTATCCCTTAGCGTGGGTCGCCGCCGATAAGCCCGTCACACCACTGGATGCGGCGCGCCACCATATCAAGCTCGATATCAAGCCAACTCGGCATCAGGCCATCCGACCATTCGTCATGATCGGCCAGATCTCTGAGGCGCGCTTGTTCGCCCTCATACATCCGTTTGAGGCCTTCAAGCTGATCCAAGCGCTCCTCGGCGCCAAGCACGTCGATGAAACGCAGCTTCAGCGCGATGACGAGCTTGTTCAGATCGGATGTGCCCGGGCGGATATTAGTCGTCAGATAAGCCTCAAGCGCGCGACGACCGTCATCCGTAAGACACAGCATCTCCGCGTCAAGGTCCGCGCCATCGCCGGTAGGCGCGATCAAACCTTCCAGCTTCAACAGCTCGATGGACGTTCCAAGCAGGTCCAGCGAGGGCCCCACGATCCGGGCGGCGAATTGACGCACCTCGGCGGCGATTTCAGCATAGGAACGGGCCTGGGTCACCAAAGCGCCCAACGCCGCCATGCGGATCGCTTCCTTGGGAATGAGGGAATTGTCGCGATACACGATTTCGGCCCCAGTCTCTTACGGTCCGTCTTTTACCAAGCGCCGAGAATGCGCTCGGCCGCGCCATTTGTCCAGCGAGAGAGCCGATCCGGTCCGCTTGCCGTCAACCGTCAACCCGGCGACATGCCCCGCAACCGCTCGCTCCGACGCCGGAGCAATTCGACGGTCGTCAGCAAGGCGATGGAGATGCAGACCAGAATTGTGGCCACGGCCAGAATCGTCGGGCTGATCTGCTCTCGAATGCCCGCCCACATCTGGCGCGGAATGGTCCGCTGCTCAAACCCGGCGAGGAAGAACACAACCACCACCTCGTCAAAGGAGGTAATGAAGGCGAACAGACCGCCGGAGACAACACCCGGCAGAATGAGCGGCATCTGGATCTTAAAGAATGTTCGCGTTGGCCCCGCGCCAAGGTTCTCCGACGCCCGCGTAAGAGAGTGATCGAAGCCAACCAGGGTCGCTGTCACGGTGATCACCACGAAAGGCGTGCCGAGCACCGCATGGGCCAGAATCAGCCCCGGCATGGTCTGGGCTAGGCCGATCTTGGAATAGAAGAAGAACATACCGGCCGCGGAGATGATCAAGGGCACAATCATCGGCGAGATCAGCAAGCCCATCACCGCCGGCTTGTACGGCAAATGCGCCTGGCTAAGCCCCAAGGCCGCGACAGTGCCCAATACCGTGGCGATCAAGGTCGCGAACACCGCGACGATAACGCTGTTCCCCGCCGAGAAGACCCATTGCGGATTGTTCACGATATCGGCGTACCAGCGCGTGGAATAGGCGTCCGACTCGAAGGCGAGCATGCCCTCGGTGAAGGTGAAATACGGCTCGGCGTTGAATGACAGCGGGATGATGACCAGGATCGGCGCGATCAGGAACAGGAACACAAGCCCACAAAAGATGAGGAAGCTATAGTGCCAAGCCCTACCCGCCGGGCCGACATAAGGTGGGAGTGCCATCGCCTTACCCCAACTTCATGTTATCGATGCCGACGATCTTGTTGTACAGCCAGTACAAGACCAAGACCGCCGCCAACAAAATGGTGCCCAACGCCGCCGCTAGGCTCCAGTTAAGGGACGACTTCATGTGATACGCAATGAAGTTACTGATCATCGTCCCGGACTGGCCGCCGACCAAGGCCGGGGTGATGTAGTAGCCGATGGACAGGATGAAAACGAGCAGACAGCCCGCCCCGACGCCCGCCGCGGTCTGCGGCATGTAGACCCGCACGAACGCCGTCGCCGGCTTGGCGCCGAGCGAACGCGCGGCGCGCATATAGGAGGGCGAGATCGTCTTCATCACGCTATAGAGCGGTAATATCATGAACGGCAGCAGGATCTGTGTCATCGCGACCAAGGTGCCGGTCTGATTATAGATCATCTGTATTCGGCCATCCTCGCCGACGATGCCAACCCACACTAACAGGTCGTTCACCACCCCATTGCGTTGCAACAGCACGATCCAGGATGTGGTGCGAACCAGCAGCGAGGTCCAGAACGGCAACAACACCATAACCATCAACAGGTTGCTGTACCGCAGCGGCAGCGTCGCCAGCAGATACGAGACCGGATAGGCCAACAACAGGCAGAACCCCGTGACCAACAAGCTAATCCAAAGCGTCCGCATGAAGATCTGGCCATAAATCTGGCGGTCCTCGGGCTGCATCCCGACACTGCCATCCGGCTGGGTCTTCATGTCCAACGCCGCGAGATACTGAACATGGGTATAGGGCGCGCCAATCCGCTTGATCGTCGACCAAATTTCGGTATTGGCCCAGCGCTTGTCGATCTTGATCAGGGCTTCCTTGTACGGCCCCTCTTTCAGGCGTCGAATCTTGCGAACCGACTTTCCGATCAGGCTGCGCATGCCGCTGGTCTCAAAATTGAGACGGGTCGCGACCTTGCCCATTTCCTTGTTCTCGCGCGCCTCGACAAGTTCCTTGGCGATGGCGGCATAGGCCGTCTCGTCAGGGGTGCCGGTTCCGTCCCAGTCTTTAAGCACGTTGAGTGTTATCGGCAGGTTTCGAGCGACGACGGGGTTGTCGACGCTGCGCAACAGCATGTCGACAATCGGTAGAATAAACGTAATCAGGACAAAAGCGAGTAAAGGCAACACCAACGCGAACGCGCGTAATTTGCGTACCCGTTGCGCCTTGCGAAGGCTCACCTTGAGAGGCGTGCCGTCAGCGGCGAGGATCGGCCCCGAGAGGGCTGTGCCTGCGTCGACCGTCATGCTTCATCCTTCTAGAAAAGGAACAAAATTCCGCGGGAGCCTAAGCCCCCGCGGAATGGTCGAATTATTTGGCGAGCCAAGCGTTGAAACGCTCGTTCAGCTCGTCCTGGTTATCCGCCCAGAAGTCCGAGTTGTTAAGCAACGCGGTCTTGAAGTTCTTCGGATCCGTCGGCATGTGTGGCTTCATATCCACACCGGAAATGGCGTGCTTTCCAACCATCCCAGCCGAAGATTTACGGGTGGGGCCATAGGAAATCCAAGAAGCCTGGGCAGCCAACTGCTCGGTCGCGGTTGCGAATTGCAGATAGCGCAGGGCCTCGTCCTTACGCTTGGTGCCCTTCACGATCGCGTAGTAGTCGAAAGCGAACAACTGGTTATCCCAAACGATGTTGAAATTCTTATTCTCGGTCGCTTGGGCATTAAAGATCCTGCCATTGTAGGCGGAGGTCATAAGGACTTCGCCATCGGCAAGCATTTGCGGCGGCTGGGCACCGGCCTCCCACCACAGAACATGATCTTTAATGGAATCAAGTTTCTTGAAGGCGCGATCCTGACCCGCCTTGGTGGAAAGCACGTCATAAACGTCGTCGCGGGCAACGCCATCGGCGATCAGCGCCCATTCCATGTTCACGACCGGAGTCTTGCGCAGGCCGCGCTTGCCCGGGAACTTCTTCACATCGAAAAAGTCTTTCAAGGTCGTCGGCTTGGCGCCGGTCATCACATCGGCGTCGTAAGCAAAGACCGTCGACCAAACGATCGTGGCCACCGCGCATTCGATTACGCTGCCCGGGATGAAGTCATCCACGGCGGGCGTCCCGTCGGGCGCGGGCAGCAGGCTGCTGGTGTCGATGGGTTCGAACAAACCTTCATCGCAACCGCGAACGCCTTCCGAGACCTCAACGTCCACAACATCCCAGGTAATCTTCCCGGTCTCAACCTGAGCCCGGACTTCGGCGAGGCCGCCATTATAGTCTTCCGACTGAATTTTGGTGCCGTGTTTGGCGGTGTAAGGCTTGTGATATGCCTCAAGCTGGCTCTTCGTGAAGGCGCCGCCCCACGATACCACGGTAAGCGCGTCAGCGGCGATCGCCGGACCGGACGCGAAAGCGGCGAGGCCTAGGACGGCCGCGCCAGTCAGGATTGGTAGTCTCATATTACCATTTCTCCTACTGATTACCGGCTATGCCGGCGGTTGACCGAACTTGGTATCGGCCGCTTGAAGGTTCGGACGGATGTCCAAACCTCGGTTGAAAGCGCCAGAACAACGCCCAAGCGTCATCCCGCGCGAACCTATAACTCCTAGGCATCCAGGGCTCGGCAATCTTCAGCCTGCCAGCCCACGCGAACATCATCACCGCGCTTGATGGAAATTTGTCCGTGCGCGTTCGGCACCTTCACGATGAACTCGTCATTGCCGCAAACCGCGACCCGGCATCGGATATGATCGCCGAGATAGATCAGTTCCAAGACCTTGGCGTCGAACACATTCGGGAACACTCCATCGGCTGGATTGAGTGTTACCCGCTCCGGTCGCAAGGACAGGGTCGACCGCGAGCCCACGCCGTCGTGGTTCACGCTGAACGAGCGGATCACGTTGCCGCCGACATCGACCATGCAAGTGTCGCCGTCGATCGACTTGACCTCGCCCACCAATCGGTTGTTCTCACCGATAAACTGGGCAACGAAAGCGTTTTCCGGGCGCTCATAGAGATCCGCCGGCGGCGCCAATTGCTGAATGACCCCGTCATTGAAGACCGCGATCCGGTCGGACATGGTCAGCGCCTCGGACTGATCATGGGTCACGTAGACCACCGTCATGCCGAGATTTTCGTGAATGTGCTTGATCTCGTACTGCATCTGCTCGCGCAGATTCTTGTCCAGCGCGCCCAGGGGCTCGTCCATCAGAACCAGATCCGGCTCAAACACCAATGCCCGGGCCAGCGCAACGCGCTGTTGCTGACCGCCCGAAAGCTGTGCCGGGCGGCGATGTCCGAAATCACCAAGCTCGACCATGTCGAGCGCGCGCCTCACCTTGGCCTCGGTGTCCGCCTTGGACATGCCGCGCACCTCAAGCGGAAACGCCAGGTTCTCGGCGACGGTCATGTGTGGAAACAGCGCGTAGTTCTGGAACACCATGCCGATCCCGCGCTTATGCGGAGGCACGTTGTTGAGTTCATTACCGCCAAGGATGACCTTGCCATGGGTCGGCGTCTCGAACCCCGCCAACATCATAAGACACGTCGTCTTACCGGACCCCGACGGGCCCAACATCGTCAGGAACTCGCCGGTGGCAATATCCAGGTTCAGGTTCTTGACGACCAAAATCTCGCCGTCATAGGTCTTCTGAACGTCCATAAATCTTACGAAGGATTGCGAATCATCCGCCATGCGCGCGCGATACCCCTAAAGCTTGCCCCCTTGGACGGGACCGTAATTTTTTCGGTCCGCCACGCGTTGCGATTTTCTCGCAATCTTTCCCGACCCTAGGACAAACCGATCGACGCTGTAAAGGTCAACATCCCAAATCCGACCGCCACCTCTTGCACACGGCGCGGACAAGACGGCTTTTCGCGCGAATACCGCGGCGGTAATTCAACAGCCCGAGCGAAACGAACAGGCTATCATCATTCCAAATCCGACACGCCCCTGTCGCTTCCGCGTGCCTCCTTCGTGTCATTACGTGGCAGTTCTCGCATGAAGTGCGATCACCCCTTTCACGGAGTTCCTTTCCTGGGGTGGCGAGACGGGAGGCGGAAATGAAATCCAGCGCGCGCGTGGTGGTTATCGGAGGCGGCGTCGTCGGCGTCAGCGCCCTCTATCATCTGGCCAAGAAGGGCTGGAACGACGTGGTCCTCGTGGAGCGGACCGAGCTGACCGCCGGCTCCACCTGGCATGCCGCCGGTCTGCTACCGCTCTTCAATATGAGCTACTCGGTCGGCCAACTGCATCAGTATTCCGTCGAGCTGTACAAGACCCTGGAGGCCGAGACCGGTCAGGCCGTGGGGCTGCACGTCAACGGCAACCTTCGCCTCGCCCGCAACCGCGAGCGCATGGATGAGTATCGAAACTATCAATGCACGGCGGAGACGATCGGTGTCGAGTGCCACCTGATCGGCGTCGACGAGATCAAGAAGCTCTGGCCGATCGGCAACATGGACGGCTTGATCGGGGCGCTGTGGCACCCAACCGACGGTCATATCGCGCCGGTTGATGTCACCATGGCTCTCGCCAAGGGCGCGCGGGCCCGGGGCGCCGAGATCTATCAGCAAACCGAAGTGACCGGCATCGAGCGCAACGGCGATGGCGAATGGGTGGTCAAGACAACCAAGGGCGACATCACCTGCGAACATGTGATCAGCTGCACCGGCAACTACGCGCGCACGACGGCCAAGATGGTCGGCCTGGAGATCCCCGCGATTCCGGTCGAACACCAATATATCGTCACCGATGTCGACCCCGTGCTGAAGGAATACCGCGAGGCCGGCAACCCGGAACTGCCGGTGCTGCGCGAGTCCGATTCCTCATATTACTTCCGCGAGGAGCGGATGGGCTGGATCCTCGGTCCCTATGAGAAGGGCGCGCCGGCCTGTTTCGCCGATGGCGTGCCCGCGAGCTTCGAGAAGGATCTTTTCCCGGGAGACCTGGAGCGCCTGATGCCGCATGTCGAGGCGGCCATCCACCGGGTGCCGTCCTTCGAGAACGCGGGCATCAAGGACATCGTCAACGGCCCGATCTCTTACACGCCGGATGGAAATCCGATGGTTGGTCCGGCCTTCGGGCTGCCGAATTTCTGGATTTCCGAGGGCCACAGCTTTGGTGTTACCGCGGCCGGCGGGGCCGGCTGGCAGATCGCCGAATGGATCGTCGAGGGCGAGCCGACCGTCGATATGATCGGCGTCGACCCCAGGCGCTTTGGCGTGGTCTCGAAGAACTTCGCCAAGATCAAAAACGAGGAAGCCTACGAGCACGTCTTCGTCAATCACTTCCCGATGGAGGAACGCCCCGCCGCCCGTCCGGCGAAGGCCCCGCCTATCTACGATCGCCTGGACAAAGCCGGTGCCGTCTGGGGCGCGCGCTTTGGTTGGGAGCGCCCGAACTGGTTCGCCCCCGCCGGCACCAAGCGCGAGGACATCTACTCCTTCCGTCGCTCGAACTGGTTCGAGCCTGTCGGCAACGAAGTCCGCGCGATGCGCGAGAATGTCGGCATGATGGAGCTCTCGTCCTTCGCCAAATACGAGGTCGAAGGCTCCGGCGCGCGTGAGTGGCTGGACCGCATGGTTGCCAACAATATCCCCAAGGGCGTCGGCCGGATGAGCTTGTCCCACGCGCTCAACCCGTCCGGCTCGGTGCGCTCCGAGTTCACCATCTCGCGGATGAGCGATGGTCTACTGGGAGAGCGCTTCTTCTTGGTCGGGCCAGGCGCGGCGCATGACTATGATTTTGATTTCCTGACCAAGAGCATGCCGCGCGATGGCTCGGTGCATTTGCGCGATGTCACCAACCAATACGGCGTGCTGGTTCTGGCCGGTCCCAATTCACGCAAGGTCTTGGAGAAGATCGCCGACGCCGATGTCTCGAACGAAGCGTTCAAATGGCTGACCATGCGCGAGATCCCGGTCGGCTTCTGCCCGAATGTGAGGGCGATGCGGGTGAACTTCGTCGGCTCGCTCGGCTGGGAATTGCACCATCCCATTGAGTATCAAATCCAGCTCTTCGAGGCGCTGCGCCAAGCGGGCGCCGAGTTCCGAATTGCCAATGTCGGCATGCGCGCGATGGACTCCATGCGGCTGGAGAAATCGTATCGCCTCTGGGGCACCGACCTTAACGCCGAGAACACAATCCTGGAGGCCGGTCTCAATCGCTTCGTCCGCCTCAACAAGGGCGAGTTCACCGGGCGTGACGCCCTGGTCCTGCAACAGGAGCGCGGGGTGCCGAACCAGTATTGCACCATCGAGATCGACGCCGACGACGCGGATGCTTTCGGCAACGAGCCGGTGCTGCTCGACGGCGAGGTCATCGGGCGGGGCACCGCCGGCGGTTATGGCCACTTCGTCGGCAAATCGCTGATGCTGGGTTACGTGAAGACCGAGCTCGCGAAAGTTGGTCTGGAATGTCATGTGCGGGTCTTGGATCAGCTCCGCCCGGCGCGGATTATCGCGGAAAGCCCGTACGATCCGGAGAATTTGGCGCTGCGGGCCTAAAGCGGCGTCAATCGCCGATAATCTCGGCGATCGGGGTCGCCAGACAGGTGGTCTCGGCCTTGCCCAAGGAGTCGATCAGCGCCGCGATCCGGGCTTCGCGCACGTCTTGCATGGACTCGCCTGTCATCTGGGTAGCGGGCTCGCCCGTGACAACGCCAAGCCCGAGGCATTGATAGAGATCGTGCACCGTGGTTTTCACGAGATCACGGGAAAGCACCATGCCGCCGGCATCGGTAACGGACACGAAGTGGCCGGCGCGCAGCCGCCCCAGAACCTCATCCGCGCCGCCATCGATTTCGGCGCCAACCGCCTCCTCGGACATCTCCTCACCGGTCGCCGAAGC
>Ga0055584_100005783_pt1 | contig 12112 bp, 12 predicted proteins | sample OSDHelmetaG_FD_58716 | JGI IMG/M metagenome (GOLD analysis project Ga0055584, IMG submission 58716) | Pelagic marine sediment microbial communities from the LTER site Helgoland, North Sea, for post-phytoplankton bloom and carbon turnover... | ecosystem: Environmental > Aquatic > Marine >... | reverse complement strand
AATCCTCGGCATAATCCAGATCCAGAACAGACATCCCCTGATAAATTCCGCATGAAATCGCAGCCACGCTATCCTTGAGCGGCAACGTAGGCAGCAACTTTGCTTTCACCAGATGTTGCATTGCCATCGCCATCGCAACATAGCCACCCGTCACGGATGCCGTGCGCGTTCCACCATCGGCCTGAATGACATCACAATCAATGCGCACCTGCCGCTCACCCAAAGCCTGCATATCAACAACCGAACGCAAAGCGCGCCCGATCAGACGTTGAATTTCCTGCGTACGGCCTGATTGCTTGCCACGTGCGGCTTCCCGATCCATGCGTTTATCAGTGGAGCGCGGCAACATCCCGTACTCTGCTGTCACCCATCCCTTGCCGGAATTTCTCATCCAGCCCGGCACTTTTTCTTCCACCGACGCCGTGCACAAAACATGCGTATCACCAAACTTGGCAAGGCACGATCCTTCGGCATGTTTAGAAACATTGGTGACAAGCTCGACAGTACGCAAATCATTGGCCGTACGGCCCGAGGGTCTGGTGGTCATTGTGTAGTCCTTCCATGGGTTCGTTCAAGTGTTCGGAGGGAAGGGATATAGGTATAGCAATAAATTGTCAAATCCGGCTAAATCTATTATATTCCTCTCTATGATTACCGAATTAAACGATAGAGCGCAGGGCGTTTTGCGCTACATCATCGACAACTACATGAAGTCCGGCGAACCGGTGGGCTCGGGTACGATTGCGCGGGGGCTGGAACTCGACTTATCCTCCGCCACCATCCGTAATGTCATGGCCGAGCTGGAAGCTGCGGGCTTGCTCTATGCGCCGCATACGTCCGCGGGCCGTCTGCCCACACAACAAGGGCTACGTCTTTATGTTGATGGCCTCATGGAAATTGGCGATCTGAGTACAGAAGAACGCAGCACCATCGAAGCACAGTGCCAAGCCAGCGGCCAAACCATGACACAGGTCATGGAACGCGCAACATCCCTGCTCTCGGGTCTGTCTGCTGCGGCCAGCCTCGTTGTCGCACCCAAAACTGACAAGCCGATCAAGCAAATCCAGTTTGTGCTGCTCGAACGCGGCAAAGTGCTGGTGGTCATCGTCATGCAAGACAGTATGGTTGAAAACCGTGTCATGGATGTACCCCCCGATGTAACATCCACGGAACTGACAACCGCTGCCAATTACCTGAATGAACGACTAGCGGGCAAAACCCTGTTACAGGCACAACGTGATATTTTCAATGAAATCGAGGAAAGCCGGGCGCATCTGGACCGTATCACAGCCGACCTTGTGAAGCGTGGTCTGGCCCTGACACCGCAAGGGCATATGGACGGTCACATCATGATCCGTGGCCAGTCAAAGTTGCTACAAGATGTAAAGGCCATTGAGGACATCGAAAAAGCACAGCAACTTCTGGCCGCGCTGGAAGAACAGGAAACGATCTCACGCCTGCTGGATTCAGCCGAAGGCGCCGATGGCATCCAGATTTTTATCGGCACTGAAAACCGCATGTTTGACCATTCCGGATGGTCAATGGTGATTTCCCCCTATAAGACGCCGGAAAACAAGATTATTGGTGCTATTGGTGTTATCGGCCCTGTGCGCCTGAATTACGGACGCATTATCCCCGTTGTCGATTACACCGCCAAAGTCATGGGCAAGCTGATCGGTGCCTAAAGTCGTCCATTCGAAACGCAAGGCCAAACTTAGGGCTAGAACTTTAAGCTAGAACTTGGGGTTTGCGAACGCTTCTGTTTATCGGTAAACTGTTGCTGCAAGTACGAGGGAACACAATGATATGTCATATATAATCAGGACACTGATACTCATTACAATTCTAGGTACCTTTCTGGATGCGGCGTCTGCGCATGCCCAAACAAGCCCCTATGAAGATGATTACCTGCCCTTCAGCGAAGACCTCGGTCTGGGAAGTCTGGGTGTAAGCCTGTTCCGTGACCCGGACCTGATGCCGGAAAATTTTGTTGTCCGTGTTGCACCGCGCAAAGGAAGCATCAGCGGATGCCCGACCTTTAAAAACTTTAGCTATGAAACATCTTACGCCTCGAAGACCTTTAAAATTGAGATCTTGGGAATCAGCGTAGATAACTCCGAGTTCCCTTATTATAACAGCTGCAGAAATAAAGTTCAAAACCCCGTCGCTGATATTGTTGTTAACAAGGACGACTTGATTGAAAGAGGCATTGAACAGCTTAACATTGTCAATGAAGACTCTTCCCAGACTCTTGAAATGATCATTGATGAACAGATGGTGACATTGGGGCCTTGTGATGAAGAATGCATCCAGAGTGGTCTGATCACGTTGTTTCCTGGTGACAAAAAAACAGGAACTAATGTCGTCAAAAAACAAGCTGTATACGGCGTCAAAAATCCCATGAAATTATGGTTCTATCCCGCGGAAACGATGCTGCTTTACGTACCGGGCGCAAAAACGGACTCTGCGCAACTGCAAAAGAAGGTTCGCGGCTTTGCAAAGCACATGGGATTAACACCGATGGAAGATATTTACCTTGATTTTAAATCACCTCTTGTTAAAAGCGATTACTTTTATTATGTCGATGAGAGTGGAAAATATAGTGACCAAGCTGATAATGGTGGCACACTGGGTATGATCACCCTTGATAAAACCGCTTTCAGGCTCAATGGCGATGTTCCGACTACTGAAAAAGTGCAGGTTTTTGCACGCCGCCCCGGAGCGTATGACTGAAATTTTTACAGGAAACCAGAATGAACAATACAGACCCGCAAGATAAAACGCCGGAAGAAGAAGGACGGGAGACGGAAGACAATCCGTCTGTAGACCAGTCACCCATAGATATTCCTGCTTCTATCTCGGCTGACACAGGAAGCGATGTTGCCGCACTGGAAGCAGAGCTTGCCCGCATGAAAGATCACATGCTGCGTGCGCTCGCAGAATCCGAAAACACACGGCGGCGCGCTCAAAAAGATAAAGAAGATGCAGGGAAGTACGCAATATCCGCTTTTGCACGTGATTTGCTGGATTTCGCAGATAATTTCAGACGCGCACTAGAATCCATTCCCGCCGACCTGAAATCAGCTGACGAACGTATGGAAGGCGTTATTTCCGGTATCGAAGCCATGGAAAGTGCATTGCTGCGCAACTTTGATAAGCACGGCATCCAGAAAATCTTGCCTATGGATCAAGTTTTTGACCCTAACTTTCATGAAGTTATGTTCGAAACACCCGGCACCGGCAAGCCCGCCGGCACAATCATACAGGTTATCGAGCCCGGTTATCTGATCAAAGACCGTCTGCTTCGCCCTGCCCGCGTCGGCGTGGCAAAAGACGAAGGGCAAGGTAGTGGTGCGCCGCCATCCGGTGATCCGGGCGGCACGGTTGACACAGAGGCCTAAACTAGCCATAACACTCCTTCAGTGATCCAAAACAAGGATCTTTGCGTAAGAGAGTTATGAGGCGAGCAAAGGGCTGCAAATTAAGCTTTTTTCCTTCATCTCCCTCTGGCAATTACTGTGTGTTGTGCTATATTCTCGGCACTTCAAATACCGTAATTGTGGAATGTAGGAGCCATAGAGGCTCCGGAATACGGGCTTTGTATGAATTTGCTAATAAAAAGAAAGGTCTATCATGGGTAAAGTTATTGGTATCGACTTGGGTACAACCAACTCCTGCGTGGCAGTTATGGATGGTAAAGAGCCTCGTGTTATTGAAAACAGCGAGGGTGCACGCACGACCCCTTCCATGGTGGCTTTTACAAAGGATGATGAACGCATCGTCGGTCAGCCTGCCAAGCGGCAAGCCGTAACAAACCCGGATAACACACTCTATGCAGTCAAGCGTCTGATCGGGCGTCGCTTTGATGACCCGGATGTACAAAAAATGGCCGAAACAGCGGCTTTCAAAATCGTCAATGGCGACAATGGTGACGCATGGGTTGAAGTCAACGGCGAAAAGCAGGCACCGGCACAAATATCCGCCATGGTGCTGCAAAAAATGAAAGAAACAGCGGAAGGCTATCTCGGCGAAACGGTAACACAAGCCGTTATCACTGTGCCCGCGCACTTTAACGATTCACAACGTCAGGCAACAAAAGACGCCGGTAAAATTGCCGGACTTGAGGTCTTGCGTATTATCAACGAACCAACAGCCGCCGCCCTCGCCTACGGACTCGACAAAGAAAACAGCGGTATGATTGCTGTGTATGACCTTGGCGGTGGTACGTTCGATATTTCCATTCTTGAAATTGGCGATGGCGTATTCGAAGTTAAATCAACGAACGGCGATACGTTCCTTGGTGGTGAAGACTTCGATGCACGTATCATTGATTACCTTGCTGATGAGTTTAAAAAAGACCAGGGCATTGACCTGCGAGAAGATAAACTGGCGCTGCAACGACTGAAAGAAGCTGCTGAAAAAGCCAAGATAGAGCTTTCTTCAACACAGCAAACCGAAGTGAACTTGCCCTTTATCACCGCAGATTCTTCCGGACCAAAACATTTGAACATCAAACTATCGCGCGCAAAGCTGGAAAGTCTTGTTGATGATTTGATCAAAAAGACCATCACGCCGCTAAAAGCCGCATTGAAGGATGCAGGCCTAAAACCATCAGACATCAAGGATGTTGTTCTGGTCGGTGGCATGACCCGCATGCCGAAAGTCATCGAAATAGTGAAGGAATTTTTTGGCAAGGAGCCGCATAAGGGTGTGAACCCGGATGAGGTTGTTGCTGATGGTGCTGCCATTCAGGCCGGTGTATTGCAAGGCGATGTTAAAGATGTTCTGCTGCTTGATGTTACACCCCTGTCGCTCGGTATTGAAACGCTGGGCGGTGTCTTCACACGCCTGATTGATCGCAACACGACGATCCCGACGAAAAAATCACAGGTATTCTCGACAGCTGAAGATAGTCAGAACGCCGTGACAATCCGCGTTTTCCAAGGAGAGCGTGAAATGGCTATGGACAACAAGATACTGGGGCAGTTTGACCTGGTCGGTATTCCACCCGCACCGCGCGGCACACCGCAAATCGAAGTTACATTCGATATCGATGCGAACGGCATTGTCCATGTCACAGCAAAGGACAAAGCAACGAACAAGGAACAGGCGATCCGTATTCAAGCTTCCGGCGGACTATCCGATGCCGAGGTTGAAAAAATGGTTCAGGATGCCGACGAACATGCCAGTGAAGATAAAGAAAAACGCGCTATGATCGATGCGCGCAATCAAGCTGAATCCATGATCCACCAAGTTGAAAAATCACTGGAAGATCTTGGTAAAGAAGTACCAGAAGATGAAAGGTTCAAAATCGAAAAATCTCTTAAAGAACTAAAAGAGATCATCAATGAGGACAACAAAGACGCTATCGAAGAAAAAACGAATGAACTGATGCAAGACTCCATGAAGCTAGGCGAGATGGTCTATCGTAAAACGCAAGAGCAATCTGCAGGAGACCCAGACAACGCTGACCCCGCTTCTCCGGCTGATGCTGCACAGGAAGATAGCGGTGAAGCTAACAGCGAAGATGTCGTTGATGCAGACTTCACCGATCTTGAGCTTGAGGATGATAAAGACAAGAAGTAATTATAGTCGCAGCGGGTACATTGTGTAACCGTTGCGCTCTTTGTGGTTCAAAAATGACTTTAAAAACATACTACCACATTCTGAACGTTTCACCGCGCGCAACAGATGATGATGTGCGACGGGCTTGGCGGGCCCTTGCGTTGCGCTGGCACCCGGATCGTGCGCAAATCAACAAAGCACAAGCACAAAAAACATTTGTTCTTATTAACCATGCTTACATGATGCTAAAAACAAAACCGCAACGTGAGGCATATAACAGACAACTATTAAAGGCACGGCCTGTTTCTAATGACAAAAAGGTAAGTCAGAAAAAACAAGCAAGAAAAACGTCTTTATTGAGCAACATAGCCGAAATCTTTTGGCCTTTTTCTCTAAACACGGAGTCGGAACTGCGTCATGGCTAAAGATTATTACGAAACACTGGGTATAGACAGCGATGCCCAGCCCGATGCTATTAAAAAAGCTTACCGCAAGCTAGCTATGAAATGGCATCCGGATCAAAACAAAGACAACCCGGAAGCTGAAGAGAAATTTAAAGAAATCAGTCAGGCTTACGACATCCTCAAGGATGAGCAAAAACGTGCTGCCTATGATCGCTTTGGCGAAGCAGCCTTTCAGGGTGGCGGACAAGGCGGCGGCCCCGGATTCTCCGGCTTTGGCGGTGGGTTCTCCGATATATTTGAAGACATGTTCGGCGACATCATGGGTGGTGGGCGTGCACAACAATCACGTAGCGGTCCTGCACGCGGATCGGACATGCAGTATACGATGGAAATCTCTCTTGAAGAGGCCTCCACAGGCAAGGGAGCAGACATCACAATCCCTGTTCACGAAGCTTGTGGTAAGTGCCATGGCTCCGGCGCAGCGGCGGGCACAGGCGAAGAAACCTGTACAACCTGCGACGGGCACGGACGCATTCGCATGCAACAGGGGTTTTTCACCATTGAAAAAGCATGTGCAACATGTCAGGGCGCAGGAAAAATAATCCGTGATCCTTGCAACACATGCCGTGGTCAGGGGCGCGTACGCAAAGACAAAACCCTGCGTGTAAAAATCCCACCCGGCGTAGAAACAGGCCGCCGCATTCGTCTAACAGGTGAAGGTGAAGCCGGTATGCGCGGTGGCCCTGCGGGCGACCTTTATGTATTGCTGGCAATCAAACCGCATAAATTTTTCAAGCGTGATGGCGCTAACCTGTATTGCCGTGTACCGATCGCAATGACAACAGCCGCTCTGGGTGGCGAAGTAGAGGTTCCCACAATCAATAGCAAGGGTACAAAAGTAAAAATTCCACCCGGCACACAAACCGGACAGCAATTCCGCTTGAAAGGCAAAGGCATGCCTGTTCTGCGCAGTGAATCGCGTGGCGATATGTACATAGAATCCGCCGTTGAAACCCCCATCAACCTGTCATCAAAGCAAAAAAACCTGATGCAGGAACTAGACAAGACAATGGGTGGCAAGGCTGCGAGTAAACACAGCCCGCAATCATCCGGCTTCATGGGCAAAGTAAAAGAATTGTGGGATGACCTAACGGAATGACCCGACTCGCAGCCGACAACTCAGGCGCAGAAAACATTAAGGCCGGCGCCAAAATTGGTGTTCTGGGCTGCACCGGTCGCGTGGGATCGTTGGTTGTACGCGAAATACAAGCACGTCACTTCGGACCCGCTGTAGAACTGGCCGGTGGAACCGTACGCGCAGGACTACCGGAAGACCAAAGCGATTTCTTTGTCACACATGATGCCGATGAGCTATTCCAAAACGCAGATGTTTTGATTGACTTCACTGTTCCCGAAGCAACGGCGCGTCATGCTTGGCTGGCAGCAAAACACCACAAACCATTGATCATTGGCACAACCGGACTGAACGCAGCGCAAGAGCAGGAATTGAATGACGCCGCAAAAGAAGCACCCATCGTCTATGCCGCCAATATGAGTCTGGGTGTGAATTTTTTACTGGTATTTGTTGAACAAATGGCCTCGCGTCTGGGCGCGGATTGGGACATTGAAGTTCTTGAGACGCATCATAAATACAAAATTGATGCACCATCCGGCACAGCTCTGGCTCTAGGGAAATCTGCAACAAAAGCGCGCAATGACGATAAAGAAAATTTTGTTTTTGATCGCACAGGAGAGCGCGCACCCGGATCTATCGGGTTTGCCGTGCGACGCGGCGGGGATACCGTTGGCGATCATACCGTTAGCTTCATGACAGAAGGCGAAATTATCGAACTGCGTCACATCGCCGGTGACCGTGTGTTATTTGCGCGCGGCGCTGTTAAGGCTGCCTTGTGGTTGAAAGACCAGAAAAAAGGCCTTTATTCCATGCGCGATGTTCTTGGGATTTAAAGTTAAGCGTAACAAGAAACAATCAAGCCGCCAGCAACCCGGCGTCTTCTGACTCAAGCGTTAAAATATGTTTCTTTAACGCTCGCCCCCACAAATATTGACCAGTCCCACCTGCCATCGGCAAGACCCGGTGACAAGGAACCAGCAAGGAAACGGGATTAACACCCACAGCACTCCCGACAGCACGCGTGCTCTTGGCTTGCCCAATATGACGGGCAATATCCCGGTAACAGGCCGTTTGCCCGTATGGAATTTCAAGTAACGCTTGCCAGACAGAAACCTGAAACTCTGTACCGTGAAGTTCAATATTTATTGTTTTATCAAGATTGCCGCGCCATAGATCTACAACACGCTCCGCCATGACCGACACATCGCCGGAGACAATATCGGCACTAGGAAAACGCTTCTTCATCAATGTAAGCGGCAAATCGCGGTTACCATCAATCTCAAAACCGAGATAACACAGGCAGTCTCCGTTCAGAGCCAGAAACATGTCGCCGATCAGGGTATGATGATAGCCACAGGTAATATGCATCCCTTCCCCACGATAGGCAGGGTAATCGGGAAGAACCGTGTGACAGGCAATGCTTTGAACGCTATGATGCATGCAGAAACTATAGAGCAAAAACCATGAACAAAAAACAGATTAACGAATTTTTTAGCCGCCTGCGTGCCGCCAACCCCGAACCGGTGGGGGAGTTATTCTACACAAACCCTTATACATTACTGGTTGCCGTTGTGTTATCAGCACAAGCAACAGATAAAGGCGTAAACAAAGCAACGCCGGCATTATTCAAGGCGGCCGACACGCCACAAAAAATGGTCAAGCTCGGTGAAGATCGCGTCAGGGAATATATTAAAACAATTGGCTTATTTAACGGCAAAGCAAAAAATATTGTAGCCCTGTCTGAAATCCTTGTGAATGAACATGGCGGCAAGGTACCGGAAACACGGGATGACCTTGTGAAACTTCCCGGTGTCGGGCGCAAAACAGCAAATGTCGTTTTGAACATCGCCTTTGGCCAGCCTACAATCGCCGTTGATACGCATATTTTTCGCATATCAAACCGTACGGGGCTCGCCCCAGCGCCCACACCTGAAAAAGTAGAACTTGCGCTCGAAAAATGTGTGCCGGATGAATTCAAACGCCATGCACATCACTGGCTCATTTTACACGGACGCTATATATGTATCGCCCGCAAACCAAAGTGCGAGACCTGCCCCGTATACGATTTATGTGCGTTTAAAGAAAAGACAGCCTAAATACTGGTTAGACCTTTTAGGCATGACATGTGGTCGACTGCCGGATCTGCTGCTGCGTCTTTTTTCGTCACGGGCAACATTACAGCCATAGCATGTGCGCGCATTTCGTAGTAAACAACGCCGCCCTGCATCGAGAAAAAGACATCCAGAACGCAATTCTTGCCACGATACTGCCAAGCCTGCACTTCACCATCCACCCGCTTCAATCCCGGCTGGGATAATGCCATGACAACATCTTCTGCACTTAGGCCCATAATTGATTCCGGGCTTTTAATTAAGAAAGCACGCACAGCACCCGCATGCCGTTTACGATCCGGCTCTGCCATGTTCTGAAGGATTTCCACACGTCCCGTAGCATCCGTTGCCGCCAACGCTTTATTGGACAACCAGCCTTGCAAGGCCGTGTGGCCACTGGCCAACCAAAACGGCGCCAGCGATACAAGCACGGTCGCCAGCAAAATTGCCAGTCTTGTTTGTCCGGATTGCTGCCGGATGATGTGTGATAATTTTTTCATAGTGTTTTCCGGTCCCGGCTTAGTTTTATACCCATACTAAATTCCGCGACCGGATTTACCTCTTACCGTTTAGGCCGCTGCCGTGTTGTTACCTGCGAAAGGAAGTTCATTCCCCTCACCTGCACTATCGGTGCGTCCTTGTTGTTTCTGAGGCTGAGCCTTTGTTTTGCTCGCCGTCTTGGCGCCATCCTTTGACGATGTCAGAGGGCTGACTTTACCATCAAGCGTAGCGCCGGCTTCAATGGCCAGCTCTTTATAAGAGATGGTACCAGTGATGGAACCCGTTGATGTGATCGTCAAGCGACCGTTAACCGTGATATCACCTTCAAAGCGACCGGAAACAGTAGCTTCGTTAATTTCGACCGTGCCGTAGAAAACACCAGTTTCTGCAATTTCCAGTACACTTGCGCCTTTAAGAGCAGCTTCTACTGTTCCTTCTACCAACAGGTAAGAACAGGATTCAATTTCACCAGACATCGTAATGCCTGCGCCAATCACCAGACGGCTGCCTTTGCTGTCAGCACCCGTTGCCGGTGTACCGTAAGCGTTGCTGCCCGTCGTTTGTTGTGTGGAGGAAGAAGCACCTGGATAGGCATAGTTGCCTGGCATCGCGCGTGGCGCAACACCACCTTGTGATGCTTGATAAGGCTTTGCCTGACCTGGAATATCAACAGGTCGTGTTGTTGTTTGTTGTCTTGCGTCCTGGTCTTCCTTGGCGTTCATTTTCTTTTCCTCTATCTGACGTTCTGTTTGTTGTTGAATTTTTTCCTGCTGAGGAGCGACAGGAGCCTTAACAGCTTCCGCACTCTTTACAGGTTTTTCCAATGTCTGCGTATCCGCTACAGTTTCTTCCGTTCTTGGACGATGAAACATATTTTTTTACCCCTTGTTTGCAAAACAACGAATAGCGCCTCAATGGCACTTTCTGTTAACACGCTCTATACTTGATGCGCGGAAACTAACACGGGTTTTTTCGTATCGCAAGAATAGAATTTAGCAGCAATTATGAAAACTAAAGAAGTTGTTGTTCCAGAACACTTATGCCTGTGAATAACTATTCATCATGCCACGATACGTATTTGGGATCGGTATAGTGCGCGGCCCCTGTGCAGTCCGAAGCCGTGATCTGGGGGTGACCGAGCGCACTCCGGTATAGCTCATCTTCGCATTTTGAATACAGATGCATCGTTTGCACAAAGTGCCTGCCGATACGATCTTCCAAATTCAAATCAGCCTTATATTTAATTTCGTATTGTACGATGGCATGCCACGGACCGCCCTTCAGCATCAGGTCACTAATAATAAACTCTGCTTCACTATCACTAGCGTAACTGTAGTTTTGCGGAATATCTTCCAGCAAGCCCTCTTTTGTTCTTATGGTTTCAAAAACCTCTCCGCTCCTTGTGTCCATCACAGAAGTATTGATCGTTACATCATCCGCATAGTACTTCTTCGTAAACTCCAGAACAGCTGGAATATCTATTTCCCGTGCACTCAAATCCTCTGCCATATCGGCGTAAATTTTTCTGACATCATCTGTGAATTCGGATGCGTGCACAGGAGCACTGGTAATCATAATAAGAAATACTGCTAATAATTTTACTGTGCGCCTCATTTGCCCTCACTCTCATGGAAACAGGAGTATATCTTCTGTGCCATCGCTTTGGAAACCCCTTCGACTTGCTCCAAATCTTTTAACCCCGCACGCGCCACATCCTGCGCCGACCCAAAGTGATGCAGCAGCGCTTTTTTACGCTTTGCACCAACACCCGGAATATCATCCAGAGGCGAGGCGCTAATCTGTTTTGCGCGGCGCGTACGATGCGCGCCAATGGAAAAACGATGCGCTTCATCACGCAAGCGTTGCAAATAATGTAGAACCGGGTCGTCCACAGGAAGTTGAAAAACCTCACGCCCCACCATAAAGAATTTTTCACGCCCGGCATTACGGTCCGGCCCCTTAGCAACACCGACAATGCACAGATCATCCGCCACACCCATCTCTGCCAGTGCGCGCGTAACAGCACTCAGCTGCCCTAACCCACCATCAATCAGTAATAAATCCGGCCAGTCCGTGCGGTCATCCGTATTCTTAAAGCGGCGCTGCATGACTTCGCGCATCATGCCGTAATCATCTGCGGCGGCGGCTGTTTTAATATTGAACTTACGATAAGCATTCTTGCGAAAGCCATCGGGGCCCGCCACGATCATCGCGCCCACCATATTCGTGCCACCGGTATGGGAGTTATCATAGACCTCAATCCGTTCCGGCGAATTATTAAGGCCAAACAGATCCGCTACACCTGCCAGAAGCTTTTTCTCTGTTGCGCTCTTCAGTTTTTCCTGTGCCAGCGCATCTTTTGCATTCCGCACAGCAAATTCAATCAATCGCGCCCG
>Ga0055584_100005782_pt1 | contig 12113 bp, 15 predicted proteins | sample OSDHelmetaG_FD_58716 | JGI IMG/M metagenome (GOLD analysis project Ga0055584, IMG submission 58716) | Pelagic marine sediment microbial communities from the LTER site Helgoland, North Sea, for post-phytoplankton bloom and carbon turnover... | ecosystem: Environmental > Aquatic > Marine >... | reverse complement strand
TCCTACTTTACGACCTGTATTTTCGATATCTTCTTCTGCTTCTATGTAATATCGAGAGTATGTGTCTTGTTCTTCATTACTAACTATATTTTTTATATGTGAACATGAATAATCTAATAAATTTATAAAATTTTCTTTCTCACCCATAATGGTTCTCAATAATTTCATTAAATAACTCATTCGAATATATCTTATACGTTCTTTATCTATTAAATAGTCATAACTATTGTCTTTGAAATACTTTGCCATTTCTAAATTATCTATATTTGGATATGGCTGCACGCAATTGTTTGTGGAAAGTAAATCATCTATCCTTTTTTCTATATCCGTGTTATCTCCATGAATATATTCAGATAATTCATATATATCTGCAATTTGTGTTATATTTATTTCTTTATTTGCATGATTATCCAATGGATATATTAATTCTAAATTATCATCTATTCTCTTATGCACCGATATTACATATATACCCATATAATCTTTTTCTATTGATGAATTCAAGTTAAAATAATCTAAAAATCCTTTCTTTCTTTCCTCTGGATTATATAATATTTTATCTGCTGTCATTGTATTCATTATTTTAAATGCATTTGTTGTATCTATACCTACGTCTGTTGTATTTTGAATACTCTTTATCCAACTTTTATATTTGGGTTTTCCTCTTTTTATATAATTATTCAATACTTCTTCTGTTGTTGATAAATCTCTTCTAAATTCTTTATTTAAATATTCATGGGTATTAATAAAAAAATCATCTCCGCCCATTACTGTATTAAAATCTCCTGCCATTGAAAATACTTTTGTATTGTTTGGGTCAAAGTTGCCTTGTCTTTCTGGATTCATATTCATATCTATTATTGTTCCATGTGTTATTACTGCTACCGTTATTACGTATTCATTCATAATTTATATTATTATATTATATGGATAAATTTAATTTCATTACTATTGGATATGATTGTTCTCCCGCTTCTGCATTACGTGGTTTAGATATGAGACATTTCGCTTTACCTTTCGATTGGGTTGAATCTAATATTACTTCTTTAGAAAAATGCTTTCATACTCATTTTACATTTTTTCATACTAAATTAAGATTAAATAAAAAAAGAACCAGACTTATCGATTATCATGGCTTTCAATTTCCACATGATTATCCTACTATTACACCTGACTCTAATAGTGAAAATATTATTGTAAATAATTGGTCTGATTTTTATAAAGAAAACTTGGAAAAATATAAAAGACGCATTGAACGGTTTAATAATATTCTTAATGATGATAAACCTATTATAATATTATGTCGTTATCCCAATTCTCATGTTATTTTTTTGCGAAAACTTTTTATTAAATATTATAATAAAAAGAATTTAATTTTTGTTAATTCTAATCCTGATAAAATGTTTATTAAAATAGATGATACTTATATTCTTTCATGCAATACTGATATTAACACTTGGAATGAAGCCACAATTTGGGAAGAAAATATTTTAAAAGTTATTAACCCTGATTCTTTAGACACTACCATTGATACTGATATTTATAACTGGCATAAACTTATTAAAAATCCGACTCCTATTCCTATTACGAAAAAACGTTTTGCTATGGCATTTACTTAAAATCCAGGTTCATCTGTAAATACCTGTGTTGCTTTTAAATTCATTGATTTATTGTCTGTTATTACGTTCATAAAATCATTCACTGAACCATTGATATTTAAAAATACAAATAAACACAAAAATCCCGATATAAATACATACACAGAATCACGTATTGTATGCTTTAATGGTTTCCATTCTTTCAATATATATTTCATTTCCAACATCTTTAATAAAAAAAATATAAACGCTATTAATCCCGATACTACTAACAATTTTTCCATTGAATATACTTTATAACAGAATATTTATAATACTATTTAAAACGAATTATTCCTAAATTGGCGGTAATTCCTCCACATCATTTAATAATACATCATCTGATGACATTTGATTATTTGGTTCATCTAATATATCAAATCCTGTTAAATCTACTTGTTCTGTTGATATTTGTATTCTGTCTTCATCACTATCTTCTTCCTCTTCCAACTTTCGTTGTAATGCCCTGGTTGTGCTTATATCTTCTAATCGTTCTATTGTCTTTGGTGCGTCTATTTCCTGCACATTATCATCCTTTTCTAAAATACTATCTATATCATTAAATGTTAGTTTTGTTACTACTTCTTCATTATCTACGTTTTGGATTGATGGCACTACATCTGGGATTTGTTCTTCCTCTTCCTTCGGTTGTTCATCGCCCATTGTATCCATTCCTTCACTCGTATTTACATCTGACGATTCTTTATGTTGTTCCTCTTTTGTTTCTTCTGGCTCTTCTATATTTTCTATGAACACTTGTTCTTCTTGTTCCACACTTTCATCCATATATGCACGAATTATTGCTTCTGTTGGTATACTCTCACGAATTGCTAACATTATACTTTCCTGTATTATTGTTTCCAATTCACGATTATTTTTTTGTGATTGTAATGGTGATACATTCTTTTCAAATAAATATACATTCATATATATCTTTCTTGCTGCATTTATATATACCTTATGCACAAACTTATCTAAATTTGGGATTGATATATCTATCTTCTTCTGTTTATTTCCCACACGAATACACGTCAATACTTTTAATTGAATTATATGCACACACGTTATTAAATCTTCCAAATAATCACACCCACTACGTTCTATTATTCGCTTTCGCTCCTCCTCTACTATTATATTATTCCACTTTGGCACTCGGGATAGCAAATTCTGAAATGTCATCAAATATTTATTTACTTCATCGTTATCCATACATATCTTCCATGATTCATTAAATATTGATTTCATTCCTTCTACTACTAATGGTGTAAATATACTTACCAAACGGCTACACCATTCATTTCTTGATTCATGCAAATTTGAGATTACAAAATCGTCCATATACAAATACTTAAATCTTATACTTTAAGTATTTTCCGCACTAAAAACAAATGTTTTTATTTTCCCTTAAATACATATAATCCAATATTGTAAACATTAATAATGGCTCTGACCTATATTCCGATTTCACTTTTTCATAATATATGATTACTTCATATTTCAATAAATTTGATATATTTTCATTTTGTTCTATATATCGTATTAAATCTATGCAAGAATACCCTTTCTCATAGATTTCTCCTACCAAATGCACAATATCACTATGAGTTATATTCTCGACATCCATCTCTTCTATCTTTAATGATATGTATTTCACTGCTTTTTCTCGGTCTTCTATATTATAACTATATCTATTCATTTTTTCATGTAAATTTACTAATTTATTCTCCTCCATATATTCTGGCACATAGATTTCACAAAAACGTGATAATATTGGATTCAATAATTTATGTTTATTTTCAACTATGATAAAAAAACGAGTATTATGACTGAATAATTCTATACACCGTCTTAATGCTGATTGTGCATCTATCGTTAAAAAATCTGCATTTAATAATACTATCGTTTTAAATATCTTTCCATTTTCTGATTGTATATTCGTTTTTGCGAAAAATTTCAAATCTTCTCTTATAAACTTTATTCCCTTTCCATGAGAACAATTCACACTCATTACATTCTGCTTTATACGATATTTATCGTGATTATATATCTTATTTATAAACGTATTCACTATTGTTCTCTTTCCGCTACCCGATGTTCCATGAAATAATAAATTTGGCACTTTATTAACCTTTAAGAATCCTTCTAATTTGCTCATTATCTTTTCATGAATTGGCAATGTTGGCTTCTTTATCATTTCATTGTGTTGAGAACCTGTAAAATAATTTTCTGCTGTTATTGTATTTTTATATTCCATTACTATTTTTATTACCTTCATTTTATATTAATTTTTTTTCACTATATTTAATTGTTTTGTAAATGCATATCTTTCATGATACATCGTTTTTCTACGAACATTACAATCTAAACACGCAATTAATACATTCTCTTTATTATGACCATATCTATTATCTATTCGGTCTAATGTCCATTGTTTCGGTTCTCTCACTTTTTCATATAATATTTCTACCACCTCTTTACAATAATAACATTTTAATTCACTTTCTTCTAATAAATCTATTACCTTTTCCCTATCTACCAATTTATCTTCTTCCAATAACTTTTTGAGAACATCTTGTGTTCTATACCCTGATATCTTCTTTATTATTTCTTTTTTTATTAATTCGCACATCTTTTCATTTTTTATCTCTTTTTTTTGTAATTCTCCTATCCATTCTTTCTTATTTTCTATTGTTAATTCCTTCTCATTTTCCTGCCATTTTTCCGTATTTGTTATTTTTCTATTTTTTCTTTCTTTTACTTCTGTTTTTACCTGTTTCGATTCTTTATTTGGTATTATCATTACTATTTTACGGACTTCTTCTGACATTTCTATAACGAATCATAATAAATATTTATTTATTACGATTTATTCAGAATTATGTTTCACCAGATTTTCCAATAATTCACGATTTAATTGACGCAATTCTAACGCTATAATATGCATTTTATTTATATCTTCTGTACAATCGATATATTCTTTTATATTATATATTATACTATGGTTTAATATATCTAAATCATTATGCAAATCCTCGATTTTATCCCGTATTCTTGCACATGTTTCACATATTAAATGTTTTCGCTCCACTTCTATACAACCACACTCCTCATTTAAATACATTCCATTATTATTTATACATTGCTCACACTGTATCGCTATTATTGTCGATACTTCTTTTTTTATACATATACAATCCCCATGATAAAATTTTGAATTACTTTGACTTTCCATTTTATTTTTATTATTATTTTTATTATTATACTCTTTTATTTCAATTTTATTCCCGTCTTTTCCTTTTTACGTGTTCTTCTACCACCATTATCTAATTTTACTATTTACATAATATTACAAACATTTTTCCTATTAAAAATAAATAAAATATCATTGTAAATATTAAGTGTATTAATTTCATCCCAACTGAACACATTACTATAAATAATATTGATACTGTACTTATACTATCCCCTATTACCGATACTGTAAAAAATATACTCGCAGATATTACTCCTTGTGATATTTTCACTATAAATATCATTCGACATTTATTATTACATAAATATATCGACGAATAACTTATTCCATACTGATTACATATTACACAATTCTTCGATGGAACATATTGATTTATATGTCTCACTAATTCTATTGGTATTTTCCTTTTGTTATATAAAACTATTTTATGGCATTTATTCATTTTCTTATACTTACATTACAAGTTAAAATCTACTATTACTGGATAATGGTCAGATTCTAATGTATCACATTTTTCATAATAACCATGATATATTGATACGTTTTTCACCATATTTAATAGTCCATCTGTTAATAATATATAATCTATCATTACTAATTCATCTGGTGTTGAATAACAATCATTATTTTTATCCCACCAATTTGTATATCTTTCTTCTTTTGGTATTTTTGATGCTAAATTTGTCAAATCATATACTTCGTTTTGTTCTCCTCTTATTATATCTAATACTTGAGATGTTGGTTCACTATTATTTACATCTGTGTTCTTTTCGTCATAGTCATTAAAATCTCCGATTACTATTATTTCATAACCTTCATTCACTCTCTTTTTTATTTCTTCTTCTATTACTTTTGCTTGTCCTTCTCTCTTCGCACATCTATCCGGTTCTGTTGGATATGCCAATAAATGTAATGAAAAATATGCAACTTTTACGTCATTCCAATTAAATAATGTCATTAAATGTTTACTTACTCCCGTATGTCCTTCATCATCTGAACCACAATGGGATTTTTTTATTGGATATTCATATGTATTATCAGTTCTTGTTATGTTTGCTATAGGGTCTATTTTTGTTAATATTCCTACATTTTGTCCGGTACTTGTATCGCTTCCTTGTATTAAATAGGGCTTATATTCTTTCGATGTATTTGTTATTAACGCATCTAATTCATCACAGCCTTCTATTTCACAAATATTTATTATATCTGGTTCAAATTTATTTATTACATTTGATACATGTTCCATATGTTCTATTGACATTGCTTGATTCTTCCACGGACAACCCTCTCCTGGACAGTTTGCTGCTTTATAATAATCTAAAAACAGCCACTCTACATTATATTGCATTATTCTTAAATTACTTTTATTTGGACGTCTATCTTCACTTTGGTACACTATTGGACACTGTTTATCCGCTAACGCTAATGTCAAGCTCAGCAACAAACCTGCAACTAATATATGCATCTTTATATATTAAGGACACATATAAAGATATTTTTATATATTATATTATATTTATGATTTTTCTATTTTTTCTTCTTTTTATTTCTTCTTGTATTGCTAATTATGATAACATATTAACCCAGGTTTCTGTTAATATTTCTCAATCTGCATATTGTCTTTCTACCGTCGATTCTTGGAATTGTGCCACTTGTTCTAACCAGAATATGTTTGAAACCAAACTTATAGATAATAATGTTTTAATCATTTTTGGATATAATACTTTTTACAATTCGCTATTTATTGGATTTAGAGGTTCTTCTAATATTCAAAACTGGATTAATAATATCCAAATTAAGCAGATTAAACCTTATTCTGATAAAAATATCGCTGTTGAAAAAGGCACTTATAATCTGTATTCTTCCATACACAATGATATTTATTCTATTTTAGATAAAATGGTAAAAAAATACAATACTAATGATATTCTAATTACTGGACACAGTCTCGGCGGTGCCCTTGCTACTATTTCTGCGTTTGAAATGATTTATCTTAATACTCCTTATAATGTTAAATATTTAGTTAGTTTCGGTTCTCCACGCATTGGTAATGATTACTTTTTTGATTATTTTAAATTATTTAATATTTATTCCAAACGTATTACTCATTATTTTGATATTGTTCCCCATCTTCCCGAAATGTTTTTCGGATATAAACACATTAGCAATGAAATTTGGTTTGATGAAATAAACTATAAATATACTATTTGTAATGATAGTTTGAATGAAGACCCTTATTGTTCCAATTCTTGTGCTCCTTTACATTGCACCAGCACTACCGACCATTTAAATTATATGAATATTTCTATGGGTAATGATGGATTATGTTAATTCTTTTTGAAGTCTGGTTTGTTATCACACATCATATATTTATAGTATTCTTCTTCTTGATTCTTTTCGTCTTGTTCATTCTTTTTTTGAACTATATATTCTGCACATGTTCCACAATGGTCTTCATTTGCATAATTTATTTTCAGATTTGTTTGACGATTATTATTCATTCCCCATCTACCTAATGGCTTTACCATTGGCTTCATACTCCTTTTAATTATTTCTGTTAGACGATTCATTCCTTCTTTATCTTATTATTATTTCATAATTTATATTCAATTTTTATTCAATGTAAATTATATAGAATTTATTATATTATATTATATAATGGCTACTAATAATCCTTTTCTCACTGAACAAATTATTACCTATATGGGAAATAAACGCAAGCTTTTAACCATTATTGGCGACACTATTGATAATATTAAAACTAAACTTAATATTCAGAATTTATCTATTGGGGATGGCTTCTCTGGTTCTGGTGTTGTTAGTAGATTATTTAAAACTAAAGCTACTAAACTACTTTCTAATGATATTGCTGGATACAGTTTCTCTCTTAATAATTGTTATTTAGCTACTCCTTCTTCATCTGATATTGCCAAAATTAAAAAATTTATTGATACTGCGAATTCTCTCGCCGATGACTTTGAACGAAATATACCCGAACCTTGGATTTCTAAACATTGGGCACCACAAAATAATACTGTTTCTCAAAAAGACCGCGCTTATTTTACCAGAGAAAATGGCAGACGTATTGATATTATTCGTGATTTCATTACCACTATTCCCAAAAAATATCAACCTTATCTTCTTTCTCCCCTATTAGTTGAAGCTTCTATACATAATAATACCAATGGACAATTCTCCGCCTTTTATAAAGACGGTTCTGTTGGTGCTTTTGGTGGCAAAAAATCGGTCGATACCAAAAGAATTACACAACCTATTCGCCTACCATATCCCATTTTTAATTCCAATAAATGCACCGTTCATTCCACTTGTAGTGATACTAATGATTGGGTCAAAACTTTCGCCAATACTGACCCTTTAGATATTGTCTATTATGACCCTCCGTATAATAAACACCCTTACAACATTTACTATTTTTTACTTGATATTATTTATAATTGGGACAAAACTATTGATATACCCGATACTAATCGAGGACAACCTTTAAATTGGAATAAATCTCCCTTTAATAGTTCTGTTCATGCTAAAAATGCTCTTAATGGCCTTATTGGTAATACCAATGCCCAGTTTATTGTTTTATCATATAACGATGGCGGCATTATACCTATTCCACAATTAGATGACCTTTTAAATTCTATTTCCAAAAATGTTGATAAAATACCGATTAACCATAAAACTTATAATCGTTTAAAGGGCATTAGCAACTATAAACGTGAAAAAGAATATAAAGATGTTAAAGAATTTTTATATGTTATCCAAAAATAATTTTTTACACATTTGAATATTTGAATCCGCACTAACAATATGTAATATTTTTATGATAATAGATTTAGATATACACCGATACAAGTATTAGTATACTACAAAATGTCGTTCGAACTACACGACATAGTTGGTTGGTTAAAATCTATAAATCTCATATATGTCGTTATATCAAAGAGTGCTACTGATAATGAATTTGATACAATGTGCACTATCACCCCCATCAAAAATTTTCAATTACCAAATGGTGTTATTAAATCATCATTAAATCACCATGTCCCACTAAGGGAATTATATGATATAACTGGCGCCAATTGCAACTACTTCGACTTATAAGTGTGTTTTTCCACCTACCCATTTTATTACTCAAATAAACATATCATATTCACCATTCTTACACATATAAATATTGTGAATGATTGTATCATCCTTTATAATATTTTCTATTTCGGTTTGAATTTTGCTTAACCAGTCATACTTATCACAAAATACATCTTTTTGTAAAATACGAATCACCGAATAACCATTGTCATTCGCACATTTTTCTTTGAATAAATCGTTTTCAAATGTTTCTTCTGGTGAGTTCCAATTACTTACTTGTGTAAAATGCTGTATTCCGTCTAATTCGATAATGATTTTGTCTTCGGGTATACATAAGTCAAATGGTAAACATCTGGCTTTCTTACACCACTCTTGTTTGAATTGAGTAATAAGTGAAGGATATAATGGTTTAAGTGCATCATATAGTTTTTGTTCTGTTTTGTTTTTACAATGAGGACAATTAGCACCATTGAGATGATTGTTTGGTGTTTGTTTGAACTCGTTTTTACATTTAACACAGATAATGGCGACCTTGGTAATAGCGTTATGATACACAACATTTGAATAATCATATCTATCTCCGTGTATTATTTTAGATTTTTCTATGAATTGTTCAGTTGTAAGTCGTTGACTATTTCCACTATTCTCATTACCGCATTCATTACATCCATATCCCCATAAATGATTACTTGGTTGTTGTTTGAAATCGCCATGTTTTTTACACGTAATTAATACATGTGTTTTACAATTTATATAATTAACATTTTTATAACCATATATAGGAACACCATTTTCATCCACATGTTTTAGTTCACTCTTTTTTATAAAATCATCCACATTACTTCGTTGAGCATCAGTGCATTTTTGTCTACTACATAATTTACACCCATCGCCTCTTGATATATGCTTATTCGGGGTCATTTCAAATTCGTTTTTACAATTAACACATGTAATGATTACCTTGTTCACGGATTTAATATACACGACTTTTGAATAATCATACAAATCACCATGTTTTTCCTTTGCTTTACCAATAAACTCTTTCGTTTTTTCCATTATCTTAATATATAACCATTAAAATCTTATATACTTTAATTATAATTTATTTCACACATGATTGACCTTGCTTCTGCTTTCCAACCAGACCATGGTGGACAATATAACCATATCGATATTTCTGTTTCCTTTTCTTTTTTATTATCCAAATTCTTATTTAACTCATATCCATTTATTACAAATCTATACTTATTTTTCGGGTTCTCTTTTTCATCACGTTTTACTGTAAATGCTTTTATACATTTATTATTATTTATTTGATATCGCACATGCGCGTGTCCCGTTCCTCCCCAACCTTGGTCTTTTACCACCATCTGGAATGTTATATTTGTTAATATACTTGTTTCATCATTTAAATTTTCATTATAATAACTTGGCTTCTTTAATACTATTTTTGATATCTTTTTCGCATTAAAATTATGTCCATAATCATTCACACTTTTTGGCGGCTCTGTTTTTGACGGACTACTATCTACTATCGGTTCTTCTACTAATTCTATTACTGGGTTTACTTTTACGTTTTCTTCTATTTCTGGTTCATTTATCTCTGTTTCATTAAACAATTCTGCTATTCCCATTAATGAGTCTTCATTCTTTTCTTCTTTTCCTTCTTTTTTCTTTGATTTTTTCTGCTTTTCCTTTTGTTTTTGTTTTTTCTTTTTCAAGTATAATTTGTATCTATCAAAAAAATCTGTTGCCAATATTATACATTCATCTCCCATTACACTCTCTCCATCTTCTGATTTACACGAATTCGTTTTTGTTGATATTGCTGTATCATCTACATGCACTTTATTTGACTTTATTTTTCCTCCAAAACAACCACACCCTTCTATTTCTTCATTTTCTATATATCCATCTTCCTCTTCTTCGTATTCTTCCTTTTCGTTTATATTTTCCATCACTTCATCTGGTAAATCATTCAACTCTGCTAATGATATATTTCCATCGCCTTTTGTTGCACCACGATTATCTATATCATCCGCTATTTGACTTATTATATTTTTATACATCTCCTTTTTGTTCTTTTTATTTATTGTATTTTCATCTATTTCCAATTTTAATAACATATATAAATTATCCTGAATGATATTTATCGGTAATGAACTATCATTTAACTGGTTCTCTCCAGCTAACATCCATGCCTTTCTTAACAACGGTTGTTTTATTCGTAATGCACTTCCAAATATTGTTCTATTTAATTCTATTACTACTGGCAATGCACTCTCTATTATTTTAAAATACTTTTTCATTCTCATATGTAATGTCGATGGCGTCTTATATTCAAAAAATAATTCAAAATACTTCTTTAATCTTTCTTTTAATGTTAAATTTTCGGAATCTTTTAACTCTCTTAATATTCTCAATAATGTATCCATTGGCTCTAATTTTATTACTATTGTTTCGATTTGTGAAAATTTTAATAATTTATGTTTAAATAATTCGTTATGTGGTGAATTGCTTTGAAATACATATGATAACATCTCTAATGTTCTATTCATTCTATTTAACGCTTTTATAAATGTTGGTAAACTTTTATGCATTAACTTTTTTATCTCCACTGTTTCATTTATCTGTTGTTTTAAACCCTTTATTATATCCGAAAACCTACTTATACAACCAAATATATCTGACATTCCTATACTATATAATTATAAAACAAAAATGAAATAAAGTTTTTTCTTTATTTCATACAAATGAGCTTTAATACCCCCATTAATAACCCGAATTGCGAAGACCCCGTATGGAAAGATTCCTATATTGAAAACCCTATGTGGAGTGATTCTTATACTGATGATTATATTAAAATTGCCGAAGAAGACCAATGTTGTAAACAACATAACTCCGCTTTCTATTTTATAGTAGCTTTTTTTGCTCTTTTTTTTTGTGGAGTCATTTTTTACATTCTTTTTTTTTGCAATAATTGTTAATATTTTTTCAAATTTTTATAATTCTTTATATTGTATTTTCAAATTATTCTATAATTGTTTTTTTACAATAGAAACTCAAATCTATTTTGTGAAAATGGACATTTTAAAAATGTCCAATTTTGATATTTGGAATGA
>Ga0055584_100005780_pt1 | contig 12115 bp, 11 predicted proteins | sample OSDHelmetaG_FD_58716 | JGI IMG/M metagenome (GOLD analysis project Ga0055584, IMG submission 58716) | Pelagic marine sediment microbial communities from the LTER site Helgoland, North Sea, for post-phytoplankton bloom and carbon turnover... | ecosystem: Environmental > Aquatic > Marine >... | reverse complement strand
TTATAAACAATTTGGTTGGCGGTACCAGCGTATACCCGCCTTCATAACGAAAACTGGAGAAAACCATGAATGAATTTCTATGGTTTGCGATGCTTATCGCAAACTTTTTACTGATCTTATTTATCTATCGTTTTGTGGGTAAAACAGGCCTCTTTTTATGGATACCCATAGCGACTATTATTGCCAACATTCAAGTGGTAAAAATGATCGATGTATTTGGTGTTCAAGCTACCTTAGGTAATATTGTCTACGCTTCTTCCTTTTTAGTAACCGATATTCTTTCTGAAAATTATGGTAAACGTTATGCAAAAAAATCCATTTATTTTGGTTTTTTTACCATGGTCGTTTTTACTTTAATGATGAATCTATCCTTATTGTTCATCCCATCTGTTGATGATTTTGCCGATAGTGCTATGCATACTATTTTTGAGATTATGCCTCGTATTGCTTTAGCTAGCATGTGTGCTTATGCCATATCTCAATTACATGATATTCGTGCCTATGAATTTTGGAAAAGGAAATTACCCGCAACAAAGTACCTATGGGTAAGAAATAACTTAAGTACCATGATCAGCCAAGCTCTAGATACTATTGTGTTTACCGCTGTTGCCTTTATTGGGGTTTATCCACTTCCTGTACTGATTCAAATTTGTGTAACCTCTTATTTAATTAAATGGTTAGTTGCGGCGCTAGATACACCTTTTTTGTATATAGCTAAGCATTTCAAAACTCATGATTTAGTGAAGGAAATAGATTAAGTGCTTAATAGATATGTGGTTATCGATAAAATAGGTTTTTCTCGAGAAATGTTGCTATTAAAAGGCCTACCTTGCCGCTGGGGAAAATGTACTTTTTGTGATTATATACATGACAATAGTCTGGATATAGCAGAAATTAATCATATTAATTTTGATATTTTATCCCAAGTCACCGGGGAAAAAGGAGTATTGGATGTGATTAATTCCGGTTCTATTTTTGAACTTCCTGAAGAAAGTTTACGTCGTTTACATGAAGTCATCGAAGAAAAAAATATAAAAGAATTATTAGTAGAATCTCATTGGAGTTACCGAAAAAGATTTTTAGCTTTTAAAGCTTCGTTTGATATTCCCGTGCGTATAAGGGTGGGGATTGAATCTTTCAATACCCATTTTAGGCAAAATGTACTTGATAAAGGAATGCGTTTTGAAAGCATTGAGCAAGTAAAAAAATATGCGGACGCGGTTTGTTTAATGGTGGGGATAAAAGGACAGACCAGAGAAATGATAGAGGAAGATATAAAAATACTCACCAAACACTTTACTCATGGTGCGGTTAGTATTTTTACAGAAAACACAACCTCAGTACAAGCGGATCCTGAATTGATCAAATGGTTTTATGATAGCTATGGTCATTTAGAAGATTATCCATTTATCGACGTCTTATATAATAACTTAGATTATGGCGTTAATGCTTAGGTTATTGTTCTGTATTTATTCAGGTAGCAAAATAGGCTACCTGAATTGCTCAATGTACTACACTTGATATTTATTTTTATCTCCAATATCAAAATGTAAAGGCATTGACCATTTTTTAAAACTGACTACAGCTAATAATATTCCCACAATAATACTTAATATTTTTGTATATATAGGCGCATCTAAGTATATTGAGAACCAAAGTAGAGTGACAAAAATAGGTTGTAGATTTAAACCGGGTACTCTAAAGCAAAAATATTCTTTAAAACACAGACCTCCCACCACTAATAATGTGGCGCCAAGCGCTAACATAGGAAAGCCAAAGAAACTCAGTATTAAAGCACTCCAAGCTGCATATTGAATGATATAACGGAAGCTTTTTAAATATAGATGTACAGAAGATGCAAGCATAGCACTACCAAGTAGTAATAAAGAGATACTAGAAAATGCAATCTTATCCGACCATGGAAGTAAAAATATTGCAATAGTGGTGATGAGAAAGCCTGTACGATAAATAATAACGCTAAGGTAATCCCATATGTCCATTGGGGATTTAATGTTAGGATCTGCCATAATATATTTCCTATTGTGCGTGAGTGGGGAATACCATAGATAGGTCAATTTGGCCTAAGTCTTCGACAATCATATATCAGCTTTTCTTTTTTAACAATTAGCTTATTATTGAGTTTAAGAATTAGACGAATGATCGATATGAAGGCAATTAGTATTAAAATTGCACAATCATTGAGCAAAAATAAAACTTAAAGCCCATTATTAGTGCAATACGCTCTATTTTGGTGCAAAAAAGTTTAATGGTGACTACTTTATCCCTATTCCCTAAATTTATATCAAAATAAATATAGAAGTAGATTTCGGTGGCTATTGAGTTACAGAAATATAGTTTAAAAATACTGTTTATTCATGTGTATTGGTATAAAAATTGCATTTTATAAGCAAACATGAAATGTTTTAACATTAAAAATGGATTGTTTAAACAACAATTATATTATTATTAAATAATCTTTGACACAACATAAGGATGACAGATGAAAAAATTACTAAAGCTATCTTTAATTTCTATGCTGATGTTTAGCACGGCGAGTGCTATGGCGTCGGATGAGAAATTTGTGACGATTGGCACAGGTGGCCAAACAGGTGTTTACTATGTGGTAGGACAATCTGTTTGTAAGTTTGTAAACCGTACTTCTGCTAAAACAGGAGTGAAATGTAATGCGCCATCAACAGGTGGTTCTGTTGCAAACTTAAATTCTATTGCAGGGCATAATATGGACATGGGGATTGTTCAGTCTGATTGGCAATATCATGCTTATAACGGAACTAGTGCCTTTAAAGGTAAGAAAAATGATAAATTAAGAGCTGTCTTCTCTATTCATTCAGAACCTTTTACTATTATGGCTCGCGATGACTCTGGTGTGAAAGTATTTGATGATCTAAAAGGAAAAAGAGTTAACGTTGGTGATCCAGGTTCAGGTACCCGCGCTACTATGAATGTGGTTTTAGGTGCCAAAGGTTGGAGTGCTTCTGATTTTAAAGTAGCCTCAGAACTTAAAGCATCAGAAATGGCATCTGCAATGTGTGATAATAACTTAGATGCCATTTCTTATAACGTAGGTCACCCTAATGGAGCATTAAAAGAAGCTGCAGCATCTTGTGCCGTTCACTTGGTTCCAGTAACAGGTCCTGCTATTGATAAACTAGTTGCAGATCATTCTTATTATGCTAAAGCAACTATTCCTGGTGGTTTGTATAAAGGTTCAGATCAACCTGTAGATACTTTTGGTGTCTACGCAACGCTTGTGACTTCATCTGATGTTGATGCAGATAAAGTGTATGCAGTTGTTAAAGCTGTATTTGATAACTTTAAACGGTTTAAACGTCTACATCCTGCATTTGCTCACTTAAAAGAAACTGATATGATCAAAAATGCATTATCAGCTCCGCTTCATCCTGGCGCTATTCGCTATTATAAAGAACGTGGCTGGATGTAATCACTTTTAGTATCCTAAACGAAAGGCAGGATAATCCCCTGCCTTTCTGCTTTTTTTCAGTAATTATTCATAATAAGGATTTATATGTTTAATCATGTGGATGATCATAAAGTTGATGTGGGTGAACTTGATGATTTTGTTGCTGCTAATGATTCTGGTGGCCGAAACCCTTCAAACTATTTTGTGAAACGGATTATTATTACAGTAGCTATATTATGGTCTCTGTTTCAAATCTATTACGCATCTCCCTTTCCTTATATACTTCAAGAATGGGTACGTGCTGCTGGATGGACATTTAATGTTGTTATTGATGATACTAAAGCGCGCTCTATTCATCTTGCCTTTGCCTTATTTTTAGCTTATTTGTCGTATCCTGCACTAAAAACATCACCTATTCACAATATTCCTATTTTAGATTGGATATTTGGTTTTGTGGCTGTTTTTTGTGCTTGTTACTATTTGTTTTTTTATGAAACACTAGTGACTCGTTTTGGGGCTCCCAATACGCAAGATATTATTGTGGGTTGTATTGGAATAGTGTTACTTTTGGAAGCAACACGACGTAGCTTAGGGTTACCTTTAGTGATTATTGCGGTGATTTTCCTACTCTATAACTATTTTGGTCAATTTTTCCCATCAGATTGGATTATTAGTCATAGAACAGGTACTTTATCTCATATTATTAATCAGCAATGGATTACAACAGAAGGTGTCTTTGGTGTCGCTTTAGGTGTTTCTACAAAATATGTGTTCTTATTTGTACTATTTGGGGCACTATTAGAAAAAGCCGGTGCTGGTAACTATTTCATTAAAACAGCCTTTGCTTATTTAGGGCATATGCGTGGTGGTCCTGCAAAAGCCGCGGTGGTTGCATCTGGTTTAACAGGACTTATTTCAGGATCTTCTATTGCTAATGTTGTTACAACGGGGACTTTTACTATCCCTATGATGAAACGCGTTGGTTTTTCTGCTGAAAAAGCAGGGGCAGTAGAAGTTGCATCATCAGTTAATGGTCAGATTATGCCTCCTGTTATGGGTGCGGCAGCCTTTTTAATGATCGAATACATTAACATGCCTTATAATGAACTCATTTTACATGCGTTTTTACCCGCATTAATTTCTTATATAGCACTGGTCTATATTGTGCATTTAGAAGCTTGTAAATTAGATTTGCGAGGTTTGCCTCGTACCGATCCAGCATCCCCTATTTATATTACTTTGCTAAAAGCTATAGGGACTTTTCTTACTATATGTATTTTGTATTTTATTGTTAAATTTGGATTAGGTTGGATTCACGATATAGCACCACAAGAATCACTTTTTATCATCAGTGCTATTGTGCTTGTTATTTATCTATTGTTAATCAAACGAGTCGCTAGTTTCGATGATCTGGAAGTCGATGATCCTAATAGTAAAGTGGTCGTTTTACCTTCAGTGAAGCCAACAGTAAACTCAGGTTTACATTTCCTATTACCAGTTGTGATTCTAATTTGGTGTTTGATGGTTGAACGTTTATCTCCAGGACTATCCGCTTTCTGGGGATCTATGGCCATGTTCTTTATACTAGTGACACAACGTCCATTATTAAATTTTTTCCGTAAAGGAAATAATTATGCAGAAGCCTGGAAAGAGGGCATTCATGATCTCTTATCCGGTTTAGAAATTGGCGCAAAAAATATGATTGGTATAGGTATTGCGACAGCGACAGCAGGTATTATTGTTGGTGTGGTATCTTTAACCGGTTTTGGCGTGCAATTATCAAGTATTATTGAAATTCTCTCTATGGGGAATATTTTATTAATGCTTATTCTGGTTGCCGTATTTAGCTTAATTTTAGGTATGGGATTACCAACAACGGCAAACTATATTGTTGTTTCTTCATTGATGGCTGGTGTTATCGTTGAAGTCGGACGTTATAATGGTTTAGTTGTTCCTCTTATTGCGGTACACTTATTCGTTTTCTACTTCGGTATTATGGCCGATGTTACTCCTCCTGTAGGACTAGCTTCATTTGCTGCCGCTGCTGTTTCTGGTGGTAAACCCATAAAAACAGGGATTATTGCTTTTGCCTATAGCTTGCGTACTGCGTTATTGCCATTTTTGTTTATTTTCAATACAGATTTATTGTTAATAGATGTGGGTGTGGTTAAAGGTATTATCGTTTTTGTTATATCAACTATAGCGATTTTATGTTTTACAGCAGCATCCATGGGGTATTTTTTCCATAAGAATCGTTTATGGGAAACGGTATTACTGCTCTTGATTTCTTTTGCCTTATTCCGTCCGGGTTTCTTTATGGAACATATGTCCCCCTCTACAAGACATGTGGCGCCGACTGAATTTGCTTCTGAAATTGCAAAAGCACCTGTGGGAGAAGATCTCACATTAAAAGTCGCTGGGGTTAATCCTTATGGTAAACCTATTCAATTCTTCACTGAATTGAAGGTACCAGAAGGTGCTAGTGGTGAAGAACGTATCAAAAATCTAGGTTTAATTTTATTAGATACGGGCGAAAAGATTGAAGTAGAAGGTAAAAAAATTGATCAAATATTAATTGATGATGCTGAAATTGGCTCTGCTGCAGAAAAAGCAGGACTAAGTTGGGATCAAACGATCTTGTATATTGCTTTGCCACGTAAGGATAATGTTGCAAAAGAATGGATGTTTATTCCAGCATTGCTTTTATTGTTTGGTTTGGCCGTATTACAAAAACGCCGCAAAAAACAAAAAGAAGAACACGAGGAGAAGTAATTATGTTTAGTAATATACTCATCGCTGCTGAATTAGATTATCTAGATCAAGCAAAACATCTTATTACCACTGCACTTGAGATTTCTCAAGGTAATCAGGATGCTGTGTATCGACTGGCAGGTATTGTTTCTGCACCTAGCAATAGTATTGTTTCATCTTTTCTTCCTAATAACTTTGATAAAGTGGTATTAGAGGAGGGGAAAAAGAAATTGTCTGAATTTACGCAAGGACTTTTTCCTGAAGGAAAAAAAGTACAATGTATTGTAGCCTATGGTACGGTTTATGAAGAAATAAATCGACTTGCAGAAGAACTTGACGTAGATATCATCATTATGATGGCATCTCGTGATCATGAAAAACATGGATTAAGTGCTAATACTGTTAAAGTTGCCCGTTTAACTCATCGTCCCATGTTAGTGATGCGTTAATCGTTACTATTCAATAATATCTTTAAAGCGCCGCTTTGATGGCTTTAGCTAATCGTTGTGGCGCTTTTTTTGCATCTGAATTAGGGTTATTAAAAAATTCTGATACTATTTCTGAAATAGCACTTTGTACATAGGTTGTTGTGGCCATGCTTTGAGAGAGACTGGGCACTAAATTTCCTTGTTGTTGTGCTTGATGTAGATCTAACATTGATTGTTGGGAACAGCTATCTAAAGCAGTGATTGATATGTCATTTCTAGCAGGAATTGAACCTTTGACTAAACTAAAAGATAACTGAAAAGGTTTAGACATGACACTGGTAGCTATGTCTTCTTGTCCTTTTTGTTCCTGTGTGGCATTTTTAAAAAATACAAAACTATCGATATTATAGCTAAATTTTCCTTGAGTCCCGGGCGCCACTACGCAGATAAAATCTTTACCTGCTTTTTTATGTGCCATCGTAAATTCACCTTTTACCCAATCACCCATGAGTTGCATAGCAGCATCCCCTTTTATCAGCATTTGAGTGGCTTGATTCCAAGTGCGTCCAGGAGCATTAGTATCAATATATTGATGTAGCTTCTTAAAATAACGAAAGACTTCAATCATTTTAGGGCTAGTTAATGTCTGCATATTGAGATCGACAAAGGCTTGTTTATATTCATCTTGGCTAAGAACGGAAAGAGCGACTATTTCAAATAGAGTCGTATCTTGCCAAGGTTGTCCTCCATGTGCTAATGGAATATATCCTGCTGTTTTTAACTTATCGGCTACGTTAAAAAATTCTGTTAGAGTGGTAGGAATTTTTAGCTGCATTTTTTTAAATATATTTGGATTTATCCAGAGCCAATTGACGCGATGAATGTTGATGGGGACTGCAACATATTGCCCCTTATAAAGCATGATTTTTTTTAAAAATGAAGGGAGTACCTTGTCCCATTTTTCTTGTGTGGCAACAGAGGTAAGCGTACTTAAAAAACCTAAATGGGCCCACTCCTGAATATCTTTTCCTTTAATTTGCGCCGCTGTAGGTGGGTTTCCTGCAACGGCTCTAGCTTTAAGTACAGCCATGGCACTTTCACCACCGCCACCGGCAACGGCAAAGTCTTTCCATGTATAGCCTTGCGATTCCATGGTTTTTTTTAATAACTTAGTTGCTTGCATTTCACCATTAGAGGTCCACCAATGTAACACTTCCAATTCATTGGCATAGGCACAATGCATAATTAAGGTGATGAATAAAAAGAAATACTTGAACATAGAACTAGTACCTATTCTGGCTAATTATTTAGTTTTTTATATGGATCAAAGGGATGCTGATACTAATTTCCAGTCCCCCCTCTTTTTTATTAGATAGCGTAATTTCTCCGCCATGACCATGAATGATATTTTTTGCAATTCCCATACCCAATCCATGTCCATCTTTATCTTTAGCAAGCCTAAAGTGAGGTTTAAAAACTTCTTCAAGTTGATTTTCTGGTATGCCAGGGCCTGTATCTGAAATAATAATATATAAAGAGTGTAATCTGGTTTGAAGTGTTACAGTCACATTATGACCATAACGTACTCCATTATCAATTAAATTAGATAAGCAACGCTTAAACGCTAAGGGTTTACAATATAACAGTGGGATATTTGTCGGAATAATATCGACTTGTTGGCGATGAAGATTATAGGATTCTGCAATATTATTGAGTAGGTCAATAACATTAATGGGTTCTACATTCTCATGAATTTCAGTATCTTTAACGGCTTGTAAAGCGCCTTTTACCATAATTTCTAATTCGTCGAGATCTTGCGTAAATTTGATACTACGTTGTTCATCTTCAATGAGTTCCGCACGAATACGCAATCGAGTAATTGGCGTTTTTAAATCATGAGAAATGGAGCTAAAGAGTCTTTCTCTATCTTCTATATAACGTTTTAAACGCATTTGCATCCGATTAAAGGCTTTGGTTGCTGTTATCAGTTCAGAAGCTCCTTCTTCTTTCAATGGAGGCTGGTCAATATCTAAACTTAAAGCATTCGCAGCATGGGCTAAACGTTTTAATGGTTTGACTTGGCGTCGGATAAGTAAATAGGTAGATGTCATTAATAATGCTGTAATAAAAAAGATAAAGAGCATTTGTTTAGAAGAGATGACCTCGTCTGTCATCATTTCATAAGGGCTAGGTAATAATGCGGCAATATAGATCCATTCGTTTTTAGCAAGATTAATTTGTACCACTAAAATAGGTGGATTTAATGGATCTAGGCTTAATGTATAATGTGCCCAAGATTTAGGCAGATCACTTAAAAGGATATCATTACTTAGTACATGCAAACTCTTAGGATCAGAAAAAGCCACTTTGATCGTTTTTATGTGGGGAAGCTTCTTATGTAATTCATGTTGAAACACTGAAATGGCTGTTTTACGCATTTCGTTGCTTTCAACGGGATCTATATGTATTTCTTTTTGATTAAAAGAGACAAAAAAACGTGTGCCACCTAAATTTCTTAATTGATTTAAAATAATATGACGATATTTTGTAGGTAAAGATTGAAAGAAGTGAGTAGTCGAAATAAAGTTGTTGGCCATACTGACTGATGTAGAACGTAACCCTTCTAACTCACTGTATTTAGTTTGGGTATACCAAATAGATGTAGCAATAGATTGAGCTAATATGACGGACAGTAAAGTTAACCATAAAGTGCGAGAAACTAGAGAGTGGGGCAAATATTTTATCCAATTAACTTTCATAAGAAACATCTGTTGTGAGTATGTAACCGTCACCACGCATCGTTTTGATTAATTTAGGGTTTTTACCATTATCTCCTAAGCGATTACGCAATCGACTAATTTGTACGTCGATACTTCTTTCCATGGGTAAGGCATCTCGACCTTTCAATTTTTGTGAAATTGTATCTCGATCTAAGACTTCATTCGGATGTTTTAGAAAAAGCATGAGCAAAGTAAAATCTTTCCCTTGTAATTCAATTTGTTCATTCGTTATGCTGTTGATCAATATATGGGTACGAACTTGTAGTAACCAATGAGAAAAATGAAATACTTGAGGTATTACATGGGGCGTTTCGATGACTTGAGTTCGGCGCAATAAAGCTTTTATACGTGCGATAAGTTGACGAGGGCTAAAGGGTTTAGCTACATAATCATCAGCACCTATTTCTAGACCAATAATTTGATCTGTTTCATCGGAGACTGCCGTTAGCATCATAATAGGTACATTAGATGTTTTACGTACATATTGACATAGGGTAAAACCGTCGTCACCAGGTAACATGATATCAAGTAAAATGAGATCAAACTCATGCTCAAGCATGCGTTGCTTCATTTCTATACCATCAGCGGCTAATTGTATTTTATAACCTGCTTTTGTGAGATATTCATCTAATAATTCTCGAATTTCTTGATCATCATCGACAATGAGTATATGTTTTTCTGTATATATATCGCTGTTCACACGGATTCCTTTATTTGATTTTCTTTATTACCTTTCTATAGTAACTTATCTATAATATGTATCCAAGCTTATCACATATGATTTGTTACATTGCTGTTTTACTCTGTTACCTTATGTTACATTTAGCGTGATCTGTACCTCATATTTTTATGTATCTATTACGTAATATTGTCTACATTAAATATGTAATGCATATTTATTATTAATAGGAGACAACTTATGTCTGGTAATCTTTGTACACGATACCCAAAATTCCCTAAGGTCATTATGTTGCCTATTTCGAATTTTATTTGGTCAACAACACCTTTTAGATTGACCTCATTTGATCAAACCAATAAATGGAGTGTATTGTAATGGTAGATAAAAAAAATATGTCTAGCGCCGAAGCGATAATCGAGGGCGTTGGTGGAGCAGGAAACGTTAAATTCTTGACATGCTGTGCAACGCGTCTTCGGTTTGAGCTTAATGACGGTTCTTTACCGGATAAAGCAAAATTAGAAGCAATCCCTGAAGTAATGGGATGTGTTGCTCAATCGGGCGATCGCTATCAAGTTATTATTGGTGGTGGTGTGATGACCGTTTTCAATCAAATTAAAGCATTACCTTCGATGAAAGGAGTCACTGATGGCGAAGATAATGATGCAGCACCTAAAGCTGACAAAAAATCCTCTCAATCGAATGAGGATCTAAAAACCTCTCTTCGTGAAAGTGGTGTACGCGGGAAGGTCGCTTGGGTTGATAATTTCTTTGAATATCTTTCAGATTCATTTCGTCCCATTCTTGGTGTGTTACTAGGTGCATCATTGATTATTGCTCTTAGGGCTGCATTAAGTTCATTAGGTATTGTTGACTTTAGTGATCCATCAGCCGGTTGGGTTTTAGTTAATGCTATGTGGCATACTGTGTTTTATTTCTTGCCTATCATGATTGCCTACAATGCTTCGAAAAAGTTGAATGTTGATCCTTGGGTTGGGGCTGCAATTATGGGGGCATTGATGACTCCTGAATTTGCAAGTTTAAAAACTCTGGCTTCTACAGTAGTAACTACAAATCCAATTTTAGGCACTGATAGCTATGTAGCTAATATTTTTGGGCATGAAATGATTTGGTATGATTATTCAGGTTCTGTCTTTGTACCACTTATTATGGTTGCAGTTCTTGCTTTAGTATATCGCTTGCTTAAAAAGATCTTCCCTGAAAATGTACATATGGTGTTTGTTCCTTTCTTATCATTACTGATAATGATCCCTTTGACGGCATTCATACTTGGTCCAATGGGCGTTTATGCAGGGACTAAACTTGGTATTGGTTTGGCTTGGATGAATACTCATGCTCCATTCTTATTTGCGATTATTATTCCAATGCTTTATCCATTCTTGGTACCACTTGGATTGCACTGGCCATTAAATGCATTGATGTTATTAAATATTCAAACGCTTGGTTATGACTTTATTCAAGGACCAATGGGTGTATGGAACTTTGCATGTTTTGGTGCGACCGCGGGTGTTTTATTCTTATCTTGGCGTGAAAAAGATTCCTTAATGCGTCAGACATCTGTAGGGGCATTAGCTGCAGGTTTATTTGGTGGTATTTCTGAACCTTCTCTATATGGTATCCATCTTCGCTTTAAGAAAGTGTATTCACGTATGCTTCCTGGTTGTTTCATTGGTGGTGTTGTGATTGCTGTATTGGGCTCTTTAACTACCCACAGTGTGATGCATGATGGCGTGGCACTTGCTACAAGTGGTGTTACAACAAATGCATTTGCCTTCACATCGCTTTTAACTATCCCGGTATTCAGTCCGATGTGGATATATGCAATATCAATTTTAGTGGCGTTCCTTGTTCCTTTCTTCCTTATTGTGTTCTTAGATTATCGTACTGATGATGAAAAGGCACAAGCAAGAGCTCGAATCGAAGCCCAAGCTAAATGATGATTTGTTGCTAGTGCTATCCTAAAATAGATAGCGAGTTTTATATAATAACCAGCGGGCATTCCCTGCTGGTTTTTTTT
>Ga0055584_100005779_pt1 | contig 12115 bp, 9 predicted proteins | sample OSDHelmetaG_FD_58716 | JGI IMG/M metagenome (GOLD analysis project Ga0055584, IMG submission 58716) | Pelagic marine sediment microbial communities from the LTER site Helgoland, North Sea, for post-phytoplankton bloom and carbon turnover... | ecosystem: Environmental > Aquatic > Marine >... | reverse complement strand
CTCGGCGTGGTCCATGGGCGCTATCAGGTCGTGCCCGGACGTTTCAAGGACTACCTCTCGACTCCCAAGCCTAATGGCTATCGCTCTCTGCACACCAGCGTCGTTGGACTGGCCGATCATCGGATTGAAATCCAGATTCGAACGCGGGATATGCACGATGTGGCCGAACGTGGGGTGGCCGCACACTGGGTCTACAAGGAGACAGGATCGGGCCCGGCATCCAGCGCACTTCGCGAGGAGAATCGTCAGTATCGCTGGCTGCAGGAGTTGCTCGAGATTCTCGAGAATGCCGCAGCGCCGGAAGATTTCCTTGCCCATACGCGGCTGGAAATGTTTTCGGATCAGGTCTTCTGCTTTTCGCCGAAGGGCGAGGTCTATTCGCTGCCGCGAGGTTCCACGGCGATTGATTTTGCCTATGCGGTGCACACCGATATCGGTGACAAATGTGTCGGCGCGAAGATCAATGGCAGGAACATGCCGTTGCGGACCGCGCTGCAGAACGGTGACCAGGTCGAAATTTTGATTTCGAAAAACCAGACCCCGTCGCCGGACTGGGAGAAACTGGTCGTTACGGGCAAGGCCAAGGCACGGATCCGCCGCGTGCTGCGTGAACAGGAAACGCGTCAGTATATTGATCTCGGACGCAGCATTGTCGGGAAGGCGTTCGACCGGTTTGAAGAGTCTCTGGAGAACGCGTCTCTCGATAAGGCGTTGCGGGAGTTTCACGCCCGGTCAGCCGACGATCTGTTCGCGATGGTGGGGCAGGGCGTTTACACCGGGCGTGACGTTGCCCGGGTCGTGTTTCCCGATAAGGCAGATGGGGGGAAGCTTGCGAAGAGTTCGAGCTCGATTTTCTCTCTGCGACGAAAGAAGCCAATACCGGCAGGTGGCGGTGAGCATGCCGTGCCGATCAGCGGCCTGACACTTGGGATCGCTGTTCACATGGCGAAATGTTGTTATCCACTGCCCGGTGACCGCATCGTCGGTGTGATGACAACTGGCAAAGGTGTGACGATCCACACGATCGATTGCATGACTCTGGAAGCTTTTGCAGACAGTCCCGAGCGCTGGGTCGATGTGTCGTGGGATCCGGATTCTGATATCGCTGCTGGTGAACTGGTCAGCCGGTTGAATGTGACGCTCATCAATGAGCCCGGCAGCCTGGCGGATCTGGCAACGACCATCGCCGGGGCACAGGGCAATATCTCCAACCTGAAATTCACCAATCGTACGGCTGATTTCTTTGACATGGTCGTTGACATAGAGGTTGCCGATGCCAAGCATCTCAACGCGATCATGACCACGCTGCGTGGCCATAAATCCGTGAGTACAATCGAGCGTGCGCGAAGCTGATCGGGTGACAGCTTGACCTTCGTCTTCCGAAGGCCGATTTTAGGATTCAACCCGAAACCATGAGATACTTTAATGGCTTCTGAATTGCGCCTCGGCGTCAATGTTGATCATGTGGCAACCATCCGCAATGCGCGCGGGGGCGGTTTGCCCGATCCTGTTCGTGCCGCGCAGGCTGCTGCAGCGGCTGGCGCGGACAGCATTGTTGCCCATCTGCGTGAAGACCGCCGGCATATATCCGATGACGACCTGATCCGGTTATTGGAGGCAATCGAAATTCCTCTGACTCTGGAGATGGCGGCCACGGATGAGATGCTGGACATTGCGTTGCGACACGGTCCTCACGCAGTCTGCATTGTGCCGGAACGACGCGAGGAACGGACAACCGAGGGCGGCCTGGACGTGGCCTCAGGTCACAATCATCTCAAACGCTTCGTGGACAGTCTGGGAGAAAGCGGTGCGATTGTTTCGATGTTTATCGAACCGGATCGTGAGCAGCTAGATGCCTCGCGTTCGATCGGGGCGCCGGCTGTGGAAATCCATGTCGGGGCCTATTGTGATGCGTTGATCGCAGGGGATGAGCCCGAAGCGGACCGGTTGCTGGCCCGGATTGTCGATGCAGCAGAATATGGGACGGAAATTGGATTGCAGATGCATGCCGGGCACGGCATCACCTTCGACACGGTCGGACCGGTTGCAGCGATCCCTCAGATCGAGGAATTGAACATCGGGCATTTCCTGATTGGGGAGGCCATATTTGGTGGATTGGACAGTTCCATCAAGCGTATGCGTGCGCTTATGGATCAGGCCCGATCAGAAGCAATTGGTGAGGCCATCGCATGAGTGACGAGGCCGCAGGAAAACCGGTGGTGGCCATGTATCCGATGATTATCGGATTGGGCATTGATTTAATTGACATCACCCGGGTGGCGCGCACACTCGAGCGGTTCGGGGAGCGTTTTACGGCGCGCTGTTTCACCGATGTCGAGCGTGCGAAGTCTGATCGTCGCTGCAACCGCGCGGATAGTTATGCAAAACGGTACACGGCGAAAGAAGCGTGTTCAAAAGCACTTGGAACAGGGTTTCGCAAAGGGGTGTTCTGGCGTGATATGGGGGTTGTCAATCTGCCCTCCGGAAAGCCCACCATGCGTCTGACGAATGGCGCGGCGGCCCGCCTTGCCGAAATTACGCCGCCTGGTATGAAGCCGCTGATCGAACTTTCCATCACTGACGAACCCCCATTTGCACAGGCGATTGTTATCATCTCGGCAATTCCCGATATCGCAGACTGATCCAAACCCTGATACAGCAGTGCACCAATCTTCACTGGTGCTGAGGTCGAGACGCGGTTAGAACCCGCGGTTCTGGCGACGCATGAACCGATAAAGGCCGAAGAATGGCGAACGACCGAAAGAAGAAGAAAGAAGGCGGTATATTCGAGTCGGTGCGTACGATCATCTATGCGTTGCTGATTGCGGGGGTTGTGCGCACCTTCCTGTTCCAGCCATTCAACATCCCTTCGGGCTCCATGATTCCGACCCTGTTGGTGGGTGATTATCTGTTTGTGTCGAAGTTTTCCTATGGCTACAGCCGATATTCCATGCCGTTTGGTCTGGGCTTCTTTTCCGGCCGAATTTTCGGCAGTTCGCCCGAACGGGGTGATGTGGCCGTGTTCCGTCATCCGCCAACCAATCGTGACGACTTCATCAAGCGCATTGTGGGCTTGCCAGGGGATCGCATCCAGATGGTCAACGGGCGCTTGTATCTGAACGGTCAGGTGTTGCCGCGCCAGCGCATCGAGGATCACGTGTCTCGCGATTTCCGGGGCAGTGTCCGGCGGGTGCCCCAATATGCCGAGACCCTGCCGGGCGAACGGACCTATACCATTCGGGAAGGGCAGGCCGATCGCGGTCCGGCTGACAACACACGGGAATTCATCGTGCCGGAAAACCATTACTTTGCGATGGGCGACAACCGTGATGACAGTAATGACAGCCGGAGCTGGGGCTTTATCCCGGCGCAAAATCTGGTCGGACGGGCCGAATTGATCTTCTATTCGACAGACGGGACAGCAGGCTGGCTGAAGCCGTGGCGCTGGGTGCAGGCCGCACGCATCGATCGCATTTTTGACTCTATTGATTGATGACGAACAGCGACGCTATCGAAGAATTGTTTGGTACTCTTGGACATCGGTTCAACGACCGGGGATTGCTGATCCGGGCCTTGAGCCATTCAAGTGTTGCGAATGCCAATTCCTACGAACGTCTGGAATTTCTCGGTGACAGAGTTCTGGGGCTGGTTGTGGCCCAATTGCTGCTCGAGCGGTTTCCTGCGGAAAATGAAGGCGAGATTGGACGAAGATTTGCTGCCCTTGTACAGGCCAGCACACTTGCTCAGGTCGGCACTGAACTGAGGGTCGAGCGATTTGCCCGAATTTCACCGGGCGTACTCAACGAAAACATCATCGCCGATATGGTGGAAGCGCTGATTGCAGCGCTTTACCTCGATGGTGGTATGGCCCGGGCCGAAGCGTTTATTCGGAACGTCTGGGATCCATTGGTCGAAACGCGTTCCCGTCCGCCTCGGGACCCGAAAACCGCTTTACAGGAATGGGCGCAATCCCAGGGCCAGGGTCTGCCTATATACCGGGATGTCGGTCGAAGTGGACCTGACCACCAACCGGAGTTTACCGTGGAAGTTATCATTCAGGATCAAGAGGTTGCCCGCGCGGTCGGGCCGAGCAAGCGCGCGGCAGAACAGGATGCCGCGGCTGCGATGCTGGCCCGGCTGGGGGTCAAACAGGATGCCTGAGGGGCAGACACATTGTGGAATAGTCTCGGTGCTGGGCGCACCGAATGCGGGTAAATCTACGCTCGTCAATCGCCTGGTCGGGGCCAAGGTCTCGATTGTCTCTCCAAAGGTACAGACTACACGTATTCGGGTTCGCGGAGTTGCCCTGCATGAGAACACCCAAATTGTGTATGTCGATACACCGGGCATCTTCGCGCCCAAACGTCGGCTCGATCGAGCTATGGTGGATGCGGCCTGGGGTGGAACGGCAGATGCGGATGCGATTGTACTTCTGGTCGATGCCAAACGCGGGATCGATGCGGATGTACGTCGCATTGCCGAGGGTCTGAACAAGCGCGAATCAACAGTCACTCTGGTCCTCAACAAGGTCGATACCATCCGTCGTGAAGAGCTGCTGTCGCTGTCAGAGGAACTGAATGCGATGGCAACATTCGAACGTACCTTCATGATTTCAGCTTTGAATGGCAGCGGTGTCAGTGACCTCGAGGACGCGTTGAGCGCGCGGATGCCTGTTGGGCCGTGGTTGTTTCCGGAAGATGAAATTTCCGACATTCCCCAGCGGTTGCTGGCCGCCGAACTGACACGGGAAAAGGCCTATCTGTATCTTCATCAGGAGCTTCCCTATGCCCTGTCCGTTGGGACGGAAAGCTGGGAGGACTTCGACAATGGCAGCGTGCGGATCGAGCAGGCGATCACCGTCGCGCGGGAATCCCACAAGGGCATTGTTGTCGGGAAGGGCGGACAGATGATCCGCCGAATCCGGGCCGAAGCACAGGAAGAGCTGGCGGAATTGATCGGGCGGCCGGTCCACCTTTTCGTGCGCGTGAAGGTCCGTGAGAAATGGGCTGATGATCCGGGCCATTTCCGTGAATGGGGACTGCGTTTCGACGCTTAGTTCCTGTCAGGTCCGGTTCGGATTGCCCCGGCGCGGCCGATTGTGTTCCATGAGCACACAATCAGCCATCGAGTGATATTCAATGGAATGGCGTGACGAAGGTATCGTGCTGGCGGCTCGACCGCATGGGGAAGGTGCTGCCGTTGTGCAGCTGCTCACCCTTGAGCATGGCCGTCATGCGGGCCTGATGCATGGCGGAAATTCCCGGGGCAAGCGCGGGATGGTCGAACCTGGAAACCGTGTCGATGCGGTCTGGCGGGCCCGACTGAACGAACATCTCGGGCGCTATACCATTGAATCCACGCGCCATACTGCCGCGCAGTTCATGGATGACCCCGCACGCCTTGCGGCTCTGTCAGCGGCCTGTTCAGTGGTGGAAACGATCATTCCCGAACGTGAACCCCACCCCGGGCTCTATGCAGCGACCGGTGCCTTGTTTGATGCCTTGTCTGATGGCGAGGCGAATATCTGGCCGGCTGTCTATATTCAGTGGGAATTGGGACTTCTGCATGAGCTCGGTTTTGGTCTCGATCTCAGTTCCTGTGCGGCGACCGGGGAGGTTGAAAATCTGATCTATGTCAGTCCGCGAACCGGTCGTGCAGTATCTCAAGGAGCGGGGCATCCCTATCGTGACCGAATGCTGACCCTGCCGCGGTTTCTGCGTCCTGATGGTCGCGGTCACGGGGCCGACAACACCGATTTCTCCGATGGCCTGAAGCTGACGGGTTTTTTTCTGGCCCGGCATGCCTTTGACCCCCTAGACCGGGGGCTCCCGGCGTCACGAGAGCGTCTGGAGACCCTTGTGACACGCATGCGGACTGATCAGTAGGATCCTGCGACGGATTGTTGAGGTGAATCAGGCGCAGGGCCTAAAAGGGGCTTCGTTTCAGCGGAGTTTTCAACATGACGATTGTCGGCGGCGGTGTACGCCAGGAGGCGTTCAAGGATGCGCTCAGTGAGCGTTATCTGAGTTACGCGCTTTCCACAATTATGGCGCGGTCGCTGCCAGATGTGCGCGACGGATTGAAACCTGTCCATCGGCGCCTGCTCCACGCGATGCGGCAACTGCGCCTGGACCCTGATCAGGGTTACAAGAAATGTGCCCGGGTCGTGGGCGATGTCATGGGTAAATATCACCCCCATGGTGACCAGGCGATTTACGATGCGCTGGTTCGTCTCGCTCAGGAATTCGCCGTGCGTTACCCGTTGGTGGATGGGCAGGGCAATTTCGGCAATGTGGATGGCGATAACGCCGCTGCCATGCGTTACACCGAAGCACGTATGACCGAAGTGGCTCAGGCCCTGCTCGAAGGTATTGACGATGACGCGGTTGATTTCCGGGAGACCTATGACGGGGAGGGCAGCGAGCCGGTTGTCCTGCCATCCAATTTTCCAAATCTTCTGGCCAACGGCGCCACCGGCATTGCGGTTGGCATGGCCAGCAGCGTTCCGCCGCACAATGTTGGTGAAACTTGCGACGCGTTGTCCCATCTCCTGAAAACGCCGAATGCGACCATCGCAAAGCTGGTTGATCTGATGCCCGGGCCGGACTTTCCGACCGGTGGAATGCTGGTGGAAGACCGAGCCACGATTGTTGATGCCTATGCTTCCGGACGCGGCAGTTTCCGGGTTCGTGCGCGATGGGAAAGCGAAGATCTCGGGCGTGGCCAGTATCAGGTTGTGATCACCGAGATTCCCTATCAGGTGCAGAAGTCGCGGCTGATCGAGCGGATTGCGGAATTGATGCACAATCGCAAGTTACCCTTGCTTGGGGATATCCGGGATGAATCCGCGGATGATATCCGGCTGGTGCTGGAGCCGAAAAGCCGAAACGTCACCGCAGAAATGCTGATGGAGAGCTTGTTCCGGAACACCGAGATGGAATCCCGTGTGTCGCTGAACATGAATGTGCTCGATGCCGATCACGTACCGCGGGTCATGACGCTGCGCGAAGTGCTGCAGGCCTATCTGGATCATCGGCACGATGTGCTGTTGCGGGTGACCAAGCACCGCTTGGGGAAAATTGCCGAGCGCCTGAATGTGCTCAAGGGCTACATGATTGTTTTCCTCAATCTGGACGAGATCATCGCGATTATCCGCGAGGAAGATGACCCACGCGCAGTCATGAAGAAGCGCTGGGACCTGAACGATGCGCAGGTTGATGCAATTCTGAATATGCGATTGCGTTCCTTGCGGCGGCTTGAGGAAATCGCCATCCGCAAGGAGATCGAGGGTCTTGAGGGTGAGCAGAAGTCGCTCAAGGCATTGATAAAAGACAAGGCCAAACGCCTCAAATATCTCGCAGATGAAGTGGCCGATGTGAAGAAGCGGTTTGGCAAGAAAACCGAGCTGGGCAAACGCCGGACGGATATTGCAGAAGCGCCGGCTGTCGTTGCTGTTCCTCTCGAAGCGATGATCGAACGTGAGCCGGTGACGATCGTATGTTCTGACAAGGGTTGGGTACGGGCGCTGCGGGGACACGACCTTGTCGCAAAAGATTTGAAGTTCAAGGAAGGCGACAAGAGAAAATTCATTCTTGAGGCAGAGACCACAGACAAATTGCTTGTCTTTGCAACGAATGGGCGTTTCTACACGATTGGGGTTGATAAACTGCCCGGCGGACGTGGGCATGGAGAACCGCTGCGCCTGATGTTCGATCTTGGAAATGATGCAGATATCGTGGCGCTGCAGGTACACAAGCCGGGTGCAAAACTTGTTGTCGCAGCCAGTGACGGTCGCGGGTTCATCGTCCCCGAGGACGATGTGGTTGCGCAGACCAAAAGCGGAAAACAGGTGCTCAACGTCAAGGGTGATGTGGAGGCTGCAGCCTGCGCATCTGTTATCGGAGATTATCTCGCTGTGCTGGGGCGCAAACGCAAAATGCTGGTCTATCCGCTCAGTGAACTGCCTGAGATGTCTCGCGGCCGCGGTGTCGTCCTGCAAAGCTATTCCAACGACATGCTGTCTGATGTTGCGACATTCGATATGAAGGATGGTCTGACGACGATGACCGGGGATCGGCATCGCACCTTTACCAAGCAGGAATTGAAGGATTGGATCGGCAAACGCGCCCAGGCCGGGCGTAAGGTGCCACGCGGATTTCCGGCAGCGCCGCGTTTTCGTTGAGGCGCTTCTTATTGTGAGCGCGTCGCGAAGCTGATAACTGTCGTAGACTGACTTTGAGCCATCGACACGGAGACGAACCATGCAAATAGCAACGGGTACTGGTCCAACTTTGATCAATGCAATTTGGCCTCGCGAGACGGGCGGTGTTCTGCGTCTGGTTTTGTTGGCGATTGCCGGAAGCGTGGTGATGGCGGTGTCGGCAAAGATTCAGGTGCCCATGTGGCCGGTGCCGATGACCATGCAAACTTTTGCTGTTCTAGTGATTGGAATGGCCTATGGCGCCCGCCTTGCGGGTGCGACCCTTCTTCTCTATCTCGCCGAGGGCGCGATGGGGCTTCCGGTTTTCGCGAGCGGTGCCGGTATGGCCTATATGGCTGGACCGACTGGCGGATACCTTCTGGGCTTTCTGATCGCGGCCGTGCTGGTGGGCTGGCTCGCAGAACGCGGCTGGGATCGGAATGTAGCCTTGACGTTTCTTGCCAATCTGACCGGTACGGCCATCATCTTTGCATTCGGTGTCGCCTGGTTGTCGACGATCATGGGGGGAACGGAAAAGGCCATTGCTGCTGGCTTCCAGCCTTTCATCGTCGGTGCAATCGTGAAAATCGCTCTGGCGGCAGCTGTTCTGCCATTAATCTGGAAGTTGCTTCCGAGACGCTAATTCGCCGCATTTTCAACACGCAGAATCACAAACGGCCGCCTTGCAGGGCGGCCGTTTCTTGTAGCGGTGTTTGTTTTGATCAGAAGTTGAGGGATATGTCCCGATGGATTGCCAGACAGGATGCCATGTCGCTGATGTTTTCGGATGGCAGTCGGTCCTGCTGACGTAACCCGATGGTATGGGCAATGGACTTGTCGTATGTGGCCAGCGTGTCGGTCATCTGCTCCGCTGCTCGCATTCGCCAAGATAGCTCGTCGAGATAGAGCGCAACGGCTTTCTGAACCTCCTTGATGGCTCTTTCAGGTTTCGGGCTCCGTGCCGTCAGAGCGCGGCGCGCCTGAGTGAGTGCGGACCGGATTTTGCTCGTGTCGGCGAGCTTGGAGAGCGCCGATTCCGCCGCTTTCAGAGTCACAACCGCGTCCTCGGAGGACTGATTGGCCAAGGGCCCGGGCAATGCTGTGATGGTGTCCCTCACAGCGGCAAAGTCATCGGCATCGGCCAGAATATCGCGGACCTCGACAATCGGTACATAGGCCTGATCGACGTTTCGTCGATATGTGAGACGCGCTCTCTTCTCGGCGCTGGCGAGCGCAACATATTTCTTGCGGGCGTCCTCCCAATTGGCAGGCAGTGAGGATTCGAGTTCTTTCAATTCGGCTTCTGCTTCGACAATTCGCGCATCGGCATTGGCGACATCCTTGGCGATCACCACGCCGTTGCGTTCGTTCTGACGAAGCTCTTTGCGCAGCTCTGCAATTTCGTCCTTGTGATCACGAATATCAGCCTGAATGGCGCGAACGTTGCGATGAATTGGCTGGTATTCCGGAACATAGGCCTGCACGGCCGCCTGACTTGTGCGCACAGCCTCGACCAGGTCAAAGGTCGCAAGTGCCTTGTCGAAACTTGCGGTCAAGTCCTTGCCTCGCTTAGCGGGGAGATAGCTGAAGTCAAGGTTTCGACCCTGTTCGATGGCTGCGATCAGCGCGCTTTTTTCCTGATCGTAAACCGGGAACAAATGCTCTTCGAGGCAGAGTTGCAGTCGCGGGTTTTTCGGTGGTGGCGCAGTTTCAGCCGACAGGAATGACTGGTTCGGCAGGAAATTCACCAGTGAGGGGGAGGCGCCAACGATGGCGAGGCCAACCAGCTGCAGGGCGATAAAGGCAGCAACGCCCTTGTACATGGATGTGGTTTTGATAATCGCTGGTGCGACACCCCGCAGGTAGAACAGCGCAAAGCCGAATGGCGGTGTCAGGAAGGACGTTTGCATATTGACGCCGATCATCACGCCCAGCCAGACCGCTGTAATGTTCGCGGAAGGATCCTGCAGCAGAATCGGAGCCACGATGGGCACAACCACAACGGCAATCTCGATAAAGTCGAGAAAGAAGCCGAGGATGAAGATCACGCCCATGACCACAATGAATTGGGTCCAGAAGCCACCAGGCAGGCCACCGAGGAATTCCTTGACGAGTTCCTCACCGCCAAACGCGCGGAACGCCGCGGTCAGCATGGCGGCGCCCAGAAGGATGATGAACACCATCGAGGTGGTCTTCGCCGTCTCGATCATCACGCTGCGCATGGTGTCGTCAATTTTGTGTACCCGCCAGCCGCTCCAGAGGACTGCGATCAGGAATGCAACAACGGCGGCAACTGCTAGCAGGATACCGAACAGGTCCGTCCCGGTATCGATGCTCTTGATGTTGAGATCAAAACTGCTCAGCAGGAAGAATATGGCCACGATTGCAGCGATGGCGATCAGGGCCGGAACATAGGTGAGCCGATTGCCTTCGGTCAGCCGGTAACCCGCCATGATGATAGCGCCGACCGCGCCGATGGCACCCGCCTGATTGACGGTAGCAATGCCCAGAATGATGGAGCCGAGCACGGCAAGGATCAGGGCAAGCGGCGGGATCAGCACAAGCAGAACACGCAGGGCGAAGCGGAGATCGAAGGCACCCTCGCGTTTTACCGCTGGCGCATTTTTCGGCCGGATGAGGGCGAAGATCAGGATATAGGCGAGATAGAGACCGACCAGGACCATGCCGGGGAGAAAGGCACCGAGGAACATGTCGCCGGCACTGGTCGACGTAATGTCGAACTCGCCAGGCATGGAGAATTCGCCTGTTGCTTCCTTGTATTCGGCTTTGCGTGCAGTGCTGGCCTGGTCCGATGCGCTGGAAAGCTGATCGGCCAGAATAATCAGGACGATTGATGGCGGAATGATCTGCCCCAAAGTGCCGGATGCCGCTATCGTGCCGGTGGCCAGTGAATGGGAGTAGTTGTTCCGAAGCATCGCCGGCAGGGAGATCAGGCCCATTGCGACAACGGTTGCGCCGACAATTCCGGTTGTGGCCGCAAGCAAGGCGCCCACGATCACCACGGACATGCCCAGCCCTCCGGGGATGGGGCCAAACAATTGCGCCATGGTTACCAGTAGATCCTCGGCGATCTTTGAACGCTGGAGCATGATGCCCATGAAGACGAACAGGGGAATGGCGATCAGAGTGTCGCGTTCGACTTCCCAATAGACACCGCGGAAATTTGTCACACCGGCAGTCAGCCACTGAATCGGACCGTCCTGGGCGAAATAGCTTCCGGTATTACCGGCAAAGATCCAACCGGTCAGTGAGGCCAGCGCAATGGTCAGGATGGCCGATCCCGGCAGGGCAAAAGCGACTGGATAACCCATGGCCAGAGCACCGGCCATGAGCAGAACCAGAACGGCGATGAAGAAGACTTCCATGGTGCGTATCCGTCCGGGTTTCGGTGGCTAGTGGGGCGGCGCGTCAGCCGGTTTCGGTTTCCCCGGCTCGCCGCGCAAATCCGCAACGCTCGACAGAAAATAGCTGGTGAATTGCACCATCATCGAAACCGCGAAAACGGCCAGGAAACCGGCCATAAGGTATTTGACATAGAGACCAAACCCGCTCTGGGAGGTCTCGAAACTAAGAAGAGGGCTGTTGATGACCGTGGCGCGCCCGGCCATACCCATGGAGAGAATGATCCAGCAGAGCGGCAATCCGAGAAAAAGAGAGCCGAGCGCGTTCGACCAGGCTTTCTTGCGTTCGCTGAAACCGGCATAGAGCACATCGACGCGCACATGGCCTTCTTTTGTCAATGTGTAGGCACTCGCGAACAAAAACAGGGCGGCATACCAGAACCGTACGAGGTCGCCCATGAAGGCCTGCTCATAGGAGAAGATGAAGCGTGCGATGACGATCTGGAGCTCTGCAATCACAACCAGTAGCGCCAGCCAGGTAAAGCCCAGGGTT